>CEVA01030622.1_pt1 | contig 10295 bp, 10 predicted proteins | sample 361521 | NCBI WGS metagenome assembly CEVA01 (sample SAMEA2622823, study PRJEB7988) | marine metagenome | isolation source: saline water (ENVO:00002010), including | reverse complement strand
CTCGATGGTAGGAGAAATCGTTGATAAAGGAATAGGTGTTTGTAAATTCTCTATCGGAGATCGAGTATTTGTCAGTGGCACGCACAAGGAATATGAGATAGCACTCGCTGAAGACGTTATTAAGATCCCTGATAGTATCCCGACTGAACAAGCTGTTTTGTTAAATCTACTAGGTGTCGCCCACATCGCGCTTAGGGCTGGTACCCCCAACCCAGGTGAGAATGTAGCAGTAGTAGGGCTAGGAGTTATTGGTCAATCTGCTTTGGCTTGGTGTCGAGCATTCGGATTCCAAACTATTGGGATTGATATGGACGGCTCGAGACTAGAAATTGCTGAAGCAATGGGAGCGCATGCGGCAATCAGCCCTGTTGACAACAATTTCCAGTCAATCTTGGATGATGTTTTCTGTGGTAATGGCGCAGATCTGGTGATAGAAGCCGCATCTACATGGAAAGCTATTCAAACTAGCATGGACATCGCTCGCAAAGATGGTAAAGTCGTTATTATCGCTCGGCACACAGACCAACCCCACTACAACCTAGTCGGGCATCCTTATCTTTCGAAGCGTCTAACACTCAAAACGGCTTATGGATACGAGGAACAAGGACAACGATGGGACCGGGATCATTGTGTCCAACTCACGATCGACATGTTGAGTCGAAGAGAGTTGACAGTCTCTCCAATAATCACTCACCGTATTTCATGGCAAGAGCTTCCTGAATTTTACAGGCGCCTAGATGAAGGTGACTCTGGAATTCTTGGCGTGATCGTGGACTGGACCTAGAGAACTGTACGCGACTGGTCTCTCACCAATTCTTAGATTCCTTTCCTCGATAAACTCGTTTTCCTATGAAACTACTGAGCAAGACATATCTAATATCCATTGTGTCTTTAACCTGTTGCAATATAATGTTGATTCTAAAAAGACATGTTATTTAGAATTCAATCTTGATTGAGGAGTACTTATGGGATCAAAAATGCTTACCGGATCATTGATGCTTGGCGGGATGCTGCTAGGAATTGTTATGACCATACTAGAACCAGGTGGCTCAGACCAAGATAGCTTCGCAGACGCGGTTCAAAAGCTGCTTGATAATTCCACACAAACGGGACTTATTGGAGTCGTATTTACTGCAGCAGTCTTGGCTGTCCTAATCGGTACAGCATACTTGGCTCGTTCCATGCAAGGCGAACAGAAGCCCGGCTCTGATCTTGCGGGATTGGCATCAATCTTTGCCTTGTTGGCGGCAGCAGTACTTGTTGTCTCAACTAGCCTTCAGCTGTCTCTGATCAGCGATTCGTATGCCACTAGGGGTGGTGATGTCGCTAATGCATATGCCATTTCTGAAGGTATTTCATATGGTGCATTTATACTGATCGGTGCATCCTTGTTATTGCTAGGCATAGCGATAGTTAGACAAAAGAACCTGAATCAGATACTGGGTGGACTCGCTGCATTGAGCGGAGCGTTCTTTTTAGCAGGCAATATAATGCCTGCAGGGGATCCTGGCTTAGCTGAAACCTCAATCATTGAAGCGATTGGTGGAATTCTATGGGTACTTGGCTTCTTTAGTTGGATTATCATGACAATGGTAATTGGCGGAATTATAATCAAACAGGCAAGGTAAAACACACTCACCTATCAGTCTAAAAACCGGTCAAATCCATAATGACAGCAAGCTTTTTTTGCTGTCATTATGCCCTGGTCTATAATTCCGAGATCCGGTGACCAGATCCAGGGAGCACTATCGATTGAAATACGGTTATCCACATGAACTGCCGGAATGCATTTTCAGTTGGAAACTAAATATTCTTTAAACACGTCTCAATATAGCTGTCATCACCAATTTTTTTAGGGTATACTCCTGCCAATCAAACATTCGGAGGTTCTCATGGATACTCGTAGAATTACAGGATTAGCATTAATAGTGCCTCCCTTAATTGCTATCATCGGATGGTTCGCAGTTGGATTTGTAGTGCTGGATGGAGTTGGACCAGACGATCCTCAGAAATACATCGCTGAGATGGGCGCCAATAGTACAGCTATCACATATATGATGCCTATCATCACCTTACTGTTTTTAATGGCAGTAGGCGGTGTAGGTTATATTAAGAAATCTATGGAAGGTGGACCCGGTAGTTATATAGCAGGCTTCGCATGGTTTCTGATAATACTAGGTTCAGCCGGTCAGTTAGGTGAAGTCGCCGCTACACTCGCACTTGCCGAAGCTTCAGACAATGCTGCTACCGCCGCCGCCGCAGGTGCTGCTGATATCGCAGCTACCAATTCGGCAGTAGCTTCTAGTATGTATGCAGCCGGACAAGCTATAGGCGCAGTAACGACTGCTTTCTCAATGGTAGGTTTTGCGCTATTTGGTGTTGGAATATTGCAACAAAAGAACTTTAGTCCACTTGTTGCCGGGTTAATAATCGTCGCGGCAATATATACCGCCGTGATGTGCTTAATTGATTATGAAAACCCGTTGATTGCGGCCGGATATATAGGCGTTATTGTTTCTTTCATCGCCCTTGGAGTGAGCCTCTTAAACCAAAAAGACTAATCTCTGGCATTATCTCAAAATATAGAGTTTAAGAACCAGCAGTACAGTCAAATTTTATGAAGCTGGGGCATGCGACGAACTTGTAGATTCGTCACATGCCCCAAGCAAATTTACCCCATTCAGCCAATCTCTTTATCCCTATACTTACCCACTTGATTGATCAACATATTGGGTTGTCGGTTAAACTTGAATCCCCATATTCCCTACCAAGTCCGATCAATAATTATGCAGATCCCGTACATATTACAATTGATAATCCCAACAATACCGCTGTTGGTGATTGCTTGCACTGGGAATGTACCTAAGATTGATGTCAGTCCTCCTTACAACTCCGAACTCCTGAATCCAACTAAAACCCAAACTACAACTACACCAAACAAACCAAAAATATCACTCACAAAAACATCTGATCTTGAGCTTACTGAATTTATTTCATCTATACCGAGCACTCATTTTGTCAAACCTGTTCATTTTGATCCATTCCCCGTCAATCTTCAGCAGAAATTCAAAGCTGCGGTAGACATAGAATTCGCATCGGCCCCACAAAAAGCCGGGATCTCTGTAGCTGTATACACCGATGGTACCCTCTGGACTTATGCCAAAGGCAATGCAGATGAAAATATTGCAATGTCTACAGAAACACCTCTACTAATTGGTAGCACATCAAAGACATTCTTGTCTGCCATCGTGCTAGGACAAATAGAGAATGGGAATTATAATTTAACTGACTCTATTGGAGATTTACTTAGAGAGCACCCAGATTTCCCATCCTTCCCCACTGACAAGATTAATCCTGAAGTCACCATCCTTGAATTATTAACTATGTCTTCGGGACTCGCCGATTTTAGTAAAAACACAGTTGGTAAAAACGAATCGTTTAAGCAACCCTCATGGAACCCATCCGATAGTATAAATTTGGTTCCGTCTGAGTATGATCCACCTGGCAAATTCCAATATAACGATACCAATGTGGTTCTTCTGGGTCTGATTGCTGAGTTTTACTCTGGTAAAACTCTTGCTGACCTATTCAGGGAAACTTACTTCACCCCTCTTAACATATCTGCTATTACATTACCTGAGGAAGGTATCCCATGGCATTCAGGGATTTTTAACGACCCAGCTTCCCATCTAACCGTTCCCAATATAGCAATGCCCTACACTGACCTATCCGCATGGTCTTCAGGATTCGGGAACATGATCAAAGCTGCTCCTTTTGAGTTTGGTTATTACATTGGTGCGGTAGGAAGACTTCGATATGCATGCTGTGGAATAGTGTCTACTCCTGCCAACGTGGCACAATGGGCATATCAACTGTACAGCACAAATGGGTCCCTACTTTCAACATCTACACAAGCCCAACTCCTAATGTCTTTTTCAGACAAACGGGTTCCCGCGTGGGCCGGTAAGAATTCAGATGAGACATACGGGTATCTGTCTGCAAAACGAACATTTCACCTATATGATGGTTCTCGCATCACAGCATATGGACACCCAGGCGGAGGTGGAGGATATCATTCCCTGATGCGTTATTCGCCAGAGCTCGACTTATCTATTTCCATTCTTTCAAATTCCGAGATGAAATTTCGTGGTTCCTGCGGAACAGAAAAGTTGGCTAATTGTATAGCCATATCTCTTTTTTCAGGATATTCAGAGTCAGTCCAAAAACTCTCACCATAGAATCATGATCACGACTGTTGTTACCAGTTTAAAAAAACAATGAAAGTTCGAAACACGAAAGCAGAAACTAACCATAGTCCTGAAATTAGAACTAAAGGATGGTTCATAATATCTAGCCTCGCTAGCGGTCATGCTGTTTTCCACTGGCTTAGTCAAAGTTCAGTGGTAGTGTTTCCAGAAATCCAGAGTACTTTTAACCTTAGCGGCATTGGCGTAGGAGTCATACTAGCCGTTCAGCAACTGGCATCAGGGTTAGTATTCTTACCTGGAGGAATATTGGCAGATATCCTACGCAATCGTTGGAACATATTTCTGCCCGTATGTATCGCGCTATTCAGCCTTGGAACGTTAATGATGGGCACCGCCCCTCTGTTTCACGTTTTACTAGTTGGAATGGGAGTAGTCGCAATAAGTCATTCTTTATGGCATTTGCCTGCATCAGCTTCACTGTCAAGTAGATTTCCTAAAAACCGAGGGGCTGTTTTGTCGCTGCATGGTGTTGGAGGAAGCATAGGGATGTGGCTGGTCCCATAGCAACAGGCCTACTACTGGCACTACTTAGCTGGAGAGGAATTCTTAATTTATATGCCGTTTTGGCCATAATTTCATGCTTCTTGGCATTCTGGTCTTTCAAGAACATTGCAGACACCGGCACAAACGGCACTTTAATAAATCGTAGGGATGTCACTCTACTCCTGTTAAAGCATCGAGTTTTGTGGGCTATAACATTGGTTAAGGGACTGAGGGGCATGGCACTGATCGCTCTATTCGCCATCCTGCCATTATATTTCGACAATGATATCGGTCTCAGCCCAAATTCCAGAGGGCTTCATATCGGGCTATTGATAGCTGCTGGAATAACTACAAAACCAATCGTCGGGCAACTTTCAGATTCTCTCGGAAGAAAACAAGTACTAGTTCCCTGCCTAATATTATCCGCTATAGCTTCCCTGTTATTACTGACATCCGTTCAAGGGATGCTGCTTACTTTAACAATAATTTTCCTTGGCCTATTTCTTTATCCAGACCAACCTATAGTTACAGTGACCACATTAGAAATGGTAGATGAAAACGTGGCATCCACTTCTCTGGGGTTAAGTAATTCTGCCAGTTGTGTTCTGAGTTCTCTCTCCCCTTTAATAGCAGGAATACTGTACGAATTCATTGGAATGGACGCTGCAGTTTATTACCTGTCAGGGCTTTTCATAGCTGCTGCAATAGTATTTTCAGTCATACCATTGGACGGATCAAAACCATCTAGTCAAATTCGGCAAGGCCTTTAAGATATTTGGCAGTCTCTTTGACAAATTCTTCTGGTGTAGTTGGTGGTGTTGCTGACTGATGTAAGGTTACATATCCTTCATAGTCAATTTCCTGAAGAGTATCCATTATTTCCAGAAAATTAATACCAGTCCCACCCCACATCGTTACTTGGTCAAATCTCACTTTGCCTCTTTTCCATGTATCCGCTAGGCTTTCCCCATATAGGGATTCTTTTAAATTCTGGAAATATACGTTAAAAATGTGTGGAGCAAATAGTTTTAAGGTATCTCTACCATAATTTTCACCACACTGTACCAAATTGGCAGGTTCATAGATGATTCCAAAATTTTCACGGCCAACTGCCTTAACTATCTCCATACTAACTTTCACCTGTTCAAAAAGGCTGGCGGTATGGCACTGATGGGCAAGTCGCATCCCCCGTTCCTTCGCCTCATCACACGCCGTCCGTGCCCAACTGATATCACCTTTCGTTTTCATACCAATCCTTAGCAGGTCAGAATCTAATGCTTCGGCTAGGTCGAGATAGGGAGTGATGTTCCTTAGTGCCTTCGGAGCATCATCGGTATTTTCTGGTATCGGGAAATCTCCCGTAACCATTGAAACCTTCAATCCACTTTTATCTAATGATTGTTTTGACTTTTTTACGTCTTCCAAAGGGGTTTGAATCCCCAATTGGGAAGCCCGCATACACAGGGCATGGTATCCCGAATCTGACGCAAGTTCAGAAAGTTCATTCAAGGACATCTCAGGATTTCTTTTATTTGATAGCTGCTCAGCAACTCTGACAGAAAGAGAAAGTTTCATGTTTAATCCTGACTGATATATACGCGTAAACTGCATTCATATTAAAAACATCCCACCAAATAAATTGAATTAGAGAAGTCCTTTATGACCTGCCCGAATTGATTCGCATAATTTCATAGTCTGTATCGAGTCATCTAGATTAGACCACGGAATTTTATCTTCTAATATGCAATCAACGAAATGCCGTGTTTCGTTATATTCGGGTCCACCGACAGACTCCAAATCCAATTTATCTACCATTTCCTCACCGTCACGATAATACTCAATTCGTCGATCTCTGGTGGTTAGATCTATGTAGAACGATAGGTCCTCTGCATGTACTTCTGTTCTCTGTATCCTATAGCCAACGCCATAGTGACTCATCATAGAACCGATAGTACCAGTATCAAATTTAACCGATGCATTATGACGGTGTGCGCCTGGGCGTATGCCATCCTGCACAGCAGAATAGACTTCAACTGCATTGGCCGCTGATTCCATATCACTTCCTGCCAACCAGCGCAAAAGATCTACGTGGTGAATCGAATCAGCTATCACAGGATCAGGTACAACTGGAGTAAATTGCATATGAGAAAGATCAGTCATTGGCTTGTTATAAGTGGCCGCTACGTGAACTGCACCTCCACTCTTTTGAATTTCTTGTCTAACCGCAAGTATTTCGGGATAATACCGACGGTTAAATGAGACGATAGCCTTGGCTTTACTCCTTTTTTCTGCATCCGCCATCAACTGAGTCTCTCTGGAATTCATACCAGGTGATTTTTCGACAGAAGTGTTGATATCTTCCTCTAAGCATGAACTCACAATTGGCAGAAGATGTCCTGGGTTTGTTAACACGTAAACTAAATCAAGTTCTGTTTTCTGGAGCATATCTTGATAGTCTGAAAAGCTGTGATCAGGTTTATGAATTGATGTAGATTCTTCGAGTTTTTCCAGATCGACTTCCGCTATAGCAGACAAGTGAAGTCTTTGATCTTTCTTAATTTCTTCGAAATGACTCTCCGAATGCCTACCGCAACCAATCACTCCAACTTTTAGTTCTATCACCTGTTATCCTCCATACAAATAACAAACTCATAATTCCTGTCTTCCACTGAAGCCTACATTAATTTCATGCCAGTATCGAATTTCCTCTTCCCCTGAGTGCCAGCATAAATAAACTTCTCTATCATCACGGATTGATGGGAAATCCACTAAAGCGTGCTCAATACTCTTTACAAGTATTCCTTTCTCGTGAATAGACTGGATGTTTTCATCAACCAATTTAGAAATATCATCCCGTTCTCTGCTGTAATTCGTTATCTGTTCGACCACAGACCCGCCCCCGTTTAAATTTATTCCATTTTGTAAATTTTGTATTTTTTCTTTTAAATCTATAATTTTGCTTTCCAAAGACTCTATAGCTTCAAATTTATCTGCCAACCAAATCACATAGCCTTGAGCTTCTTCTAGTGTGAAATACCTATTGTTCATAAAGAATTCCCCTTTGTGAAGAATACATGTCGGACACATAGAAATGAAGCTAAAACAGCTATATTAAGGCAAAAATCAATAACTGACATTTCCCCTAGTTATACTATCTCTCCTACCAAGTATTCGCCGTCAGTCCACTTTGGCTCTGAAACAAGATGCTCCATCATTTTGACAAACGATTCATGTTGTTCTGGCCGATTGGCATTTGCTACATGAGCTTCTTTACTTTCAAAAACAGCTACTCCGACCATCTCTCCATCATTATCATCCGGTTTCATCACAAACCATGCCACCGCCCCATCAGGTGGAGTTTGATCTTTCAACAAGCTCAAAAGTGCTTGTTCATGACCTGGTTTTACTTGCAATTTAAATATTGTGCCATACATAATTCACTCCTTTTAGAAATCCAGACAGATTTTTGAAATTTTACGAGGCTTCATTAAAGGCTTGTTTGAAACTGGCAAGCAGTTCTTCTGTCGATCTCCTCAGTATCGTAGGGTTAATCGTAATATTTATCTGGACTGGATTTATGTCATCCCTGTACACAAAAATCATCTGTCGCTGCAGTGACAACACAAATGCATCCACATCTACTGTTTTATTCAATGTTGCGAGAAAGATATTAGACCCATTGTCAAATGTCTTGATCGATATTTGCGGTAGTTTTTCTAATGCTCTAATCAAATCTGATGCCCTTTGCATAGAAGCCTTGAATTTTGGTTCAAAGATTTCACTTCCCTTCAATGCAAGCGCAGCAGCTATGTATGATGAAGAAAGACTCCCTCCAAACATTCTGCGTTCATGATAAACATCCTTCAATAACGCTGAAGGCCCAGCCAGTATTGCTCCAAATGGCGCACCAAAATATTTGTACAAAGAGACGTACACAGTATCGAACATTGCAACATAGTCCCGCGGAGGAATCCCGGTAGCTCCTGACATCATGTACAGACGCGCACCATCAAGATGAGTACCGTAACCACGTTCTGAGCAAAATTGAGTTATCGATTCCATTTGTTCAAAAGTCACTATTTGTCCCTGCTGCCTCCGCACTGGACTTTCTATCATTACTGCGCCAATTTGGGTTGAGACTCTTGCTTGTTCCATTCGTTCAATATAATCCCTGAGTTCATCAATAGAAAAACATATGTGATTGGCCCCCAAAGGGACAAGGTTTATACCACTTAACCGTGTAACAGTATCTCCACTGTCGTTATATAAATGGCTCTGCTCTGGCACAATTGCTTTTTGATTAATTCCACACAATTTCCTAATTGCTACATGATTTGCTAAAGTCCCAGTAGGCATAAAAACAGCAAATTCTTTACCAAGCATATCTGCAAATTTAATCTCTAATTTTTCAACAGTTCCACCTACACTATAGGAATCTTCGTCATCAAAGGATGGCTCTAAATCATGCATATTTTGCAAGGTAGTTGCCGCTAGTCTTGGTTCGCCATCGCCTCTAAACACGACTGCTTCCCCTGACAAACACGCTGAATAGTAATCAGACATATTTTCTTTTGACTTGATCACGTCACCCTGTTCTGACATTCCAATGCCTTTCTATTCAAGGGTTTTGAATTACCCTCGGCCCACATAAGGCATCTTGGTAGCCATTATTGTAAGAGTCAATATGTTGGTGTCCAATGGAAGATTTGCCATATAAAGTATTGAACTAGCAACGTGTTCAACATCGAATCTGGGCTCTACTTCAACTTCACCATGTGCTTGTAAAAGACCATTTTCCATTCGTTGTGTCATATCTGTAGCGGCATTACCAATATCTATTTGCCCACAAGCAACATTATATTTACGACCATCAAGGGCCGTTGCCTTGGTAAGTCCAGTCACGGCGTGTTTGGTTGCTGTGTACGGAGACGAGTTAGGCCTAGGCGTATGAGCAGATATAGATCCGTTATTTATTATCCTTCCACCCATTGGATCTTGACTCTTCATCATTTTTATAGCTTCTTGCGTACATAAAAATGTGCCTGTTAAATTAGTACCTATTACCTTGGACCAATCCTCAAAACTCAAGTCTTCCAACATTACTGCAGGTGCTCCGTGACCAGCGTTATTGAACAGCACATCCAATCTGCCAAATTTTTCCGACGTTTTAGTGAAAAGATTTTTCACCTGCTCTGGGTCTGATACATCGGTTGGTACAGACAAAGCTTGAGATCCATGATCTCCAGCTTCCTCTATCACTGTATCTAATGCCTCCGCCCTCCGGCCAGCTATGGTTACTGAATATCCATCTTTTAATAAAGCCAGTGCGGAGTATTTCCCTATTCCGGAACCACCTCCGGTAACAATCGCTACTTTACCATTAGAACTCATGATAATCTCCTTTACAATTTGGCATTTAGATTCAACTTAATGGCGAATATGGCTATCTTCTAATCTGTATTATGACTGATTTATACAACCTTCCGTTAAAATTCCAATATCTGGCAGTAATGTTTCATTGTTCCATAAAAAATGGCACTCAGT
>CEVA01072606.1_pt1 | contig 10299 bp, 11 predicted proteins | sample 361521 | NCBI WGS metagenome assembly CEVA01 (sample SAMEA2622823, study PRJEB7988) | marine metagenome | isolation source: saline water (ENVO:00002010), including | reverse complement strand
TCCATGGTTACATGGCAACGCAAGTCAAACTCTATATTCCCTTTTCCGCTAATAAAAGCTCAGACGTAATTTATTCTATTTCGTCAACGTAAAATATTACAACCTGTTATACTCTACCTATGTCGCGGACGCTTTGTACTATCGGATAGATACTCCAGTTTTCCACAATCGGGACCTGTTTCCCACCTGCCGTCTGGCCAGGCAAGATTAGAAAACCAGCCCATCCATTAACTTGTTTGCTGTCCGAAGCACCGCGGCACTTTCCACATCCTTTTTATTCATGCTGACAACGACAGTCATCATGCCGGTTGGATGCTCTATCCCGACGGTTTTATTATTCCCTCCAGATAGTACTGCCAGTTCACTGGCTGAAGAACCCTCTAGCAAGGCGGCAGTTCCGACTGTCACCCCTGCAAGTACCCCCACACTTGCATGGCACCGATGGGGAATAAAACTACGTGTACAAATAGCGCCCCCGCGCTTGGGCGAACTGACCATAATGACTTTGGGTACGGTTTTATCTTTTACATCCCCTAAATTCATTCTATGCCCACAATGGAGGCGAATTTTTTCCAAAATCTCCCTGAGTTCTAAGTTCCCTTCTAATTCCTCGCGCCCCTCATAACCACTCACCCCCACATCTTTGGCACGAAGAATAATACATGGCATACCGTTGTCTATCATGGTTACCTCCCTGCCTTCCACCACGTCCTTTGGTTGACCAGTTGGAAGCAAGGCACCACAGGTGGAACCTTGGGTATCCTTAAATTCCAGGAGTATTGGAGCGGAAGTACCCGGCACCCCATCTATACTTGCGTCACCCTCATAGGAAGGCTGTCCATTGGGAGTCTTTACCGTCGCCAAAGCTACCTGTCCTGTGTTCTCCATAAATATAGACACTCTAGTTACACCGGACTTGGCAGATTTTAAGCCACGCTCTATAGCGAAAGGACCTACGCCAGCTAAAATATTTCCACAATTTTGCGCAGTTGAAACGAGAGGGCGATCCACAGAAACCTGTAAAAATAAATAGTCTACGTCTATTCCAGGACGTTTAGACTTAGAGACCACCGCTACTTTAGATGTCAGGGGATCCGCCCCACCCATCCCATTAATTTGGCGATCGTCAGGGGAGCCCATAACTTTTAGAAGTAACTCATCTCGTTCCGAGGGATCTTTAGGAATATCGTCTGCCAAAAAATAGCCGCCCTTAGAGGTGCCACCTCTCATCCACATGCAGGGAATCCCATCTCTCATTTTCGTACCCCAACATTACTAGACTGTATGATTCCAAACCTACCCAAAGTTTGTTCTCGTTCACTAACTGGTACCACCAGCTCCCTTTATTACTAAAGTTGCTTTACACACCGTGGGTAGATGGCCTGGAATGCTTCGGCGTAATCAGCTGAACCACCTCCAGCTTGCCCACCCGCATTGCGTCGAAAATGGTTAGCTCTATTTTGGGCAAGGTTTGTATAATAATCCCAAAGATGCTTTTGTCCGTCCATACATTCTATCGCAGCTCTTTTCTTTTCCCAGACTTCAGTTATGTCAAGCAGCACATTAGGAACCCATCCCATTTGTTCCGTCTGATGAGGTTCAAATAGGTACAATTGGGGCGCACCCAATACCTTTTGGCCCGGATTATGTCCCCAGGCTTGTGCAATCATGCGCACCTCCATGGTAAACTTACTGGTGGACATGTGGTCAGTGTTATATGGGTCATACTGGGAATGGGTCAGCATAAACTCTGGTTGAACCTCTCGGACAATATCAACGAGTTTAAACTTGGCGTCCTGACTTAGATCAAGTGGATAATCTCCGAGATCTAAAAATTGTATATCATGAGCGCCCAACGCCTGCGCTGCTTTCTCCGCCTCCCCGCGCCGTATATTTTTAACTTCATCCAAATGTGTATTTCCTGCCTTCCATAGCTTGGCACTCTCGCCACGCTCCCCATACGATAGGCACACAATGGTGACCTCGTAACCCTTATTCTGGTGCAAGGCGATAGCTCCGCTACAGCGCCACACAAAATCAGCTGCATGCGCACTAATCACTAAAGCCGTTTTTTTATCAGCACTAATTTCTGCTCTCCTTTGGAAGGAAATTAATGAAACATTTTATTAATAGTTCATAGCATTAATCACATAAAACAGTAAACATAGCCTCAAAAAGCTATCTTCAGAATTAATTCGAGCCAGCCAGCGGGACTCTTTCCCAAATAGAATATTATCTTAAAATTCTAAAAAATTTCTGTGTGTTTAAAATTTTATATCAGTAGCGTACCATAGAAAAAATTTCGCATTTTTTAGAATGCTCTTCCCATGCCCTGCGGTATAATAACCTTGGATCCGACGCCTTTTAAGAAAGAAATATGCCCATGAAGGTCCAAGCCTATGCTGCCACAATGCAAGGTGTATGGTTTAGCCAAAATCAAGGGATCAATTGGTCGCGCCTCATCACTCCAACCCAAGGTCTCTACAATGAGGCACGTGTTTGGTCCCTCAATACCCACAACGAGCGGCCAGGTGAATTGCTGGCAGGGACTGACCAAGGCCTCTATCGTTACACTCAAGAAACTGGGAGATTTGATTATATACCATCACCCATGGATAACCTGCATATTTTGAAAATTGCCCGTGATCCACGTGATCCTAATACCATTTTATGTGGAACCCGACCCAGTGAAATTTTTGTTTCAACTAATGATGGTGAGAGCTGGATACGTTCACATTTTGATTCTGCAACCGAATGTTGGTTTATCAATACTCCAAGAGTAACCTCTATTAACTTTGATCCCGACGAAAAAGACACTATTTGGGTGACAGTGGAAATTGATGGTGTTTTTAGGTCGGATGACAGAGGACAAACATGGAAGTTACTAACTACGGGACTACGCGATAACGACACCCATGACCTAGTTTTTTATAATAAGGGTTCCAAACGCACGATCCTGGTTTCCACCGAAGATGGGATCCATAAATCAATAAATAACGGTGATTCATGGCAGCACCTAGAAACTCCTGAGACTCCCTTTGTATATTTCCGTAGTCTAGTTCACCGGCCCGACGACTCTGGGTTCGTGATTGCATCTGTTGGGGATAGGCCATCTGGGGAGACGGGAATGCTCTTATACAGCTCAAACTTCGGCCAAACTTGGTGGCGTGCAGATGTTCCAGAACCCGTAAACAGCACCATATGGTCAATTGCCACCAATCCGGCCAATCCGTTATTAATTTTTGCAGCAACTATCTTCGGCCAAATCTTTCGCAGTAACGACGGCGGCAAAAGCTGGAAGAAAATGCCACGAGAACTTGGCGAAATCCGGGAAATATCTTGGGCGCCAATACCATAACCAACTACAATGTACGGGGTGACAAATGAGCTTTTTCTTATACAAGCCTCATATTGAAGGATCAAAGGGCCAAATCACCACTCCAGATGTACTTATTGATCGGGTGTTAAATTACAAACAGCCTGAATTGATTCCTACATCTACAAACCTGCTTACATCGAGCTATTTTCAACAATCGATCAAGGAAAACAAAATAGCGCCCCTTTATGCTCTCACTTCCCTCGGTGGCGGCCTTATCATTAGTCCTGGAGCCGCACTCAAAGATGGGCCCACCAACCTTGCACGCAAAGCCTGGCGCTTCAGTACCGTCAGCAAACACCAGGAAAAACTAACACTAAACGGGCTCCCCCTGCACAAGACGATACTTCCAAAAGAAGCTATAAGTCTAGTGCAAGGGGTTAAGAATAAAATGCCGCGCGGGTTAACGGTTATCTGTCTAGGACCATGGACGCATCTAACACAAACTTTTGTGGTAGAACTTAGCGATCCAATTTTAGGCCGCTCCCTTAAACATAATATTTCAATTGAAATGACTGACAAAGACCAATGGCCCTCACGGCCAATTGCCCGCTACTCTACTGGACCTACCCAACGAAAGGTGGAGGATTACATATGAAGTGATGCTTTAATGCGCCCCTTTTTGGCCAACACCATTGGTCCTCAACGCACCCAAAAATTAGTTATTCATAAGGGACGGAAGAAAAAGGGCTACTGAAGGAAACCACACCAACAGAGCAAAAAGCAAAACCCCACATAACAGGAACGGCAGTCCCGACAAGGCCACCTCCTTCATGGAAGTACCTTCTGGGGCCACGCCCAACAAAATAAAAAGATTAAGCCCAAACGGAGGAGTGATTCCACTCATTTCCAAAGCCAAGAGCATAACTATACCAAACCACACCAAATCGAAACCAAGCGCACTCGCAACTGGAAAGAATATAGGTATAGTTAGCATCATTATGGACACTTGCTCCATAAACATGCCCATGAACAATAAAATAATAAACATGAGCACCACCATAGTAAGTGGTGACCATTCAAGCCCGTTAACGAGACTGACCATACCGGACGTTACTCCAGAAAAAGCCAATAATTGAGAAAAGGTCGAGGATGCAATGACCACGAGCAACAACATGCCCGTCACCTCCAGGGTTCCCTTAAGAGCTTTTTGTATAGCCTGCCAAGTAAGGTCTCCCAATGCCACTGCAATTACCAAAATTCCTAATACACCAAATGCCGCTGACTCTGTCGGAGTAGCAATTCCAAAAAGGATCAAACCAATTACTACAAAAATCACACTAATCACGGGAATTAAATATGTGGCGACGGCCTTTACTTTAAGTGCAATGCTCCGGTCTTCACCCAGATCATTGGGAACTGAGTCAGGATTGAGACGCACCATTACGTACACGAGGACCAAATAACAAACGGCAAGAATCAAGCCCGGGACAACTCCCGCTATCAATAAGCGGCCTATATCAACATGAGCAAGACTGCCCAGCAAAACACCCAGACTCGACGGAGGAATGAGGATCGCCAAGCCACCAACGCCAAGTATAGGCCCGAGCGACATATACTTTTTGTAGCCCCGCTTGGTCATTTCCGGTACTAACAAGGAACCCAGCATCGCAGTGTTCCCCATACTGGTTCCAGTTAAAGCCGCAAAACCAGTACCACCAAAAATAGTTAAATACGAAAGCCTTCCTCGCATTCGACCTATCAATATATCGACAGAATCGAAAACTTTATTAGCAACGCCAGAGTGGAAAAAAAGCTCACCCATAAGGAGAAAGAGCGGAATAGGTAAAAACGCAAAATGAGTCACAGAAACGCTAGCATTGGCAACCACCTGAACTACACCTGCCCAACCCGCTACAAGATACATGCCCAGAGCACTCACAAGCAGGAACGAAAATGCAACCGGAACGGATAAAAACATCAAGGTAATCGCGGAGAATAGCGCCAATGCCCCGGACAAGACCCAACCATCCATGCACTACACCCCTGCTTTTATTAACTTTGTAGGCATTATAATGGTTTACCTAACTCAACTTACGAATCAGTTTCTTTATGGCGCCCACTCTGCGGAATGATTTTCAAAAATTCCACTGCGCATAAGCCAAACCCCAATACTAAAGGGAAAAAAAGTAGCCATCGCGGTATTACAACTGAACGGATATCTAATAGGCCCCGGTGCCAGCAATCGTATCCAAGTTGGGCGGCCAAGCACGCGGCTAGAACAGATAAAACACAGCAAACAAAAAGAACAATTCGTTCCAGGAACAAACTTAATTTCGTCGGCATATACAAAAGAAATGAGCCTATTTTTACGTGTCCACCTGTACGAACCAACCAAGGCGCCATAAACATAGTCATGTACAACAATAAATATTCGGACACGGCGCTTACAAATTCAAATGGCCGAAGCCCAAGCGTCCTAATAAATACATCTGAAATAATTAAAATGAATACACCGATCAACATGCAGCCAGCAGCGCCTGCCAAACCAAATATCAACTTATTGTAAGCATACGATAGCAAGTATAATTGCCCTAATTTGAAGTGTTCATTGCCTTGCGCAAGGCCTCATAATTCTCTGGAGCTAACTTTTTGACTTGCTCCCATTGCAAGTCTTGGGCCGAATCCACATAAAGTCTTTCGGCCTCACTGCTCATTCGAAAAGAATTAACTCCAGATGCTTCCACTTTGAGACGTTCTTCAGTTGCCAGATTTTTATAGTAATGGTACGCAATCTCTTCGAAGGCAACGACACTCTCAGTTAATACTTTTCTCTGCTCTTCATTGAGCCCATTCCATTTATCATTGTTAATCCACAACAAGTTATCAAATTGCCAAACTGGGGGGTCTATCCGGTAGCCCAAAAATTTTTCGAATCCATAATCGGTAATTCCAAGTCCTGGCCACGCGGCGCCATCCACCATATGACGCTCCAACGATGTGTAAATATCTGGCGCTGGCACCATCACATTGGTGGCCCCATAACTCGCAAGCCATGATTTATAAAACCCAGAAGACCGCATTTTAAGACCATCCAGGTTAGGCAACCCTGCCTCATTAAGGCGTGGTTCTTCTCTTAGCCAGATGTGATATCCAACTCCAGCCGCAACCCAACCAAGCACATGGGCATTGGCCTTCTTAATATAAATACTATCAAGTAATTTTGTCGCGCCCGTTTGCCGAGCAGTCATCGGCGTTATCGAACTTCCATAAATAGCATAAGCTTCTGGAACGGTACCCACATAGTATCCTGCTGACCCGAATAAAAGATCAAACATCCCATTGGTGAGGGCCATTAGCTGCTGTGTAGCAGGAGTAACTTCTGGACCGCCCACAAATACTATTTCCAAGCCCACTTTTTGAGCAGCGATGCTCGAGTTGAAATTCTCAACAAAGTCTAGCGTACGGGAAACGGAATATGATGCAGTCCCCCAATTCGTCACTAACTTTAAGCTCTCTGCAAAAACAAAGGATCCTTGGAGAGTAATTCCAATAATCAGAGAAGTAAAAATTAGATATTTTTTTAGGCATTGCATGTTAATTTTACCCTGCCATCTGCAGCGTGTTACGCCCAACAGAGCCCTATCATCCAGTGTTATTCAGCATAACTTCTCGTTATTCCCAATTTATCAAACTTTATACCCTGTGAACGCTGTTTTCGAAATAGGACAAGGGAAAACTGTAGCTTTAATTCCTATTTGAATGTGACGCTCAACGGTAGGTTTATTGGTCCCACCATCCGGTTCGCCCCACAATACCGAGACCTCGGTGCCGGGGTCGGTCCACTCCTGGTCAAGAATAGCTAAAGAAATCCAGCTGCGTTCATTTGCAGTATACACGGGATAGTGGGAAATACCGATCGCTTTACCATCCCGTTCTACAAGGTCATACGGCAGTGTCGCATAGTGGGAAGCAGGCAAATCTAAAAATTTATACCGATCACCTTCAGAGTAGAGGCTAGCAAACACTTTCATAACATCTTTCTCATGCCATTTCAGTGTCACCTTCTTCCGGTGATTACCACCACGCATATCTTTCAAAGATTTACGGCCTATAAAATCATGGTCAAAGTTCACAATATGCCCGTAGCCGAGTTCATAAGGGGTCAGGTAATAATCTTCGATATCGTCACTAACCATACTCCCACCAAGAGATATGTTGGCCTCAAAACCATCTCCCGGCAACCACTCCCTATACGCTTTCATACTGTCACCAGAATATATTGCTGGCATGGGAGATGGGAACCACCCCGACTCATGAGCTACGGTAGAGTAAGTCTTGGATCCGGCCGCCAACAGGCCCATATCCCTCCCTGCCTCCATTATGGCTCCTCTAATCTCTTCTTTTTCTTCAAAGGGACCAAAGAGCTCTAGACCCACTGCCCCGGCCATACCGTGGCGAAGGGCGCGAACGGATCTACCGGCTATTCGAATTTCCCCCATCCTAAAGAACTTCCAATCCGGAAGGGGTTGTCCATTCAACCTTTCAAGAATACTCCAGGCGTTAGGACCTTGAACCTCAAAACGGTAATTTAACCTGGATCCGAGGTTATCTAGAGCTCTGCTATCAGTCATAGTTTCTACATTGAAGCCGCCGGTCTCAGCATGAAACTGTACCCAATTTCGATTTATGGGTTTGTTAACTATATTTACCTTTTCCTCTTCTAAAATAAACATAATCCCATCACCAACAACACGACCGTCATAGTTACAAAACACTAACTGTTTCGCCACGTCCCGAGACCAGTTCTGACACGAATTCACAGCAAGGGAATCGATAAAATTGCGTGTATCAGGCCCTTCAATGTAATGATCCGTCATATGATATGACTGATCAAACAACACCGCAGTTTTCCGCCATGCCTCTTGCTCGTCCCGCCAATTTGTAAATTCAGATTGAATGGGAAACTGGTATGGGCCCAGAGACGCGTTCCGCAACATATCCAAGGGATTCCCCACAGATTCTATCTTTGCTTCAAGCGAAAAATCAGATAACTTTTTCATAATATGGGTGACGCCCATTGATCCGATATTAGATTTTGAGTGTTTTGTACCAAACCAGAGAGAAGTACATCTGTCGTCTAAATTTCGATAGCATGTTATCAGAAAAAGAGGAAATTAGGTTGGGAAAAATAGCACACCGCCTACAAGAACTAGGTATAAGGCTACCAGAACCGCTTATACTGCCAAGCCAAAACAGAACGAGTGCAGTTTTGTCAGGCAACACACTTTATCTGTCTGGGCATGGGGCAGCGCTACTCCATGATGATAGCGTTAAGCGTCGTGGCAAAGTTGCCGTAGACATCACGGAAGAAGAGGCTCAGGAAACCGCCAAGGCCCTAGCTATATTAATGCTCGCGACCATTCAACATCATTTGGGAGATCTGGACCGTGTCGCACAGGTTATAAAAATTGTGGGAATGATAAATGCACACCCCGATTTTGAACGGCAAAACATTGTCTTAAATGGAGCATCTGATCTCTTTTATGAAGTTTTTGGGCCTACAATTGGTCGGCATGCTCGTTCATCTATCGGGGTAAGTGGCCTAGTAGATCGGCAACCAATCGAAATAGAGGGAATTTTCCAAGTAACTAACCTTGGGTAATTCGTTGGCTATCTTGAGCATCCGATAATCATTTTAACATGGAAATGGTAGAGTCAGTGCTTCGAACATCACCAAAACTTTGATAGAAAGAGGTTAACCCCGCCAAATGGTCATCATCGTATCTAGCTGCATTGGCATCCTCCACCATAACTACCTTATAGTCCAACATCATTGCGTCGCGAGCAGTCGATTCAGAACACATATTTGTCGCAGTGCCCGAAACGATTAAGTTCTCAATATTCATTTCTTGTAATTGCTCATGCAAATTTGATGACCCCACTATAAACGGACTAAACCTCTTCTTTGAGACAATTTGATCCTGTGGTTGGACATCTAGCTCCTTGTATATTTCATGGCCCCAGTTTCCAGGAGATAACTTACTTAAATGATTTTCTCCTTTGGCAGAGGTAAAGAAGTACTCGTGGTAAAGTGGCCATGAACTGGGAGCACCCTCCTTTTCTGCAACACTCATTATTACCCAAATGACTGGGACTTTTTTCTCGCGACAAACACCCGCTAGTTTATTAATATTGGGCACTATCGATTGGGCCGTATCGACCTCAGCCACATAAAAATTTTGCATATCGATAACCAAAAAGGCAGTTCTACCGGGATCAAAGCGCTCAAACACATTGAGCTTTCCCCGCTTAGCCATAATCCTTTCCATCACGTAATCAGGAATCTTCACTTTATGCGGCATTTTCTCACTCTTCTAAATTAATCGATATTTTGATCCAAACATCCTACTACAGCCAGCTTCATTCAGACAGCCGAATAAAATTTGCATGCTTCGAAAAATCCTCTAGCCCACCGAGGCTGATGTCAATGAACGGTGACTAGCGCAAAAATTTGTAAAGCTACAAATTGTTTACGATTTTACTTCAGTTCCCTCTGGCAAACTTCATCAAATCCTGTAAGAGCACCCAAAACGGTTTTTGTGCCCTCGGCAACGCTCCTGATTCCCATTCGTAAACCTCAATCTTCTCTGCCTGCAAGGAATAGCCTGTCTCGGCGACCTCTGTGGTCATTAATTCTGTACTCATCTTTCCCATTACCCAAACGGGGCTCCATAGGTCGTCGCTTGGCCACGGGGTGGTAGCGCGCACAAATACTAATTGATTTGGCGGCGGAGGCGGCACGTGTATGCAAGCACCAAGATATGGAACAAGAACAAACTCCGTTACCCCTTCCGCCTCAAGTTCAAGAGGAATAATAAAGCCTGGGATCCGAATATATACACCGTCCAATTCCTCATTCAATTTAGTAGCGTTATCATCGTAGACCGGATTGCGCCAATAATCGTTCTCGATGTCGAGGT
>CEVA01224026.1_pt1 | contig 10316 bp, 9 predicted proteins | sample 361521 | NCBI WGS metagenome assembly CEVA01 (sample SAMEA2622823, study PRJEB7988) | marine metagenome | isolation source: saline water (ENVO:00002010), including | reverse complement strand
GGGGTTGCGAAACTACGGGTGATGAGACCAAGCAGACGCCCATGACCATCGCAAGAACCAGCATCACTGCGATGCCCCGGTTGTGTCTTATCCACTGCAACATATCTTCCCCCATGAGTTGTACTTGAACGACTTTGATAGTCGAAACTTAGGTTGAGAAATGGCTTAACGGGGTGACATCAGTCACCATAACGAGGCACAGACGAGAAATACAGCTCAGATCGGGATTGACCGGTACTCGGAATCTCCCCATCTGGGCCGTTGGAAGCGAAGCTTTCAAATTAGACAGCTGGGTCGCTGAAATCAAGCGGCATCAGGTCGGGATCTGCTTCAGATCCGGGCGCCTTGTAGCCGGATTCCCTCTCGACTGAGCGAGGAATGTAGAGCGCCAGATCGCGAACAGCGATCAAGGGTGGCGCGGCCGAAATCTCCCGCAACGGAACGCCACCCCATCAGAGGACACGGTTGCTAAATCATCCGATAGTCCCAGTCAATGCCACCCTTGACGAACAGTAGGCCATCCGGCTGGAAGGCTACGACTGGACCAATTGGGTTACGTGCACCTTTGGGCAGTGGGTTCCATCAGAGCAGTCGGCTGCACGATGGAGGCGCCCGTAGATGTCTCCTGAACCAACTGGTTCACGGTGATGTCTGTTGTCCCGAAGAAGCTCTCGTTCACCTCGAAGGTGAACACACTCAGCAGTCCGTCACCCTGGGCAAGTTGCTCGTCGGTCGTGATCCTCGGGCCGACCAGTTCAGCGAACTCGCACCCGGATTAGGAATGCCCAGGGCGTATCCACCGTTCTGCTTCAAGCAGGTTAAGCTCTTCCTCACCATTGTCCCCCAGCACGCATCGTGTTTCTCGTCAGCTTCAAGACCTGATCGTCTTCCAGTCCCAATTCGAGTCTGAACGGATCGAATCTTGCGATTCGCCCCTCGATACTGAACGAGGCCGACTCGCACGGGAATCCTCGTAATGCTGTCCAGGCTTCGAAATCGAACCCGCCCCACGTATCCACCATCCCCGAGCGTAACCCCATCGGGCGAAACTAGGACCACGCGATCTTGCGAGCGGACATAGACTTGGTCACTTCCACCAGCCGGCTCGAAGTCTTCCACGACCACCAAGGTCGAGTCGAACGAGAGGAACTGTTCGATCGCCGACACGGGTGACGCAAGCGGGTCGAGGAATACTTCCACATCGAAAGTCTGATCCGCCCCTTCCACCACGGTCGACATCACACCATCCGCGACACCGTTTCCCCCTTCGAGGTCGAGTGCGGGTAGGGCTTCTTCATTCGGTCCAAGGTCTGGCAACAGGGAGGTCGAGGCGCCCTCTGAAATCACGTCAATGTTCTGCAACAGAATCACGACATCGTCGAAATCGGCCGAGCCATCCCCGTCGAGAAAGACCGCGGTGTCTATCTCCCCGCCGTAGGTCTCGGCCGTCGTCTCTTTCAGCAGCGACAGGTCGAGATCATCGACGATCCCGTCATCGTTCAGATCTGGATGAGCTCCCACCATCTGCTTCACAGGAAAATCCTCCGCGTCACCGGGAGCCGTCACCGATGCCGCATCCCCTGCATCGAATATCCCGTCCGGATCTCCCAGCTCCTGCCCATTCGAGAATCCATCCCCGTCGGAATCACGATCGGCCAGGCTCGGCCCCCACAGGACGTCCCCCGTTTCGTCCGCGACGGACAGGAACTCCGCTTCTACGGTCTGTCCAAAGGGGTTTCGAGCGACCCCACCCAATGCACTTACGTGGCAGGTCGCGCACCCAAGCACCGTCCCGTTCGGCAACTGGTCGAGCCGGTGGGGGCGAGGCCCGGCCAAACCGACCCAGAGCAGGACGGCCAGGCAGGCGCCGTGTCGTCCGAGCCCCATTATTTCAAAGCCACGCTTGCGCAATCGATACCTCATTCATATATAAACCCGTCTTCGGCAGTCGGCCGACGCCCGAGCCGCCGCTGTTAACAATCATTTAACATACGTGAAACGACCGGGAAACAGCCTGGCGGTATATTGGCTGGCGTTTTCGGGAACGAAATAGCCCGTGGGGCCGGCGCCCCATTCCACTGTAGAAAGGAGTTCGTAATGGCGAAGACGCCTCAGGACGTGCTCAATATGGTCAAGGAGCACGACGTAAAAATCATCGACTTGCGCTTCATGGATTTCCCGGGTCTTTGGCAGCACTTCTCTATGCGAGCTAGCGATCTGGAAGAAGACTCCTTCGAGGACGGCTTCGGCTTTGACGGGTCGAGTATTCGCGGATGGCAGACGATCAACGAAAGCGATATGCTCGTCATTCCCGACGCCGAAACCGCCTTTATCGATCCTTTCTTCGAAGCCCCCACTCTGGTGATGTTCTGCGACATCGCAGACCCGATCACCCGAAGTCGCTACACCCGCGACCCCCGCACCGTTGCCAAGAAAGCCGAAAGCTACCTCAAGTCCACGGGCATCGGCGACACCTGCTACTTTGGTCCTGAAGCCGAGTTCTTCGTGTTCGACGACATTAGATTCGACCAGACCCCGAATGCGGGATACTACTTCGTAGATTCTGTCGAAGGCCGCTGGAACACGGGAAGCCCCGAGAACCCGAACCTGGGCTACAAGCCACGTTACAAGGAAGGATACTTCCCGGTTCCCCCGAGCGACTCGTTGCAGGATATGCGAACCGAGATGATGCTTACAATGATCAACTGCGGCATCGACGTCGAGCAGCATCACCACGAAGTGGCGACGGGCGGGCAGTGCGAGATCGACATCAAGTTCTCCCCTCTTGTTAACTGCGCAGACAAGCTCGTGCTCTACAAATACATCGTCAAGAACACGGCCCGAAAGTATGGGAAGACGGTCACCTTCATGCCCAAGCCGCTGTTCGAGGACAACGGAAGCGGGATGCACTGTCACCAGAGTATCTGGAATGGTGACACCCCGCTGTTCGCTGGGTCGGGCTACGCGGGGCTGAGCGAGGACGCTCTCTACTACATTGGCGGGCTGATCAAACACGCACCGGCCTTGATTTCTCTGACCAACCCAACAACCAACTCGTTCAAGCGTCTGGTCCCGGGCTACGAAGCGCCCGTGAATCTCGCTTATTCACAACGGAACCGCAGTGCGGCGTGTCGGATCCCGATGTATTCGACCAGCCCGAAAGCCAAGCGTGTCGAATTCCGTTGCCCTGATCCGTCCTGCAACCCCTATCTGGCCTTCGCCGCCATGCTGATGGCTGGCCTGGACGGGATTCAGAACAAGATCGATCCGGGTGAGCCGCTCGACAAGAACCTCTACGATCTCGAGCCCGAGGAACTCGCTCGTGTACCGCAGACACCCGGTTCTCTCAGCGAGGCCCTGGACGCCCTCGAAGGCGATCACGAATTCCTTCTGAAGGGTGATGTCTTCACCGAAGACGTTGTCGAAACCTGGATCGAATACAAGCGCGAGAACGAAGTGGATGCCATCAACGTGAGGCCCCACCCGTACGAATACGCCCTCTACTACGACATCTAAGACTTGCACCAGGCATCGTCAAAATGGGGATGGGCAAACGCCCGTCCCCATTTTTTCGTCCGGGCCCGCGCACCCGATTGACACCCGGACCCCCCTCCCCTAAACTGTCGAAGACCCCACAGAGAGAGGACAGATGACACAGGATCAGCTCAACACGCTCGCCAGAAATCTGCGTGAGATGTTCGACAAGATCGGTCGCCGCGAGCCGATTGGGGATGAACTCGTCGAGATCACCACGATCCAAGGGGAGATCCAAGCAACAGCCCCCCCGCAACTTACCCATTTCCTCGAACGACGAAGTTACACGAAAGCGCTGGAGTTCCTCGAGTCCGGCGTCGTGACTGAGGATCCGAACAGGCCTGAGTGCGACGAGGAACACGATCATCCCTGAGGAATCGGCACGGATTCCCACAGAGAGAGAACCAGAAGTGCTGCGCCCCGTTGCATTCCAATGCTCACTGCTCGCTAGCACCCCCGAATCGTCTCGAAAGAGCCAAGCACAAGGAAGACTTCAATGATTCAATCCATTCGCGAAAGAGCACTCAACCGTGAACTTCTCACCGGCACGTTCATCAACCTCGGCTCTCCCCTGACCGCAGAGATGGCGGGCGCGGCTGGTTTCGACTGGCTCCTCGTCGACATCGAGCACGGTTCGGGAGACCAGGAGGCCCTGGGGCCACAGCTCCAGGCCATCGGTGGCACGCCTGCGGCCCCGGTCGTCAGGATCGCCAACAACGACCCGCCCAGGTTCAAGCGTGTGCTCGACCTCGGCGCCTCTGGAATTATGGTCCCCTACGTCAGTTCCGTCGAAGAGGCCGAACAGGCCGTCGCTTCGATGCGGTATCCCCCGCGCGGCATCCGGGGCGTTGCAAAACTGAATCGGGCCAGCGGCTTCGGTCAGGACTTCGACGAGTACTTCAACCGTTCACACGAGCTACTGACGACCGTTGTCCAGATCGAAACGACCGATGCCGTCGACCGGATCGACGACATCGCCACCATCGATGGCGTGGACGTCCTCTTCATCGGTCCGCTCGATCTGAGTGTCAACCTCGGGATTCCAGAACAGTTCGACGACCCAAAGTTTCTGGAGGCTCGTGACAAGGTGGTCAAAGCGGCCCAGAACGCCGGAAAGGCTGCGGGGATACTACTGCTGAATCAGGCCCAAGTCGAATCCACGGTCGAGGCCGGATTCACGTTCATCGCCCTCGGGTCGGACGGAGGGCTGGTGGCTGCGGGAATGCGCAACCTCGCGGGCGCCTTTGACGCATATCGGTAACGGAATCATTCACGCAATAAAACGCCGTAGGTGCGGTTTCGAACCTACGGCTTGGAATCCTGCTATGAGTTTACGCAAGAAATTTGACGCCAAAGGTGTCTACGTCTTTGTGATGACGCCGTTCAAGACCTCGACGGATGCACGTGGCCGGCATCCGGTCGACCTGAACGGCGTGGAGGGCAACGTCCGCTCCTTCTCCTCCGTCAGCGGAGAGAAAACAATGGTGTTGTGTGGCGGGTCGGGTGAGATCGACAGCCTCTCACCAGGCGAGATCGTCGACGTCTCTGCAGCAGCCGTCGCCGGAGCATCCGGACGATGCAAGGTCGTTTGCGGTGTCCGGGGGCCCAATCCAACCGCGGTGAAGATCGCCCGCGGCGTCGAGGATGCCGGCGCGGATGCCCTGCTCGTGATGCCGCACGCCCCGATCGTCAAGAAGGGCGACGCAGCCATCTGGGATCGGCACCGACAGATCGCGAAGGCTGTCGATCTCGGCTTCCTCCCCTTCCGGGCCCCCACACAAACCCTGTCGATCGACCTTGTAAAACGTTTCTCAAAATTACCCCAGGTCGCCGCGATTAAAGAGGAGAGCGGTGCCGTCGACTGGGTTCGGACGGGCTGTCACGTGACCGGCAACGCGATTCCGTTCATCACCGGCGGCGGGGAAAATATGGTCCCCTACTACTACCTCGCCGGCGCCGTCGGTTTCACGACCGGGATGGCCAATCTCACGCTCCCTCTTTCGATCAAACTCCACAACGCCTCTCTCGCGGGTCGTTGGAAACAGGCGATGACACTCCGGGACGAATTCGAACCCCTGACCGAGATGCGCCAGGTGCTGGGGAACTCGATGCTCAAGGCGGGTCTTGAAATGATGGGGTTGGCCGGGGGGCCCATCCGGGCGACGGGTCAACGGCTGGATCGATCTGATCGAGCGAAGGTGAGACGGTTACTGAGAGCGAAGGGGATCTTGTAGCGCGAGAACAGTTTCGCGTCAAAACCGAAGATGGGCGGCGGCCTGAACTGGCCACCGCCCATCTCGTTTGGACTCCACCCAATGTCGCGACCGGCATCCTATGCCAGGTCGAAAACTTTCCCCGCATTTTCCCGCATAATCCGCCGCCTCGCATCTTCGCTGATGTCCACCGTCCGGATGAAATCGATAATCGACGTATCCTGCTTCGCTCTCAGCTTATCGGTCGCGAACATCAGCCTGTGTTTCCATCGATTCAGGAAGGCGATCCCGAACTCGGGGTCGCGTGTGATCGCGTTGTACCCGGAACCGGCCGAGAGGTCGGCATAGAGGTTCTTGTATTTCCGCATCAACTCATCGATCCGACCACCCGGAACTACGGGCCCAGCAGGGTAGCTCACTTTCCTCGGCACCTTCGCGCTGATTTCGCGCCAGAAGTACTGCGCATGTCCCACCCATTTCACATTGCGATAGGTCGCCAGCATTCGCTCGAATCCAGGCAGCCCGGGCTTGTCGCGATTGATCCACCAGTCGATGTGCATCACGATCGGCAGCTTCAGCCGATCGCAGGCCTCATAGACTCGCTGTTGCATAGGGTCATCGACGGGCAGCCCGCACAGATTCTCACCATAACCCACGCACCCTTCTCCGATATACGCGTTCAGGATCGGGTAAGGATCGAATCTGCCCGGATACCGATGTCTCGGGTCGGCCGCACACAGCGGGAGCAACCGATCTCGATGACGCCGGGTCATTCTCAGCAATTCACGTGTCGTGACGAGGTAGTCCAGTTCTTCGGGCACTTCTACGGCCATCACGATCGCTTTTTCGATTCCGTTGCGATCCATCCACCGTAGCATCGTAGAAGGGGACATTCCCGGATCTTCGTAACGCAACTGGCCGAGGTGAACGTGGGTGTCGATCACGACTTTGGTTTCCAATGTTCTCGCAGGTGATCCATAATCTGGAGACAGACTGTTTGTACCGTCTCGTCGAAGTCGTTGTTCTCGTAGGAGGGCGTACCAATCTCCTCGCCTTGCTGGAGGATGTGGCTTTGGATTGAGATGATCTGGTCGAGGTGCTTCAGGTAGCGATGGCTCGGTCGACCCTTTGCCTCCTCTCCTCTCGCAGAGTATCGATCCTGGAACTGAGATTTTTCCGAGAGAAAGAGGTTCGCGTGAATAAAAATCGCCTGCCCCTCGATGGATTCGAGCCTCAGCAGATCCGGAACGAGATGCACGCCGTCAATGACCAGACTGACGTTCTCCTGAATGGCCCGGTCGATCGCCCCCCTGACGCCAACGCAGACTCGCAAAGCCTGCTCTCGAAATCCAGAGACGACCGGGTCTGACTCGTCCTGCGACGGCGTCATGCTTTCCCAGGCCTGGTAGCTCGACACGTGGAGGCCTGGCATCAGGTTCGGCGCGATCATCAGGCGCATCACCTGGCGAATGTCGTCCGTCGAAGCCACCCGCGAAATTTTCAGACGATTGGCAACCGACACACCCACCGACGTTTTTCCAACGCCACTCGTCCCACCAACCAGGATGATGAGCGGTGGCGTCCCCTGTCTTCGATAGCGATGCCAGACCCGATATCGATCGGCATAGTCGGCGCCATATTCGGTTTTGAGCGCGGAGGCGACGGCCTTCTGGATGTGGGTACGGCTCACAGAGTCGCGCTCTTCAGCACGGAACTTTCCGAGCAACCCCTCTGCCAGGGTGTAGGCCTCTTCTTCCGCTACCCCGGTGATTGCGATCGACTGAGTGAGACGCTCCCGGGAAAACGGGCGAAATCCCTCAGCGTCTTCGACCACGACATTCTGCGTTCGGGGTCGCCAGAAGTGGCCATCCCCAAACGGCCGGTCCGCGTCGATCTCGGCGGTATAGGCCTGCACGAGCTCGACCATTTTTTCCGCCGAAATCGTCTTGCGCTTCTGAATGTCGCTCCGGATCTTGTCCGCAACCGAATAGGCGTCCTGGAACCCGAGGCCTTGCTCAAGCAGATAGTGCGTGAGCATTCCCCGCAGAAACGGGATCCTGCGTTTACCATCGACAATGAGTGCCACGAACGCTTCCTTCCGATCACCCTGAGGCTAAAATGATCGTCAAAAGGTATATCCTGATTCTGCTGTTGTTGCCCGTCGGGGCGTGGGGAGGAGATCGTGCCGTCATCCTCACGGGCGCGATCGGCGGCGGTCTGTTTGTTCCCACGGGTGACGACGGTGATGTCGCCTCGCCCAGTGTGGCGCTGGAATTCAGCGGATCCATCGCCGTCGGGCCGCACTGGGGTCTGGAGTCAGAGTTCGTTTACGTCCCCGTCCGCCTGGACAGCACCGCGCTGGCCACCCAGGCTCAGCGGAAGAGTAGCCAGATGACCGTCCTCGTCGGGTTACGGTTTACGACGAAACAACCCACCGCCGGGCAGCCCGCCCTCGCCGTCTCTTTTCGGGGAGGGTTCGCTCGGGTCGCGACACGGGCGAAAAGCATCTCCTCCCAGGGAGGATGGATCGGTGGCACCATCGACCAGATTGAAAATCCCGTGATCACGGGGCCCGTTACAAGGGCAACCGACTCGGCTCTTGCCCTCTCCCCTCGGGTGAGCGCCATCCTGCCGATGTCCGGTACCAACTCCGTCGAAGTAGGACTCTCACCTGTCTTCTTGTTCAACCGGGGTAGAGTCAACACACAGATCCACATCGGGATACGGTTCGCTCTATCGGCCCGTGAGAAGATCTGACACGGCCTCGTACCCTCAGCTATTCGCCACCGGCTTCGTTCCTTGAAACCAGATCGAGCGGATTCACGACTAATGAGGCCACGTTCGACGCGTGGGCACTGATCCGACGGAGGTAACGTGAGGCCACCGCCAGCACGGCACCGTATCCGCTCGAGTCCTCCCCCACGACCTTCTCCAGCAGTGCATCCGTTCGTTCCTTGATTCCTCTGTGGCGTGACATCACCTGACTGGCCGCCTCCTCGTCCGACTGACCGAACGCCTCCGCGGTCGCCCGCAGAATTTCGGGCACCTCAACGGCCAACTGCTGGATTTCGCGGCCCGCATCCGATTCCAAACTCAGGGATGGCGCCAACCCGGCCAACTCCACGATGCTCTTCGCGTAATCCCCGATGCGCTCCACATCGTGAACGACCGAAAGAAGGCCCAAGCTGGAAGAGAGATCCTGTTCCGGGTTGAGGGTCAGATGTTCAAGAATGAGTCTGCGAATCAGCCGCTCGCTGGAGTTGATCCGCTCCTCGATAGTAGCGATGTCCGAGGGAGGGTCCCCACCGCCCGTCAGGCATTCGACTGCCCCACTGACTAGAACGACGTCCTGAGCAAGCATCTCGGACATCTCCTCGAACGCCTGGTTGACCAGGTGGCTCTTCTTCTGATCCGATGAAAGAAACGACCACATCACTCACCTCCAGAGCGTGATGACCAGTGCAGGAACTGCATAAAAAAGAATGATGATATACGTCATCGCGATCCACCTTCGTCGACTGGCCAGACTCGCGAGGGCATCGGCCAGTCTCAGTGGAATCCGTCGAACGGCTTCCACTGGATAAATCAACAAGATGCCCGAAATGTTGAACAGCAAATGTACGAAGGCGATCGTGACCGCCGCTATATTCGCGGTCGACATTGCGGCCAGGAGGGCCGTCACCGTCGTCCCGATGTTTGCCCCCAGCGTGTAGGGGAAAATCTGGGCAACCGTTAGAAGGCCAGCCCCGATGAGCGGAATCGCGACAGACGTCGAGATCGAGCTGCTCTGAACGAGCACTGTGAGGACGATCCCAAACACGAAAGACTTCCACGCCGCACCGAAAAGGTAGGTGTCCAGGAAACGCTCTGCCCGGCTGACGACGACGCCCCGGGCCAACTTCACAAGCTTCCGCAAGGCGAGGAACATCAGTACCAGTGAAACGATCAACAGAATTGTGGGCTGATGTCCGGTGGCGTCGCTCAAAGCCTTCACGAGCGGGGTCACGGCAGCCTTCAGGGGGTTGGCCAGCTTCATCCCCCCAACGTTCTGGAACAGGACCGCACTCTCGGCGGCCAGCCTCTGCAACAGGCCGAACGAAAGCTCGAGGGGCAACACGATGGCCACGGCAATCACGTTGAAGAAATCGTGAACGGTGGCCCCCGCGATGGCTCGCCGGAATTCAGTCGGGCGCGTGATGTGGCCCATCGAAACCAGCGTGTTGGTCACGCTCGTTCCGATGTTGGCCCCCATAACGATGGGAATTGCCGTGATCAGGTCCAGCCCTCCACCCGCTACGATACCGACGACGAGAGATGTCGTTGTGGAGGAACTTTGTACGAGAGTGGTCGCCAGGATTCCCACGAAGAGGCCGAGCACGGGATGGCTGGTCGCATCGACGAGCTGAGTCGCGAACGCCTTGCCGTAGAGCTTGAAGGCGGCTCCCATCGCGCCAATGCTGGCCAGAAAGACATATAGTACTGCGAAAATCAATAGTACTTGAGTCCAGGTGTGCAGCGTTTCTCTGTTCAGGGTGTAACCCTTTCTAAATAGGCCCATAGAAAAAAGGT
>CEVA01216500.1_pt1 | contig 10320 bp, 8 predicted proteins | sample 361521 | NCBI WGS metagenome assembly CEVA01 (sample SAMEA2622823, study PRJEB7988) | marine metagenome | isolation source: saline water (ENVO:00002010), including | reverse complement strand
TCAATATCACGGTCATATGTTTGATCATCTATTGGGTGATAATTCCGAAGGACATTTGGGCGCATTGGACAGCTGGGAGGTAGATTCGTCTGCAACGACTTACACACTTAAGCTTAGACAAGGAATGAAATGGCATGATGGAGTGGATGTTACCTCTAAAGACATCGCCTTTATGATGACATACTATTCCCGTGATTCTGCACAATGCGGGGGATGTGCCACCGTTAGAGAAGCTGTTTCTGAAGTTGAGATTGTTGATTCACAAACTGCCAAGATACATCTCAACAACTCAGATGTCATATTTATGAAAAACTTTAACTCAGTCGACGGAGATATGCCGATACTTCCAGGGCATTACTTAGAGAAAGTTGGTGATACTGCATTTAGTGAAAAACCGATAGGTAGTGGTCCATGGAAGTTTCTCGATAGATCAATGAATGAATTTATAGAGTACGAAGCCAATAAAGAGTATTGGAATACAGAACGCGTACCTGGGTTCGATCGTCTTAGACTTATTAAAGTTGAAGATGCAGGCAAACGTGTTGCCATGTTGCGATCAGGAGAAGTAGATATGGCCATGTTGCGACCTGCTGGAGAAGCTTTCAGCATGGAAGTCCTTCAGGAAAAAGTAGAGCCACTTAAAAAGGATGGATTTACAGTTGATGGCCCCAAGTACATTACTAGTACCGTTTTGAGATTTTTCATGAGCTATGATGACTCTTTTTATACTTCCAACAGGGATTTTCGTAAAGCCTTGGCTCTCGCCCTAGATGTTCCATCAATGATGGATGCAGTCTACGCGCCAGAAGTTGCTTCATTGGCTACAGGTTCCCCAATGTTTACTCCTGTGGACGATGGATATGATCCCTCTCTCCCACACTACGATTACGATCCTCAGTCAGCCAAATCACTATTGGAGAAATCTGGTTATCAGGGAGAGACTGTGTATCTGTTCTCTATCGCTGCTTATGGACTAACGGAGATGATTCAGCTTAATGGGTTGATAGCCGAGGATTGGCGAAAGATTGGAGTTGATGTCCGTATAATCCCTAGTGAATACCAACTCGTAAAAACCAGATATCATTCCCAGCCTCAGGTGTTTGAAGATGTGGCCCCGGCACCTATATTTCACGGAGTGGATTACCAAATTATGCCTAGTGCATTGGGTCTCATTAAGAGATATATGGGAAGCGACGGTGTATTGGCATACCACGATCCAGATAAGGGAGATCGCATTCTTAAAGAATTAAGTGGCATAGCTGATCCAGATGCTAGAAAGAGTCGGTTGCAGGAGATCAATCGGATGTTGTTTGACGAGTACTGGGGCATACCAATACTGTGGCGACATGAAGTTTACGGTTTGAGTCCTAACCTAAATGGTTGGCAGCCGACTGACGGTACTTCCTCAGATTTACACTTCGAGACATTAAGCCCTTCCAAGTAGTGATCAACTGGTGTTGAACTCACCAAAAGCATCTGGGCTTTCCCAATACTGGTATTCTAAAAGTGTATTTGATACCATAAATGTGCATTAGCCACACGTAAGGCGTAAAAGAGAGGTTTTCATGCGAGCTAAAATTTTTTCTTTACTAATTTCGTTTACTTTGGTTTTAACATTAGGTTGTGGGGGAAATGATGGGGCTACTTTAGAAGGGCCTAGTTTATCTACTGGTCGCTGGGCTCATACAGCCACACTCCTTCAAGATGGGCGCCTTTTGATAGTGGGTGGACAAGAGAGCATGTCAAAAGCATCGAAAGTAGTCGAAATATTTGACCCCAGTACCGATACCTGGTCCAATACCGGTGAGACACTGGATAAGCGTGGTGATGGCCATACAGCAACTTTACTGAATGATGGTAGGGTTTTAGTAACGGGTGATAATGATCAGGGATCTTCCGAGATATATGATCCATCGACTGGTCAGTGGTCTTACACAGGAACCATGAATGTTGAAAGAAAATCCGCATCGGCCGTTTTACTGGAGGATGGTAGGGTATTGGTGTCGGGTGGAGTAGATAGAACAAAGTCTGGCCGTGTTGAGTTAGATTCATCAGAAATATATGATCCGTCTACTGGGGAATGGACTGTTGCTGACACTATGGAAGATATTCATTCTAATCACGTAACTACACTCGTAGACGGAAAAGTATTCTTGACAGGATGGCACCTTTCAGAGATATACGATCCTGCTGCTGATTTATGGTCACCAGTGGGCGAACCTAAAAGAAAGTATCTGGCTAGAGGTACGACAGCCACTCTTTTGAACGATGGTACGGTCTTCATGGCAGGAGGATCCAGTTTTCCTCCAAATAGGTGGCAGGGTGATACTCACTTTCCAGTTGCCTCCTCAGAAATTTACAACCCTTCTGATGGTAGCTTGGCTACATCTACAAGTATGACTACCCCAAGACAATATCACTCGGCTATATTGCTTAAAAATGGTGATGTTCTTATTGTCGGTGGTATTTCGATGGAATCCTATAATCCTGCTGAGAAAATCTGGACTGAAGTTGGTACGTTGATTCATGAACGCGATCAGCTGCACACGTCAACTATGTTGAACGACGGAAGGATACTGATAGCAGGTGGAAGAATGGAGACTGATGACAAAAAAATTCGGAGTCTTTCATTTGTAGAATTTTATGATCCGTATGCTGTTAAAGAGTGATTTGTTATTGACAGTATGTTCGGTAAAGACGCCATTGGATGTAGAACCTGTGTATTAATCAATTTGACGAAATTCGTCGCTTATGCTATAATACTAAGCACAATTTAATATCATCTCGAGTGATAGGCGAGACTCTCAGGTCTAAGACCCTATACAGCAACCTTACCTTTGAAGGTGCTACTGAGGAAACGATGAGGTTCTAAGGAACAAATGGGTACAGGCTCTCTGTACACCAGAGGGCTTTTTTTATTGCCTGTCTACCTCGAGATGTAGAAAGAGGTTAAGCATGGCAGAAGAAGTATGGACAATTAAGAGATTTAGAGATACGTTGCGCAAGAAGCTCGAAGAATCTGACCTAGGACACGTTTTGAGAGATGAAAATGACAAGGTTTTCAGGAAAAGGTCTACCACTATAGGTGCGATCTTCGTACCAAGACCACCCACTCAAGAAGAACTGAACAGGACTCCGGAAGAAAGAGAAGCTCGTATAACACAGCATGTTAAAGAGCTTAAGGAACTGGTAGATAAAGCTGAGGAAGATGAAGATGAAGATGAAGATGAAGATGAAGATGAAGCTGAAGCCTATCCTGTCTAGGTGGTATGTTTGTGGATAAAAAATTCACGTTGGCACAGGTTTAGTACCCTGACCTGTGCTTGGCGTGAACTATATTAAGTGAGGTCCTGAGACTGTTGGAGTTATTCTTAAAATTGTATAACGCTTTTGAATACTATTTACTCATCGAAGAAAAACCAGTTGTCTTTGCTCTCAAAAACCCAAGTAACGAATTCCATATCTTCTGCTCCAGCGTTGCTGGTACCAATAAACCAGCCTGCTTCTGAATTGTCACACGCTAGTGGATTAGAGTCTCTTTGTTCCTTGGTTACAATCACGTCTGAAGAAGATCCAACACCCCTGGCTGTGTACTCTTGTAGCACATCATCGGTTGCCACTTGGAGAAAAGAGACTAAGCGGTGATCATTAGGTCCTATTTTTGCTGATACCGCTATTTCACCCCATGCTTCCTCTGATCCCAGTGTCCCAACCTGCTGTCCTGCCTGAACCACTGATCCTTCTTTCAAATCAGGGTGCATAGCGACGTGGAAAAACATGAAGAAGTAACCAGGGTGTTCAGTAGACGCGACCGTGAAATTAGCTTCTGGCCCATACTCAGTTTCAGTATGGTATACACCCACTATCCTACCGTCTACAGGGGAAAAGAATTTTATAGACATCCACTGGAAAGTATGGGGTGTATGAGCATATAATGCATTTTCTTTAGGCACTCCAGCTGGCATGAAGTAATGTTTCATGCTTTTGCAATTTGAGCGCGTTTGATCATATTCTGGGGTATTGTAGGAGAAGTCGTGGCCAACTCCCGATCTAATTTTTGACATTCTTGAAAACTTATCTAATTCTGTAAAATTCGACTTTGCAACTTTGGGTAGGTTGTTAGGGTCAAAGCTTTCAACGTATACATTCGAGTAATCTACTTCATCGGTTGCCAATCTAGCATTAGGGTCAGCCGGACCGGTATTATTGGGGTCTTCGGTAGGTTTGGCATAAGGATTAGCCTTGAACGACTCCTCGCATCTCTCTTTGTCACCAGCTGGTAGAGAAGCGCATGGATTTTGGTGTTCATTCTCAGGCTTAGTCATTCCATCTGAAGATTTGGAAGACATGTTACACATATATGCCATCATTCCGGTTGCAGTATCACACAAAGCTGGATTTTCTTTGATCATCTGTTCAGCTTCATCCATGCATTGTTGTAATAAATCACCGGATGCGTTCTGGCATTTTTCTTGATCGAGTCCAGAACTTGGATTCGGAGTAACTGATTTACCATCTACGCAAAAACCTGTTTTGGCATCAGCATCTGTTAAGCAAGATTCATCGTCAGTGGTTTTGCTATCATCGGTGGTTTTGTTATCATCAGATGCGGCAGTGTTTTCATCCTGTTTATCTACTGTATCTTCCTGAGAAACAGTTTTTGTAGGTTCTGATGTTGAGTCAGGTGTTGTGTTAGATGTATCAATTGGATTGGATGTGGGTTGTGGTATAGCTGTTGGTGTATCGGCTTTAGCATCTGTAACTACGGAACTTGCCGCACTGGAAACTTCTTTGGTAGCAGCAGGTGGCTCAGAACCCCCGCCACAACCGGCGGTGATCAAAATAAACATCATGCCCAGAAGCAGGATGCGAATATTCTTGTTTAGCATGTGTTGTGCCTCCTAATACCTAAAGTTCTCATCTTATTTTCTTATAAATGTGATCGGTGACAGAGCCTGGCCTGATATCTGGTAACACCAGACTCACGTGTCATGGAACAACGTACTTTAGCATACCGTAAATATCCATGCCTGAATAGGTAAATACAAACAAATCTGGTTATTGATGTGTTTCGTGTTAGTTATACTTTGGTTCCGATCAATTCATGAGGCATAAGATGGGCGGCTTATTTGGTGCCTGAGCTCGTCAGGCGCTCAGACGGCGATCAAGACGTTAAAAAGGCCAGGTTGATGTATAATCCAACCTGGCCCCCTTAAAATTGCGATTATCTAAGTACGAAAAACAGGACTGATACAATCGCGATACCCACTGATCCAATATTCAGGGCATCTATTCTACCGCTCAACCCCTTGGTGAGGACATAAGCGATAAAGCCGATAGCTATGCCATAGGCAATGGAATATGTCAGCGGCATGACTATTGCAGCAAGAGTCGCAGGTGCATATTCTGATACGTCGTCCCAGTCTATATCTTTGATATTGCGTAGGAAATACGTGGCAATGAAAACGAGAGCGGGAGCGGTTGCGAAGGCAGGCACGGATTGTGCCAATGGAGCAAAGAAAAGACAGGCTGCGAACAGTACTGCTACAGTCACTGCTGTCAAACCGGTGCGACCACCCTCTTTGATTCCGGCTCCACTTTCTATGTATGAAGTAGTGTTGGATGTTCCCGCCAGTGCTCCAACAACAGTTGCAGTAGAATCAGCAACTAATGCCCGGTCGATATCTTCTACCTCGCCATCGTCACTGACCCTGCCTGTGAGGTTGGCAACGGAAGTTAGTGTCCCGGCCGTATCAAGAAAGTCCACGAATAAGAATGCGAAGGCTATCCCAATAAAACCCGCGGTGGCCAGTACAGAGAAATCCAATTGAAAGGCATGCTCTGGATTTGGCACAGAGCCGGCTATACCACTCAAAGATGCGTCGCCTGCGCCTGTTATCCAGGCAATAACTGAAACGGCAAGAATTCCTATGATGATTGATCCTGGTATTCTACGGTTGTCTAATACGGCCATGATAATGAAACCAAGACCAGCCAGCAGAACTGGCCAGGAGGCAACATCGCCCAGTCCCACCAATGTTGCCGGATTGTCAACTATCACACCTGCATTCTGCAATCCAATGATCGCTAGGAATAAACCGATACCAGCGCCGATACCTAACTTCATGCTCTTCGGTATCGAGTTGATAATGTATTTGCGTGCTGGGGTAACCGATAGTATTACGAAAACAACACCGGCTACAAGTACAGCTGTCAGAGCCTGCTGGTAACTATAACCATCAGTAAGAATTACAGTATAGGTAAAGTAAGCGTTAAGACCCATTCCCGGGGCCAAGGCTACTGGCCAGTTTGCCCAAAAACCCATGATTAGTGTACCAACCACGGCAGCGATTATTGTAGCGGTAAATACAGCACCAAATGCCATTCCTGTGCCCTCTGTACTAAGGGTGATAGGATTGACAATAGTGATATAAGCCATGGTAAGAAAGGTCGCCAGCCCAGCGAGAAGCTCGGTCCGTACGGATGTGCCTGCTTTGTTCAAGCGAAAAAGAGTTTCTAACATCATTTCCTCCTTACAATTAACCCAATTTTGTTAGGTTCCAACCAAACATACCACATTTCCAAATCTAAGCAATAGTACGCAAAGTGATTTTTAGCAACAATATTGTAACTATAGCCTTGGGATTTTCCGAAATGCGTATTAAATGGCTGAGAGTAGATCAGAAGGTTACTAAATGTTTTCTGTTGATCGTCCACCTGAGTCCACAACACCCTCAAGTGCATAGATGTCTGGCAACTCCCGATATTCCTGGTTATAATCCAACCCATAGCCTACAAGGAACTGGTCTGGCACCTCAAATCCTACATATTCGGCAGTGACAGAAGTAAGTCTACGAGAAGGCTTGTCTAAGAGGGTGCATATTCTCACACTGGCAGCCCCTTCGTCCTCGAAATACTTTCGTATGAAATCGGCGGTAAAGCCTGTGTCTACAATATCCTCTATTACTAATATATTTTTCTGAGCTACAGGAGTACGAACTCCATGATGGAGGCGAACGTCACCAGAAGATTTTAAAGCTGCATCATAGCTCGACACCTTAATGAAATCTACTTGAATTGGCAAATGCAAAAGGCGAATTAAGTCAGCTAGGAAGACGAATGATCCATTCAATGCTCCTACCACGAGGAGGGGTTGCCCTTTATAGTCGGCTTGGATCAATCGGGCTAAGCGCTCAACACATTTGCGGATCTGGGATTCACTAATAGTAAGATTTAAATTATACACGTAGTCTTATCACCTGATCTTTAAAGTTCTTTGTTCCTGATTTAGTTTTAGGTTATTGAGGACTCCAACCTCATACCCTTTGGGTGTGAATAAAGCGCTCAATTGTTCCGAGATACACCCACACATTCCAATTCTAGCATTTATAGTCAGGATATTGAACCTCTCTGTTTCACAATATGCCAATGTGTCTGTGTGAAAAAGTGTGTAGTGAACTTGTCACGCCGATTCCTTTATTCGTATATATTTCCCATCTTCCAGGCATCTAGTGCAAGTAGTCTTGCTTCGGAACCCTGAGCACGTATGGAGACTCCAGTACTATCAGACAATCCGGGATACACTCTTACAGCGGCACAAGCTTTGTCATTCACAAAAACTTCAACGACGCTTCTATCTATGAATATTCTTAGTTTCAGAGGCTCATCAGCCCCAAGATCTATTGCTGTAGTTTCGGGAGGTCTTGATAGTGCTCCAGGTAATACAGATGAATAGGACGAATCTATAGATAAAACACTCTGCCGGTAGGGAATAGAACGTGGAGTGCCGTAAGGGGAGACCACTGTATTACCAGATTGTAATAGGGCTCCAGTTTTATCTCCCCACTCGGTAATTCTAAAACCCCTATTTTTAAAGAATGTTATCCGAGTGTATTCCTCTCTAGTTTTTGATCTAAGCACATTTAACTCAACCATAGGAGAAGCTTTTGCGTCTATCTCGGCAATTATCTCGATAGTGTTTCCCTCTATTTTATCAAGTACTATCTCTTCATTAGGAGGCAGTACTGTATCTCCTACATGTTTGTGGTCATATCTTAAAGATTCAATATCCCCTGCGGGTTTGATTTTCAGCACAGAGTCCTCTTCCAGTGTAAGGAGTCTTGGCAGAGTCATGATTTGATTCCACCCCTTCGTCTCCATGCCAGGATTCATATTGAATATGGCCACTACACCTCCTAAACCGTCAGGGGTAGCGGATGGAGCATGTACTCCAGAAGGTGTGGATGCCCCAAAATTGAATAAGCCACCAGAGATTACTGAGAATTTGTCACGCCCTAAGTCGTAGTCACCTAACAGATACTGTCCTCCACTCATATGACTGTAGAAAAGTAGTATGTGCTTATCTCCAATAGGCCAAAAATATGGGCACGCCCCGTCATCTCCAGCCAGCGTAAAAATGTCTCCCTCAGTAAACGGGTGCAAATATTCCCAATGAATCAGGTCATTTGATCTGAAAAGAAAATCAGCTGCTCTTCTAACACCTCCGGGATTCGTTTGTAACGTACCACCAGATAATGAATAATATTTTCCATCTTTACTCCAGATACAGGGGTCAAACACGGTATATTCTTGAGGGGATCCATCCTGTTCAGGGATAGGTATAACAGCCTTCCCGGTCAACTTCTCCCAGTTCAAAAGGAGAGGATCTTTCGAAACTGCAACCATATTTCCCGCATCGGTACCATGATACATTGCTATAACCCGATCCTCCTCTACCAATGTAGATCCAGAGAAACATCGTTCTTCAGGATTTGGGTATATTGCATACGGTAGATCTTCCCAGTGTATGAGGTCTTCGCTTACAGCATGCCCCCAATGTTGTCTAGGATCTTCTGGTGGATAGGCTTGATAGAATAAATGCCAGCGACCTTGCCAATAACACAAGCCATTTGGATCGTTCAATGTATTTTCCGGATTAACATAGTGAAATATAGGTCTGTAAGGATCAGTGCTGATGTCTAGACGTGCTTTTAACATCCTTTGGAGTAATGGATTATCCTTCAACTGGGATTTTTGCTCTTCCAGGGTGTCAGAGAATTTATATTGGGGTGTTAGTGATGTGAAGTTTCGTTTATCCATGTTTACCCTTTCTATATTAAAGTTTAGTGAATAATTGTTTTGTTTGTGATCACCAAAGCCAGGCGGCGCCTCGTACTCCGCTTGAGTCCCCATGCATGGCTTGGCGGACTTTTGTTGCACACTCTTTTCCAAAAACCCAGTCAGACATCAAGGGATTCAGATTGGAATAAAGGCGGGCAATATTAGACATACCACCCCCTAGTACTATTATATCTGGATCCAATGTGTTAATTAAGCCAGCCAATGCTTTCCCGAGTCTTTGTTCGTACCTCTGAAGACACAACTCAGCATTTGGTTCACCTTTTTCGGCCAATTCAACGATTTGGTAAGCTTCAAGTGCGTTTCCTGTGTAAAGCTCATAATCCCTCTCGAATCCTGGTCCAGACAGGAAAGTTTCTATGCAGCCAGTTCGACTACAGTAGCAAGGGAACTTTTCTTGGTAACGGATATCTACATAATTTGGCCATGGCAAAGGGTTGTGTCCCCATTCTCCAGCTACTCCATTGATGCCAATATGGGCTTTGCCATTGATGGCAATCCCACCACCACAACCTGTGCCTATAATTACTGCAAACACTGTTTTGAATCCTGCACCAGCTCCATCAACCGATTCAGAGACAGCGAGGCAATTTGCATCATTTGCTATCCGAATTGGCCGTCCTATAATTCGTTGCAAATCTTCATCTAATGCTTTGTCATTGAGCCACGTCGCATTAGCATTCTTAACCTTATGAGTCACCGAGGATAAAGTGCCAGGTATACCTACCCCTATGGAATCTGCGACCCCAACACCCGCTTCTACTTTCGAAACCAGCCATTCAATTGCACGGAGTGTTTCAGGATAGTTATCTTTGGGGGTTACAATCCTCTCTCTATATAACTCGTGACCTGAGTCGGATAGAGCAATCGCTTCGATTTTGGTTCCACCAAGATCTACTCCAATTCTCATATGTCCTTCTTCAACAATTACTTATGTCTGAATAGTACAATACAGCCCTCTCAATTTAACTAGAGGGCTTCTTTTGTGCCTAGAATAGCGGTGGGTGATTGAGGACTCGAACCTCAGACCCCTTGTGTGTAAATAGTGTGCCCCATTGTAGCTAGGCATATCCACACATTCCAAGTGTAGCATTTATAGGTATGATATAGAACCTTCTTGTTTCTCCATGTACCGCGGTGTTATAGTATGCGAATGTTAGGATCTCCATTGAGAGTCCTTTT
>CEVA01213785.1_pt1 | contig 10328 bp, 6 predicted proteins | sample 361521 | NCBI WGS metagenome assembly CEVA01 (sample SAMEA2622823, study PRJEB7988) | marine metagenome | isolation source: saline water (ENVO:00002010), including | reverse complement strand
ACAGATCCCGGAAGATCTGGAGATGGCTTCCGTTGTGACGATGAGGAAATAGCTTATCCCTTCTACGAAAGGTCCAAAGAACTGGGGATGAAAATTTTCAGTGTGCACAAAGGGTTTGCCTCACAGTCGCGAACCCTCGGGCATTATGCCCATCCTGGGGATTTGGAGAAGGCTGCATTGGATCATCCGGACATAACATTTATCGCCTACCATTCTGCATTGAAGCATGGACCTGGTGAACCTCAGTTCGGGACTGATGGTTTCTACGACCCAACAACCGGTGACTTTGCTTGGCATGCCGCCCTCATCGACATCAAGGAGCGCAACCCGCAAATCGATAATATTTATCCGGAAATTGGTTCCTCGTACGGATTGTTGGCCGTCGCACATCCTGAAATGTGCCAGCACCTCATGGGGCGCAACATCAAGGCTTATGGGGCCGACCATGTAATTTGGGGTACGGACTGTCTCTGGTGGGGATCGCCCCAGTGGGTAATTGATTCTTTTAAACGCTTCCAGATTTCCGACGAGCTTTGCGAGAGGTTCGATTACTCTAAAGTTACTAAGGAAGATAAGGCCAAGATCTTTGGGCTCAATTCGGCTAGGATGTATGGCGTTGATCCTAACGCGATCAAAGCCTTTCCGAGAGATACGATGACCAAATTGAAAAATGAATACTCCCAAGCGGGCGGCCAGCGTCAAAACGCGGCGCACGGCTGGGTCCGGGACGAAAAGAAAGAGTAACCCATTTCAACAATGAGTGATTTGGAGAAAGTAAGCTTTGAGCACCTACCTGCGAACAGGCCGATGGATGAAACCGACATGAGTCTTCGATTTCATTTTACGGAGATGAGTGATGATAAGCTTGCCAGCTACGACCCCGTCCTGACTGACCGTGAGCTCGTTGAGTGGGACGGAAATTTCCGCGAGGATGGAAATCTTATGCTGGTTTGCGTAGAGCGCGATGTGGGCATCGCCGAATATCGCAGAGTGCTGGAAGAGCATATTGTGTTCCGACAGCAACCCGGTGAATAACCCCCCAGCAACCTTAAACAGCTTAAAATATTTCTTAAGCGATCAGGTCTTGGACCACCTTCCCGTGTACGTCAGTCAGGCGGTAGTCCCGACCCTGGAATCGGTAAGTGAGACGCTTGTGGTCGAAACCGAGCAAATGCATGAGAGTAGCCTGGAAATCATGTACGTGGACCTTGTTTTCCGTCACTGAAAAACCCAACTCGTCGGTAGCTCCGTATGAATAGCCGCCCTTAACACCGCCACCAGCCATCCAAATGGTGAAACAATCGGGGTAGTGATCCCGTCCTAGCACTTTGGAGGCTGCGGTTCGACCTTCGCGGAAGGGTGTTCGCCCGAATTCACCGCCGCATATTATGAGCGTTTCCTCGAGCAATCCGCGTTGTTTCAGGTCCTTAATCAGCATCGCTATAGGTTTGTCGACAGTAGCACATTTGTCGACAAGACCTTGGCCAATTCCCGTTGGCTTGTTGGTTCCATGAAAGTCCCAACCCCAGTCGAATAGTTGCACGAAGCGCACTCCCTTTTCTATCAGTCTTCGTGCAAGCAGGCAATTATTGGCAAAACTGGAAGCTCCCGGCTCAGCCCCGTAGGCTTCGATCATATTTTTTGGTTCTCGGGAGATATCCATCACCTCAGGTACGGAGGTTTGCATTCGATAAGCCAACTCGTATTGGGCAATCCGAGTGAGGGTCTCAGGGTGGCCGTATTCTTCAGCATGGATAGCATTAATTTGCTGAATGGCATCTAGGCTCCGACGCCTTGTCACATCGTCCATGCCTTCCGGATTGGTTACATAAAGCACTGGATCACCACTCGAACGGCACTGCACTCCCTGGTAAACCGGGGGCAGAAATCCGTTACCGAACGAATTTTTTCCGCCATTTGGTTGACTCCCACTGGAGATCAAGACGATGAAACCTGGCAAGTCCTCATTGGGAGAACCGAGGCCGTATGTCACCCAAGAACCAAAGGAAGGTCGACCGGGACGGGATGATCCCGTTAAAACAAACAGCTCGCCTGGTGCGTGGTTAAACTGATCCGTGTTTAATGAGTGGATCATGCACAAATCGTCTGCCACCTCGTGCAGATGAGGAATAGCATCGGACAACCAGAGGCCGTTTTTACCGTAGCGTCCCCATTTGCGTCGGGCGCCCAGCAATTTTGGAGTGCCGGTTGTGAAGCCAAATTGTTTTCCTTTCAAAAATTCTTCAGGGCAGTCCTGCCCATCGCGTTTGATCAACTCCGGTTTGTAATCGTAGAGATCTAAGTTGGGTGGTGAGCCGGTCAGGTGCAGGTAAATGACATGTTTTGCTTTCGCCGGAAAATGCGGCTGCTTCGCGGCCATGGGATCGACCAACTTGCCAGCTGCATGAGGATTGACGAGAGAGCCCAGAGCCACGCCTCCGAGGCCGGAAAATGTCTGTTTCAGAAAATGACGGCGGGTCGTATTGCGAATGTTTTCCAGTGCCGGGTTCATCGTTTCAAAAACATTTCGTCCAGATTAAGTAGCGCATTTCCAACCACCGTCCAAGCGGCAAACTGTGCCGCGTTGGCTCCTTGAGGCAAATCGCCTATAGGGATCGTAGCCATTTTCATAGCTCTTTTGTAATTTTTCGAATACCGGCTGCGTGTGTCTTCATACAGTCCGGCCAAGGCCTCGACTTCTTTTTCAGAAGGAGGCCTGGAAAGGCAGAGTTGAAATCCGTATTCCAGTTTTTCATCCAGGTTGCCGCGGATTGCTTCTAAGCGTCGACCCAAGGCCTGAGATGCTTCGATATAGACAGGATCATTGAGGGTAACCAGTGCTTGTAAAGGTGTGTTGGTTCTATCCCTACGAATCGTGCAAAACTCGCGATTAGGGGCATCGAAAGCGACCATGGAAGGGTAGGGGTTTGATCGCCGCCAGGTTGTGTAAATTCCTCTGCGGTATTTGTCTTCACCAACGCTGGGTTCCCAATCGGTTACTCCTCCAAAGGCTGATTTGAGCCCAAACTCGGGTTGCAAAGGCCTTACAGAAGGTCCGTACATGGCCGTATTCATTAATCCGCTTACTGCTAGAGCTTGGTCACGTACGGTTTCGGCCGATATGCGGAAGCGCGGCCCTCTTGCCAGCCAACGGTTGTCCGGATCTTTTTCGAGCAGTTTGGGAATTAGTTTGGAAGATTGTCGGTAGGTGGCCGACGTTACCATGAGTGTGAGCAGGCGTTTTAGATCCCAGTCGTTGGCCATGAGCTCAACGGCGAGCCAATCCAACAATTCCGGATGGGAGGGTAGTTCTCCCTGAGAGCCGAATTCTTCACTCGTAAGGACGAGTCCCTGTCCAAACAAGGCTTCCCAGTGGCGGTTTACAACGACCCGGGCTGTCAATGGATTGTCATTGCTCACCAACCATTTGGCTAGTCCTAGCCGGTCGGAAATTGAGTCCTTTGGGATAGGTGGAAATATGGCCGGCGTTCCTGGAGTGACTTCGGCACGTTTGTCCAGGTAGTTGCCGCGATGCTGGATGTGGGTCTTTCGTACTTGGCTTTTGGGTACTTCCCTCATGACCGGGACTGTCGTTTTCGGTTCGATCGCATACAACTTATTTTGTAGGTCCGCAATAGCAGTTTGTTCTTCAGCGAGTTTGGGGTAATGGTCGGCAAAGAATCTTAATAATTTGGCTTCCTCTTGTCTGCTCCTTGCCTCTGGCTTTTTGGTGAGCGGATCCAAAAGCGTGAAGGGCACAGCCGGCATCGGCTTAACCAGATTACTGAGCTGAAATTTGAACTGCTTCAATTTCCGGTTGGGGAAATTGTGGAAGAGTTTTATTTGCAGTTTCTCGCCTTCGCCTAATTCAATGGGTTCGGCCAAGTCAAAGGCAGCCTGATTGCTTCGATCGAGATTCCCTTTAACAGCCCAACCGGTGAACCGATCGTATCTATTCCCGTCGATAAGGTCTTTGGCGACATACCATTCCTGCTCGAAGCTGGCAGATGGACGGATAAGGTTGTGCTTTGGAACTATCTTTTTCTGTTCGACTTCTTCGTTGGGATCTTTATCCTTCCGCTCGGCTTCCGTGACCGTTCTCAATTCAATCTCATTGAGGACCCAAATATCTTCGTGTGCCGGCACCTCCAACTTGAGGCCCGTGACAGAACCGAATTTTTCCGGAATTGTTGCAAGGATCGTATAAGCATCCCGCGGTGCAGCGTTATCGCCGACAGAAATGAGTCCATCCTCATCCACCATGATTTCAGCTTTGGAGTCGGTTTCGATATCGAGTCTGTCAGGCACGAGGGGTATCCAACCATCTTCTGAAATTAATCGTTGCTCCCAGGCATGGCGGAGATCCTTTTCACCACTGAGTTTTTCGGCGAATGATTGTCGAAGATCTGCTATTTGAGTATCCAAAGATCTTTTTTTTGCTTTCTGCTCCTGGGTGTAGAGTGGGAGTAGCGGCATTTCATCCTTCCTGTCTTCGTCCACCGTGTTGTTAAAGATCGCGAACATTTTGAAATACTCTTCCTGGCTGATCGGATCGTACTTGTGGGTGTGGCATTGAGCGCAATCAATGGTCGTGGCCATCCACACCGCCATGGTCGTGTTTACCCGGTCGACCACCGCTTCGTTGCGAAATTCCTCGTCGTTAGTTCCGCCTTCGCTATTTGTTTTCGTATTTCTGTGGAAGGCAGTTGCGACCAGTTGTTCGGTTGTGGGATTTTTTATGAGATCGCCGGCAATTTGCTCTATGGTAAATTGATCAAAGGGTTTGTTTTGGTTGAAAGAGCGGATCACATAATCCCGGTAAGCCCATATTTCTCTCAAGGGGTCGTCTGCATAACCGGCGGAATCTGCATAGCGTGCCAAATCGAGCCACATACGGGCCCAGTGTTCGCCGTAAGCCGGTTTATCCAGCAACATTTGCACGTAGCGTTCGAATGCTTTGGGCCTTCCATCTTTTACAAATGCATGAACCTCTTTGGGTGTGGGAGGTAGGCCGGTCAGGTCGAGTGCGGCTCTTCGGGCGAGCGCGTAAGGATTCGCCTCGGGTGACTGTGTCAAATCATTAGATATAAGTTTTTCTGAAATAAAATTGTCTACAGGATTATTGATTCTAAGGTCCACACTTTCGATGCTGGGAATGTCGGGTTGCCTTGGCTTTTGGTACGCCCAATGAACATCGTAATGACCACCTTCCTCGATCCACTGCCATAACAAACCTATCTGATTCTTATCTAGTCGATCCCCTTCTTCTTTCGGCGGCATCCTGTCTTCCTCATCTTCCGCGGTGATGAGATAGATAAGTTCACTCTGGGTTGGATTTCCAGGAACCACTGCTGCATAACCGCCTATGTCCCTGGTCGCCCCGGTATGGGAATCCAACCTGAGTCCGCCTGTTTTGATGGACCCACCTTTACGGGCTTTTTCGTCAGGGCCGTGGCATTGAAAACAATTTTCAGAAAGGATGGGGCGAATATCGCGGTTAAAATCGACCCGGGCTTGGCTCGATTGAGGAAGGACCAGGGCCAAGGTTGCAACCACCAGGATTCGAAACGTAATACGCATACAGTGAGTTAGGCTCTCCATTAAGGGTAATTCCTGCGGCACAACCTAGCACATGAACTAAAATAGGCAAATCCGATTTGAGCCCAGGCTTGAGTGCAAAATTTGATACTTGGAGTTCCTCAAAGTTCCCCTGCCAACCACATGTCAAAAACGTCGATTTCTTCTTCGGTTACCTTGGCGTCGGGGTGGGTAATTAAATAACTTTCAATCGGCATGAGCCCATCCAGGACTTCATCGAAAGTTTCTTCTATTTTATGCTCTTTTCGGTCTTCCGAATACGTATCCCATTTTGAGTAGTTCACTTCACGCCGTCCTTCGTGGACGTGATCGGAGATCCACCAGGAAACAGGTGCGATATACGAATACCAGGGCCAATGACTCTCGTTGGAGTGACAATCGTAGCATTTTGCCTTCAAGATTGTTTTGACCTCATAGGGTAAGCCGGAATCGGCGATTTCGGAAGGATTGCTTCTGTCAACGGGTTTTAGCTGGATGGCCAGAAAAAGGGCGAGAATGAAAAAACCTGTGATTTTTAGAGTTTTCTTCATGGTGATAGAATCTGAATCGACCTTAGTTTTCCAAATGCTTTACGTATTTGTCTACGATTAATTGACCTGATCCTATCGGCTTTTTCGCTTACTCCAATCGGGTTTGCCTTTATTTTTGTTGGTTCGCTTTTTTTTTGAGCGTCTTTTTTCTGCAACCATTTTTTCTCCGAAAGGGTGGCCCCCTTTTTTTAGTTTTTCGTTCTCCGCTTTTCCATCCTGTTTGTAACTTTTCCTTATGGATGCTCTTATAGAAGCGCGTTTTGAGTTTCCTTCTCCGTTGCTCCGTCTGCGGGTCGGGCGACTCTTGCCTCTGCTACCGGAATTCCGTTTTCGCTCAGGTCTGAGTGTTTCATTATCTTCAGCAATGGTTTCCCCGTCACGGCCATTGGTTTCTTTGAGAAGCGAAAATAAAGCGCTGGCAATGTCCGTAGGTGTATGACCCTGGTCCAGCAGGCGATCCATTGATTCTCTGTGAGTCTTAAAGGTACCGCTTTCCAATCGATCTTTAACCAATTCAAGGATGACATCGGACCGGCGACCTGCGATATCCTCTTGAGATGGAATTTTGGAGCGCTGAATGCGCTGCTTAATATAGCGCTCAATGGAACCAAGGCGATAAATGTCTTTGCCGAATATGAAACTGAAGGCTTTCCCTTCCCGTCCGGCACGGCCTGTTCTGCCGATTCGGTGAACATAATCTTCCGGGTCTTGAGGTAGGTCGTAGTTAAACACAGCATCCACGTCGTCGATATCCAGGCCCCTAGCCGCCACATCGGTGGCGACCAGGATTTCAACTTTGCCTGATCTAAATTTTCTCAAGACACGCTCTCTTTCGCCTTGAGTAATGTCTCCATGGATTCGATCTGCGGAATAACCGCGGTTTATGAGGGCGTCACGACATTCGTCGACCATGCGTTTTGTATTGCAGAAAACAATGGCCAGTTTTGGAGGATCCAAATCCAGCAACCGGGAAACGACTTCTATCTTGGACCGGTTGCGTACCTCAAAATAGGTCTGTTCAACCGAGGCAACCGTGAGCGTTTTGCGTTTGATGCGAATGTGTTCGGGCTCGTTTCCGTGGTGTTCGATCAAGCGTTCGACTCCTTTATTCATCGTTGCCGAGAAAAAGAGCGTTTGTCGGTCTTTAGGTGCCTGAGACAGGATGGTTCCCATATCATCTCGAAAGCCCATGTCCAACATACGGTCGGCTTCATCCAGGATGACCATGCGGGTTTGGCTCAAATTGAGTGTGCCGCGTTCCAAGTGATCCATCAAACGACCAGGCGTGCCGACAACGATGTGCGAGCCCTGTCTCAAATAGCGAATCTGTCGATCAATAGGGGCACCTCCGTAGACTGGAATTGCGGCCAGTTTCTTTAGGTGTCGGCCAAGTTTATGGATTTCTTCACAGATCTGGACTGAAAGTTCCCGGGTTGGACATAAAATAAGCACTTGGGTCACCGGAAGCTCCACATTGATCATTTGCAATGCGGGTAAGCCGAAAGCGGCAGTTTTGCCGGACCCCGTTTCGGATAGGCCGACCACATCCTTGCCTTTGAGCAGCAATGGAATGGTGAGAGCCTGGATTGGTGAAGGGCTTTCGTACCCGAGGCGATCGACTGTATTGAGCAACTCTTGTTCAAGTCCTAGTTCAAAAAATTCCGGTGTGTCCATAGCGGTCTGGGTTGCATAGCCGCTTGGGAAGCCTTTCACATGCGGGCGGGGCAGTCTTAGGGGTCTTTTCTATAAAGCAATTTAAATTTATGCCAATTCTTGGGCATTCCATTTCCGTCTTGGGATGAGCGAAATTGACCGGCCCCCTAACTTAGTAGCAAGTCAAATGAGACTCTATCCGGACTCTGTTCGTATGGGTTGTATGTTAGGTTCTAGAAAGAGTTCCTGGTGTAGGGAAGGCCTAGCCTGACCGTAACCAAGGACTTCTTTGTTTAGCTTTCTGCCAGTATCTGGCAGTCATATTTTGGGAAAGGAATCCCAGATTGTTTCGAAAAAATCTAGTCCGTACGAGTTTCGACCATGACGCCGTGGAGCACCTCTACAACCTTCGAGCCCAGTTTGTTAGAATCCATCAGAATAGGCGAAGTAATAAAACTTCAATAATTCTGAATCTTTTGCACAAATACTTCGAAATAGTTGAAGGATGGCTTCAATTTATCGTTTTTAGTTCAATTGCTTAATCACAAATCTTAAAGAATTTTATGAAAACCCCAATTGTACTATAAAAGATTGATCACAATGATTTTTTTGGTTTGTTCCCATATTCTATGAATTTCTTCCGATCAATTACCGGCCCCATTCTTCTGGCCATTCTAGTTATTTTGTCCCTAATTGACGGGACTGCGATGGGCCTGGTCTCAAAGTGGGTCCCTTTTCTCGGTCGATTTCACCCAGTGCTTTTGCATTTGCCAATCGGCCTTTTTGCCGGGGTCGTGCTCCTCGAAATTTATCTCTTTCTGCGGCCGGTGTCCCGTGTTCCGGAAAAAATCCATTTCCTACTGGCCGCTACTTTTTATACGACCGTTTTTTCCGCACTCTTTGGAATATTTCTTTCCTGGGAGGGTGGCTATGATTCTGAAGCGGTAAATTTCCACAAGTGGGCTGGCGTGGTGACCGCTGCCTTTATACTCGGTTTGGATTGGCTGGCGAGAAACAGAAAAGATGAGTCCGATAAATTGCCGACCGCCTACCTGGCTGGACTAGTTGTGGTCATCCTCGGAATGACCGTCACCGGGCATCAAGGTGGATCGCTAACCCATGGTTCCGGTTTCCTGACCCAATATAACCCCTTCGCGGGGGAGTCTGCCAACGTGGTCGAGGAAATTTCAACGGATACACCTGTATTCGTGACCCACATACAGCCCATCATGCAGGACTACTGTTTCCAGTGTCACAGCTCGGAAAAGATCAAAGGTGAGCTACGAATGGACAACTACGAATTTTTGTTGGCAGGAGGGGTCAATGGGCCGGCCCTTGTTCCGGGCGACAGTGAGGCGAGTGACATGATTCACCGGATTCACCTGCCGGAGAGTGAGGAAGATCATATGCCTCCGCAAGGTAAGCCGCAGCCCAGCGAGGAGGTGGTTGCTTTTCTGGCATGGTGGATTGACCAGGGTGCGAGTGAAACAGCAACTCGCGATGAGTTGGAAATCACTCCTGAGATTGCGGTGCATTTTCTCGAAGTCGATGTATTGGAATTTGAGACACGCGAGTCCATTGAGTCCAGGCTCCCTGAATTTTCCGGGCAAGAACGGTTAAGCGTATTCTTCCTGGCCCAGAATGAGCACCGAATTGGTATACGGGCCAATAAAGCCACCGATCAAGACGTTGCGGATCTTCTTCAACTCAAGTCGAACATCGTGGAATTGAATTTGGGCAAATCCGAAGTGACGGATGCCGGGCTTGAGGCGATCGGTCAAATGACCAACCTTACCCACCTTTACCTGAATAATACCGCTATTACGGACGCCGGCATCGAACAACTGACGAATCTTTACCAGCTTCAATATATCAACCTGTTTGGCACAGCAGTCACAGATGCCGCTCTGACCGTTTTGAGAAGGCTCAAGGGATTGAAAAAGATTTTTCTTTGGGAAACCGAAGTAACAAAGGAGGGTATAGCTTCACTGCAAAAGTCCATATTCCCCGCAGTTCAGTCAGACAAGCTCCGGATGCAAATAGACGACTTGCAAAAGCAGAGGGCTGCATTGGAAGTCGATATTGTTTCCGTCTTCGATTTTGAGGAAGAACTGGTTGAAGTTGTTAAGGTTAACGATGAAGACAGTCTTTCCATAAGCGACATAATGATCGACTTCCACAAAGGTAAGACTTCCATAGCCGCTCAGGCTCAGGAGGGAAAAGCTTCCGAAGAGGATCTTTCGAGAATGCTGAGGGCGTACCAGGCGATGATGTCGATCACCCCTCCCAAAGGTACCGTTGAAGATTGGAAAGTAAAAACCGGCTATTTGATCGAAGGAGTGACTACTTTGCTTGAAGACGGCCCAACGGGCACAGGTCCTTATAAAAAGGCAATAAATTGTAAAGCTTGTCATAGCGAACACAGATCCGATTGAGGGAATACCTCAAATGGATCTTTTTAGTGGTGTTGTGATATCAGTATCCCAATCCCTCGATAAACCGGCTACTCTAATCAAGTGGTTGGAAAAGCCGAATTCCAGATTCTCC
>CEVA01095031.1_pt1 | contig 10328 bp, 12 predicted proteins | sample 361521 | NCBI WGS metagenome assembly CEVA01 (sample SAMEA2622823, study PRJEB7988) | marine metagenome | isolation source: saline water (ENVO:00002010), including | reverse complement strand
TCAGGGCGGCGAGCCTTTACTGTATCCTGACTTACCGGAGGTGGTTCGCTACGCCAAGGGGATCGGGTTCAGTGTAAGCGCGTCGACGAACGGGTATCTCCTGAGTGCGTCTGTCGTGAAGGAACTGGAGGACGCCGGGCTGGGTACGATGCAGGTCTCTGTGGACAGAATGACCCCGACCGAGTCGACTCGCAAAGCTTTGAAGACGATCGGTCCGAAACTCGTTCATCTCCAGGAATCGAAGATCAAGACGCAGCTCTCAGGCGTGCTGTTCGACGACACCCTGTCGGAGTGCAGGGAGGTCCTGGATACCGCTCTGGGAATGGGGTTCAGTTCGCATTTTCGTCTCGTCCATCCCGACCCACATCAGTCTTTCCGCGTTACGGTGGGGGAACGGGAGCGACTGTCGTCATTTCTGGACGAAATGACGACTCGAAAGTTGGGTGGGGAGCGCATTCACACGAGCTGGACGATCCTGAACTATCAACGTTCGATTCTCGACGGGCAGGCGTTGGACTGGACGTGTCGGGCCGGATACAAATACTTCTTTATCTCTTCCCAGGGGAAATTCTGGCCCTGTAGTATGGTGAGGACCGAGATCGACATCGAAGATGTCACGCAGGCGGTGCTCGACTCCTACGACCGAAAGAAGTCCTGTCAGGAGAGCTGTGGTGTCTACTGTGTGGTTTCCACTTCCCTGTTGATCGACAGGCCCTTTCGAACCATCGTCCGAGAACTGGGCGTGGGCCCCCAGCAGATTCCAATCCGGTCTGGTCAGGTCGAAGATCTGGCCCCGCTTCCTCACGTCGAGAACGCTGTCCGCGACGAGAATCTGGAGATCGAACCGGCTGTCGAGGGCAGTCACGTGGCTTGACAGTCGGATGCCATCCGGACTCTTTGGATGGCCTATCACCTCCCATCCGTTGATGCTCAGGAGTACGTAAATGGAAGTTCTGGAAGCGATTACCACACGACGATCGGTGTTCAAATTCAAGCCGGAACCGGTACCGATCGAGGCCATCCAGCGAGTGTTCGGCTACGGGATCTGGGCTCAGAACCACCATCTGACCGAGCCGTGGCGGTTTATCGTCCTCGGTACGGAGACGAAAGAGGCATTGGCCAAGCGGTACAGTGAAATCCAGGAGGCCAAAGCGGCGGAAGGAGTGGACGATGCGGCCCGCCAAGTCCTCGCCGATGCCGGGTACAAGAAATTCCATTCCAAACCCACGATCGTCGCAGTGTCCTGCGTCCAGGACGGGGACGAGATACAGAATCGCGAAGACTACGCTGCGGCCTGCTGCGCGATGCAGAATGTGGCCCTGGCGGCCTGGTCGGAGGGAATCGGGATGCAGTGGAGTACGGGGCCGATCACGCTCGAGGATGAGACGTACGAATTGCTGGGGGTCGAGCGGGAAAAGGAGTACATCATCGGATTCTTCTACACCGGCTACCCGGAAGAGGTGCTGGAAGGGAAGCGGAAGCCGTTCGAAGAGGTGTTCAGGTATACGCCCTGACTCACTGCAAAGTTAAAAATGGAAAGTGAAAAAAGTAAGCGGCCCTCTCGAGAGAATCGAGGGGGCCGCTTACGTTTAGGCGTTTCGAAGAATACGATCAGGCGGGGACGGATTCGGCGTGTTCTTCGAGCCACATCTTCAGGGGGGACGTCCTCATCGGTGGGGGAGAAAAAGCTGTTGCAGTTGAGGCCGTCGCCCAGGAGCTGTCTGCGGATGGGATCGCAGTTCTTGAATAGGTCGGGCCGGATCGTGGTGTCGTCCTTGGTGCGGATCCACCGGTAGCCGTAGAAGAGCACCTTGCGAACGATGGGCGAATGATTCGGAGACCGGGCGTGCCAGAGTCTGCGGTCGAAAAAGACAGCGTCGCCACGGTAGGCGCATACGGGAATGGCGCCGTCGGGATTGCGATCCTCGGGTTTCTCCACCGTATCTACAAGGTGGCTTCCGGGGATGACGTGGAAATTTCCCCGGCCGGGTTGGCTGACGTCGCTCAGCCAGTAGCCCACCTTCAGGGAGATACGGGGTCGTGGAGATGTCTCGATGTCTCGATTGACCCGCCCGCTGCCCTGGTGGAACCCCAGGGGCTCCTTTATCGGTCTCGGGTGCTTCTTGGGGGGAAACGCCCAGGTGGGAGTGGTAGAGATAGATGCTCCACCCCAGAATCGACCACACGATGGGAAAGACGACCGAGTTGTCGAGCAGGTCGATGAACGCCTGATCGTGCCCGACGAAGTTGGGGTAAAACAGATTCCCCTCTTTGCCAGCCGCTCTCTGTTCGCCAGCGATGGCATCGACCAGAGACTCGAGCCGATCGCACTCGTGATCCGAAAGCGCATTCCGAACGACCAGGAATCCCTGCTCCTCGAAGTGATCGAGCTGTTCCCGGATGGGCAGATTTTCGAGGACAGATTTCTCCACGCAGGGTTCTCCTCTGGGTTTGCCTCGACAAAAAAAGAGAGCGGGATACGAGGACGCTCCCGCTCCCTCACCCCCGCTCTCCCGTTCTGGTTCTATCAGCTTTTCGTTCTGGCCTGAATCCCCGCCATATCTTCGATCACTGTAAGAAGGCCGGAGTGGTCGAGCTCGCTCCGATCCTTGACCATCGCGGTGTTGAAGAGCTCGTGGACGACGCTCGTCACCGGAAGCGGGACCTGATAGTCGTTGCCCGTCTTCATTATGATGTTCAGATCCTTGTAGTGGAGACGGATCCGGAACCCGGGGTCGAAGTCGCCGTTGACCATACGCTCGCCGCGGTTCTCGAGGATGCCGCAACGGGCGAGGCCGCCGCCGAGCACCTTGACGATGTTGATGGGATCGACGCCGGCCTTGGCGCCGAGTGTAATGGCTTCGCTGACACCGGCGATGGTGACGGCAACGAGGACCTGGTTGCAGGCTTTCACGATCTGACCGGACCCCAGCGGGCCGCAAAGGACGGGATTGCCCATCACTTCGAAGATCGGACGGACGAATTCGTAGCTCTCCTCGTCGCCGCCGACCATAATCGACAGGGCCGCGTTCTGTGCGCCCACATCACCGCCACTGACGGGCCCGTCGAGGCACTTGACGCCCTTCTTGGCCATCTCTTCACCCACTTCGACCGAAACGCTGGGGGCGATGGTGCTCATATCGACGTAGGTTGCGCCTTCGCGGACCCCTTCGATGATGCCGCCCTCGCCGAGCGCTGCGGCCTGGACGTCGGGTGAATCAGGAACCATCGTGATGATCAAATCGCTCTTTTCGGCGACTTCGGCGCAGGCATTGGCCTCTTCGGCGCCGGCGTCGACGATCTCTTTGACGGCGTCCCGGTTGATGTCGTGCACGACGACTTCGTAGCCGGCGTTGAGCAGGTGCTTGGTCATCGGCCGTCCCATAATCCCGAGGCCGATGAATCCGATTTTAGGCTTGTCTGCCATTGGTACTCCTTGGTTAGGATGTCGCTGATTGGGGAACGGCGCGCAATTTATGGGAATCGAAGGGGGGCCACAAGTCCAAGTCTTCGCCCACCAGAGGACGGCAAGGTTGCGACGCACTCCGGCGGAGGCTTTATTGAGTGGAAAGGCCCAGGAGGAATCACGGATGGACGGTATACACGATATGGGTGGGATGCACGGGTTCGGGCGGATCGAGATCGAGGGAAACGAGCCCGTTTTTCACGAACCGTGGGAAGGGCGCGTTGCGGGTATTGCAAGGCACCTCAGGGCGCCCATTCCGGGCGGTACCCGTTATCAGATAGAGTCGCTGGAACCTGCGTTCTACCTTGCCTCGAGTTACTACGAAAAGTGGTTGCACGCCCGGATTAACGCTCTCGCTGAGTCGGGAGTGATTACGGCATCCGAATTCGAAGAAAAACTCGCGCACTACCGGACTGATCCCGACGCACCTTTTCCCGATGGCAAGCCCGTCGCACGGGAAGCCACGTCGTCCGGGTCCGACGGAGCCCCAGTAGCCTCGTCTAAGCCTCGATTCGGCGTGGGCGATCGCGTGAAGACCAAGCAGGTTCACCCTGAAGGACACACCCGGCTGCCTCGCTATCTTCGGGGGAAGACTGGGGAAGTGATTCGCATCTATCGGCCGCAGGGGTTTCAGGATCACGAGCCGCTGAGCGACCATCAGGGACCGCAACCGATGTATGCCGTTAAGTTCGATGGCAAGGAGGTGTGGGGAGCATCGGCTGAGCCGAACAGCTCGGTTGTGCTTGACGCGTGGGAGGCGTATTTGGAGATCGAGGAATCGAAGATCGAGAATCGAAGATCGAGAATCGAAGATCGAGAATCAGGAGTCGGGGATGAGTGAAATCCATGTAAACACAGACGCCGCGCTGCGGACGAAAGCGCTGGAGGCACTGCTGGTTGAAAAGGGTTTGGTGTCCTCCGAGGCGATCGATCGGGTCGTAAAGGAATTCGAGGAAGATATCGGCCCTATGCGGGGAGCGCAGGTTGTGGCCAAAGCCTGGGTGGATCTGGACTTCCGGAAGAGACTCCTGGAGGACGGACAGTCCGCGATTTCCGAATTCGGTTTCATGGAACGCCCGGATACCGAGCTGGTTGTCGTCGAGAACACGGATGAGGTACACAACGTGGTCGTTTGCACGCTGTGCTCGTGCTATCCGTGGGCGGTCCTGGGCCTGCCTCCCACCTGGTACAAGTCCTACGCGTATCGGGCCCGCGTCGTTCGGGAACCAAGGAAGGTGCTGAAGGAATTCGGACTGGAGCTTCCAGAATCCGTCGAAGTCCGTGTTTGGGACAGCAATTCCGATCTTCGCTATATGGTGTTGCCCGTGCGCCCTGATGGAACCGACCATCTTGATGAGGCCTCACTGGCCAGCCTCGTGACCCGGGACTCGATGATTGGAGTCACCAGGCTGTGAGCGAAGATACTGTGAGCCGGAGCGTGACGGATATGGACGAATCGATCGCGGTTCCACGATCGAACGGCGAACTGCAATTCGATGCGCCTTGGCAAGCGAGGGCGTTCGGGTTGGCCGTGGCGCTGAACGAGGAGGGCGCCTACCCGTGGGCGGATTTCAGCGGACAGCTGTCCGAAATCATCGCTCTGGGCGAGCGATCGGGCGAACCGGAAGCCTACTACGAACAGTGGCTGCGCACGATCGAAACGTTGGCGATGGAGAAGGGGCTTATCTCTGAGTCGGAGCTGGTTGCGAAGATGACGACCGTGGCAGCGGAAGACGACCATAGCCACGACGACGATCACCACCACCCCTGATATCCGATTCGGTAGTGAGAATAGAATACCTCATCCTTGCGGTGAGGTATCGCTGTGTACAGCGGGTGTTGCATCTTGATTGGACGGCAGATGAAGGGACGACGTTGGAAAGAGATCAGGCCGAAAGGATTAAGTCGATTATCGAGCAGGTTGGGGGCGTTTCGCTATCTGACACTCGGGGAGGCGGGTCTGATTCTGCGTTTGTGTCAGCCGAAGAGCTTCCGGAGCAAAGAAATTGTCTACAAGAAAGGGGATTGGAGCGATGGGATGTTCATCCTGTTGCAGGGCAAACTCCGTGCGATCAACGAGTCAGGAGACGTGTTGGGAAATATTTTCCCCGGAGGGACGACCGGCGAGATGGGGGCGCTGACGGGCCGCCAGCGCGCGGCTACCGTGGTGGCCCTCGAATCCTGCGCCGGTTTCAAGATTCAGCGCGACGATCTCGATCGTGTGATGAAGTCGAATGAGGGGCTGAGAATCAAGATTCTGGAGAATATGGTGGGGATTCTGTGTGACCGAATCGAAGGAGCGAACGACCAGATCGAGAATTACGCGAAGAAAGGAAGACTGTAGCATAGATCATCGATGATGGGTCATTGAGAGGCGATCGAAACATTGGATGATCGTCACACTTTTGACTGATCGGACGTTAAGAATTAATATACAGTAATATATGTGTTTTTGGGATAAAAGTGGCCCCGGGGCCAGAATTTGGAGGAGGACGTGCAGGCTCAGGAAAGGAAGATGGGGTGCTCGGAGGGAGGGACGATGCCTGCGGATTCGGCTCTGTCCAGAAGGTCAGTGATGGCGGCTTCGCCATCCGGGCCGTAGTCGATGCTGTATTCGTTCACGTAAAGGTCTATGTGCTGTTGCATCACGGCCTCATCCATCTCCTGGGCGTGCGCGCGGATGTAGGGTTTCACCTCGTCGGGGTTGGCGTAGGCGAACTCGACGCTGGCTCGGAGGGCGGCATCGAGCCGTCGAATCTGGTCTTCACCGTGATCGTGCCGCATCAGGATGCCCCCCAGGGGGATTGGATGACCGGTGGAGGCTTCCCACCATTCGCCAAGATCGACGATCTTGTGGAGGCCGTAGTCAGGATACGTGAAGCGGCTTTCGTGAATGATCACGCCCGCGTCGACGTTTCCGCTCTGAGTCGCCGCCATAATCTCGTGGAAAGGAAGGACAACGAGGTCGGACAGGCCGGGCGAATGGAGCCGCAGGAGGAGTGCGGCGGTGGTCAGTTCTCCTGGGATGGCCACGCGCTTGCTCGCGAGATCGGTCGCGTCGAGCGGCTCTCGAGCGATGACCAGGGGTCCGCATCCTCGACCGAGCGCCCCACCCGAGCGCAACATACAGTAGTTCGCCCGCATATGCGCGAAGGCGTGGAACGAGATTTTCGTCATATCCAGCTTTGCATCCATCGCCAGACGATTCAGCGTCTCGATGTCCTCGAGCACTTCCTCGAACTCGGGAGCTCCAGGAATGCGTCCGTGGACCAGACCGTAGAAGATGAACGTGTCGTTCGGGCAGGGGCTGTAGCCGAGGGTCAGGGGATTCATTCGAAATCCGGGCTTCGGGTTGGAGAATACGGCTTCGTGATGCGAGTCATCCCAGTTTTTCCAGAAGGCCTAACAAGACGTCCTGTGCACGATTCGTTGCCAGCGGGATGTCCCATTTAGAGAAGTCGCGGTCCTCGACGATGTTGCTGATGCCCCTGACCTCTGCGAAAGGGACGTCGTATAGCGCGCAGATGTGGGCGGCCGCCGCACCTTCCATATTCTCGCAAATTCCTTCGAAACGCTCTTCGAGCTCCGATGCGAGTGATGAGCATCCTGTGCATTGCTGAACGGTGACAAAGGGGCCGCGCCGCGTGGTGTATTCCGATGTTTCCGACCGGGCCCGGGCAACGGTTTCTGCACGATCGGAAAGCCTGGCGTCTACGGGCATTCGGTTGAACCGAGGTGGATCGCCATCGATGACGGGGATCCCGATCTCGTCGGCGAGCGCGTAGCGGTCCGGGAGGGCGATCCCGAGGTCTCCGTAGATCTCTTCGTTCGCGACGGCCACATCGCCGGTCGTCAGTCCACTCGATGGATAGGCGCCACCGATTCCGGTCTGGAGAACGCCATCGAAAGAGCGGGAGTTTAATGCGGCGGTTAGCGCCTGGGCGGTGTTGACGGCGCCGATCCCGCCCTCCACGAGCGTCGCCTCGTGACCGAAGATCTTTCCGTGATGGGTGTTGCGATGCGTGCTGACCGTGCGTTGCAGGCCGCCGAGGGATTCGCGAAGCTGATCCTGCTCTCCCGCAGTCGCCGTGAGGAGGAGGAGGTTCACGAAGCCAGCGCTTCGAGATCGTCGAGATGGCTCGCCAGCATCGGGATCCCCTCGCCAATGTAACGATCGTAGGTCAGCCACTCTGGCTCGCCGGGATAGAATACGCGATCGACACCTGGGGCGGGCTTTGCTTCCCGGATCGAGGTGATACGCTCGTCGATTTCGGCTTTGAATGTGTCCGGATCGCCGAATGCGGCGACGTCGATGGCGATGAAGAAGTGACCGAATCGTTCCGGATCGTCCATCCCCGCTCCGCCGAGGATACCGCCGATCATATTCATCACGATCGAGAGCCCCGACCCTTTCGGCCCGAGCGGCAGGATGATGCTGGCCTGGGTAGGATCTGTCGTGGGAAGGCCCTCTTTGGTGAGTGCCCAGCTTTCGGGGATCGATTCACCCCGTGACCGCGCCATCCCGACCTTGCCCGCCGCAACAACGCCGGTGGCCATATCGAGCACGACCGGTCGTTCCTTGCCTGCGGGGATTCCGTAGGCCAGCGGGTAGTTCCCGAGCACGGGCTCGACGCTCCCGAAGGCGGCCATATTGCCGGACAGTTTACGCCCTCCCGTGCAGTTGAACCCGACGGTGCCTGATTCGGCGGCACGGATGGCGTAGTAGGCGGCTGCTCCGTAATGGTTGCTGTTCCGGACCAGAGCGAACCCGATGCCGCTCTGTTTGGCCTTCTCGATTGCACGAGACATTGCGTTATTGGATGTGACCTGGCCAAGGCCGCTGTCCCCGTCGAGGTGGACGTATGCGGCGCCTTCGGCGAGGACCTGGATCTCGGGGGCCGGATTCGTCGTTCCGGATTCGAGCTGTTGGGAGTAGCCAACAAGGGCGCGGGCACCGTGGGAGTGCACACCGCGAAGATCGGCGTGGACCTGTGTGCGTGCAGTGGTGGCCGCGTCCTCTGGCGGAACCCCGCGCCGGCTAAGGATCTCGATGGACAGGGCCTCGAGGTCGTCTTTGGAGATGTTTCTCGTCTCTGGCACGCCGGGAAGATAACCACGAAACACGCCAAACACGAAACGGATCAACGGGGATGAAGCTGAAGTCGAAGCGGGTTGCACTTCCGACTGGAATCGGGCCTGCGGTGGTGGAGGTGGATGGAGGGAAGATCGTTCGTGTCGACGACGACCTATGGGTCGAAGCCACCGATCTTGGTAACGCCCTTCTGGCGCCTGGGTTCATCGACATTCACTGCAACGGTGGAGGGGGGGAGACGTTCGAGGACGGGGGGCAGCACGAAATCGAGACGATCCTTCGGACCTTCGCGAGGTTTGGGACGACCAGCATCGTCGGGGCGATCAACTCGGCTCCGCGGGAAGCCCGGACTGCGTCTCTCGAGCGACTTGCCGCGTTCCGGAAGCCCTCTGACTGCCCCGAGTTTCTGGGCGCGTATCTCGAAGGTCCGTACTACAACCCGGCTCAACGGGGCGCTCATAGTCGGGACTGGATTCGCGAGCCTGAATCGGAGGAATACGGGCGATGGGTCGAGGACTTCGGGCCTCTCGTGAGAGTCGTCGCGAGCGCACCCGAGCTCCCGGGCTCGCGTGAGATGATTCGATACCTGTCGGAGCGAGATGTAGTGGCTGCGATCGCACACACGATGGCGACCGATGTAGAGGTGGATGACGCGATCGATGCGGGAGCCACGCTCCTGAGTCACCTCTACAACGCCTCGTCGACGTTCACGAGGACGGATGAGGGCAAGCATCTGGGTGTCGCGGAGATGGGTTTGCTGCGTGACGCCCTGACGACAGAGATCATTCCGGACGGTCACCACCTGACGCCCCGAATGCTCGAACTGATCGTGAAGGTCAAGCCCCCCGAGCTGATCTGCATCACGACCGACGCAATGCAGGCCACGGGCAAAGGTCCAGGAGAGTATATCGTGATGGGGCAGAAGGCGTGGGTCACGGAAGAGGTGGCCTACCGGGAAGATCGAAAGCGTCACGCGGGGAGTGTGCTGACGATGGATCGCGGGGTTCGGAATGTCGTGGCGGCTGGTGCGTCGGTCGAGGATGCCTTAAAGATGGCCGCGGTTGTTCCAGCACGTACCGTCTGCGTGTCTGCCAGGAAAGGTGAGATCAGGGAAGGGTTCGACGCCGACCTTGTGGTTCTGGACGACGCGCTGGAAGTGATGGTCACGATCAGCCGGGGGACGGTCGTTCACCAGCGGGAGGATGTCCGCTTGTGACGGCACACGGACGACCAAGGGCCAGGGATCTCGGTATCGAGATTGGGTCTTTCGCCACCGGGAAGCTGAATGCGATCGTGGATGTGCCGGACGTGCTTGTGGGGCACACGACGCTTCATTCGGACGACAACGCCGTACACACGGGTGTTACGGCTATTCTGCCGCACGGAGAGAACCTTTACACGGACAAGGTCTGCGCGGCGGTTCACGTGATCAACGGTCACGGCAAGTCGACCGGATTCCCGCAGGTCGAGGAACTGGGTACGATCGAAACGCCGATTCTGCTGACGAATACACTGAACGTCTGGTCTGCGGCGGATGCGATGATCGATTACCTGGCGGAAAAGAACCCGGATGCTCGGACGTTCAACCCGATTGTGGGGGAGTGCAACGATGGTCATACGAACGACATCGTCGGCCGTCACGTGACGCGGGAGCACGTGATGGAGGCACTGAAGACGGCATCCCGGAACAATATTGATGAAGGTTGTGTGGGTGCGGGCACCGGAATGCACGGTTTCGGATGGAAAGGCGGTATCGGAACCGCCTCCCGC
>CEVA01143435.1_pt1 | contig 10333 bp, 5 predicted proteins | sample 361521 | NCBI WGS metagenome assembly CEVA01 (sample SAMEA2622823, study PRJEB7988) | marine metagenome | isolation source: saline water (ENVO:00002010), including | reverse complement strand
GCTCGTATCGGGCGTTCTGACCGCCGCCACGGCCATCCAGGGCGTCGCGGGATTCGGCTTCATGTTGCTGGGGCTGATCGGTCTGGTTCAGGTCTATGCGCCCCAGATTGCGGTACCTGCGCTGAACCTGGTCTACATCCCCCTCGGGATTGCGCAGACGATCGAGAACAGACGGGACGTTGATCTACACCTCCTCGGCCGGTGGGTTGCAGGTGCGGTCGTGGGGGTTGTGCCCGGTACCCTGGTTCTGAAAATGGTCGATCCGATCACACTGAAACGAGCCATCGGGTTCGCGATGATCGCACTGACGGTGGCCATTCGGTTCAGACCGGGGCCACCGTTCCGTGATGACGGGATTGCACGGCTGGTCGCAGGACTGGCCGGGGGGGTAACTGGCGGGGCCACAGCTGCGGCAGGCCCTCCCATTGTCCTGATCGGGCTGAAGCAGCAGTGGCCGGTCGAGACCTTCCGGGCCACGCTGTTCTCGTTCTTCACCGTAATCGCCCTGATTCTGGCTACAGTCCAGTGGAACCTCGGTCTGATGACCTCCCTGACGTTCCGGTTGGCTGGCTATGGGGCCCCTGGCATCCTGGCCGGGTTCGTTCTGGCATCGATGCTTCGCGGGCGGGTCAGTGCCGAACGGGTGCAATGGTTGGGGACCGTCCTGATTCTGGTCGGGGGAATTACAGCCCTGGTGCTGTAGCGCATGCCGGTTTCCTCTTCGCTCGACCGCCCGATTCTGCGTCTCGCCCTTCCGAGTCTGATCGCTTCCCTGAGCGTTCCCCTGATTGGCATCGCGGATACTGCGCTCGTGGGTCACCTGCCCGAGGTGGCCTTGATGGGCGCCGTTTCCGTGGCGAGCGTGATCTTCGACGTGCTCTATTGGGGGTTTGGATTCTTCCGCATGGGGACAACGTCGTTGGTGGCCCAGTACTTCGGCTCCGGTGATCGGGAAGCCTCGGCCCGGGTCCTGATGCAGTCGATGTGGGTGGCCGTGGGAATTGGCGTCGGCCTGATTCTGTTGCATCGAACGATCGCCGATCTGGGGTTCGCGGCGGCGAGCCCGGGCGATGAGGTTGAGCTGTGGGGGAGACGATATTTCGCCATCCGGATCCTGGGCGCCCCGTTCGTGCTGGTGACCTATGTGTTGATCGGATTCTTCAGGGGCTGCGCGGACGCGGTTTCCCCACTGTGGATGACGCTGGCGATCAATGTGGTGAATCTGACGGGTGATGTGGCGCTGATTCATGGGGTGTGGGGCGCCCCCCGAATGGGGGTGGAGGGTGCTGCGTGTGCGTCTGTGCTGGCCAACGTGGCAGGTGCCCTCCTGGGCGCGGTGATTCTGGCCGGGCGCTATCGTGCGTATCTGAAGCTGAGGGGCGCGCTGGACCTGTCGAATGCGCGACGGTTGATCGCCACGAATTTTCACCTGTTCGGCCGGACGTTGTGTCTGCTGTTCGCGCAGTTTTACCTGCTCAGGACGGTGTCCGGGCTGGGCGAGGTCGCACTGGCGGCGCACGCCGTTCTCTGGCAGGTCTGGTCGCTCGTGAGCTACGGGGTCGACGGGTTCGCACACGCTGCGGAGACGCTCGTGGGGAATGCCCTGGGGTCGCGAAAGGCGGCTGAAGCTGTGGCTCTGGCCCGCCGATGTATGGTATGGGGTGTCGCGCTCGGGGGACTGTGCGGGGTCGTTTTCTACTTCGGTCTTGCCGACATCGGGGCCCTGTTCACCGATCATGTGGATGTCGTCGCTCAGGTAGCGAGTCTGGCGGTTCTTCTGAGCCTGACTCAACCGATTAACGGCCTCGTTTACGTGCTGGACGGAGTTCTGATAGGGGCCAACGACGTAGGCTATCTGTTCGTGGCGATGGTCGCGGTCGCATTCGGCGTATTTCTGCCGACCGTGACGTGGATCGGCCCGGTCTGGCCCGGTCTGTGGGGTGCGTGGACGGCCTACAGCGTGCTGATGGTTGGCCGTTTCTTCGTGCTCTACGGGAGATTCAGAGGACGACGATGGGTGCGCTTCCTTGCTACCTGAGGGCTAAGGGCACTTGACACTCTCTCAGGTGATTTTTAAGTTCACAGGTTACGAATAAGCCTGTCAGCAATCCTACGGACGTTCTCTTCGAAGAGGCTCTATGGCACTCTTTGGTGGAAAAAAGAAGGCACCCGCTAAGAAAGCCAAGAAGGCGATCAACTGGGAACGAGTTCAGGTCTTCTCGAAGCCCGAGCAGCTCGGGGCGCTTCTCAAAGGTCTGAGAGAACGGGAAGCCCAGTGCAGCGTAGCTCGCATCAAGCTGAAAGCTGCCTCTCTTCTGGCTGGACGGGGAACGGGCTCCATCAACACGCTGCAGATCATGAATTTCAAGAGTGGGCCACGTCCAGTTCTGGTCGTGTCGCGCCCCAAGGCCCTACCGGGTGGGAACTTCATTCCTGTGGACAATCCACTCGAGCCGGGCGAGAAAACCGAGGTTTCCTACAGCCTACCGCTGGCTGCTGCGGGTGGGAACGAGCTGTACTTCACGGCGGCCTGCACGTTGTTGCAGGAGGCCCTTTTTATTCGGGACTCGAAGGCGGGCAAGCACTGGGTCGGTTCTCGCGAGCTCACGGAGAAAAAACACGGTGAGAATGGAATCCGCCAGGGTGAGGAATGCATTCAGCTGCGAGTCGACAAGCTGACGTGCTTCCCGAACGCGCCGGAAGCGTTCAGCGCCGAGGACTTTGCGCCCTATATCTTCAAGCCGAAGTTGTATTGTATCTCGGGTGGTGGAATGTGGGCCAAGAAGGTGGCCGATTACTTCGAGGGGATCCAGGACGATATTCACAAGCATCTCGAGGACATGGAATCGAAGGAACAGCTGAAGGCGATCGAAAACATTCAGTTGATCGACTTCGGTGTGGACCAGATCAACCTGTTCACGCCCGGTTCCCTGCTTGCCGGCATCGAGCACGACAAGATGATGCCTTCGCACTACAAAAAGCCGAACGACAACCTGATGGAACTGAACTCGTTCATCGGCTTTCTCCTGCATTTCGAAATTTCCGATGAGGTGAAGGAGTTGCTGGTCCGGACGTTCGCGCAGAAGGCGGGCAAGGAGATCGACATCTTCCTTCCACTTACGCTAGGAAACATCCAGGAAGCCGATCCTCCGAAGGAACGCATTGCCTTCCAGATCTTCCCCCGGGATCTGATCCAGGAGATGGATCCGAAGAAGCGTCGAAACGGACTCGGGCTGAAGTTCATGCCGCCGTTCACGCTTCATCCGAACGCAGAAGATCACAACACGTATCGCAAACTTCTGGTGGCGATCGGTCAGCGGCTGCGTGAAGACCAAAAGCCCGAAGAGGAGAAGAACAAGATCGCTTCTGTCCAAGCCCAGGTTTCCGAGCGGCGTGAAGCGACCAAAGGCAAGCGTGTAGACGAGAACATGAAGAAGGCTTTCTCGAAGCGTGTCGAAGCGAAAAAGCGGAAGGAAGCCGCCGGCGGATAAGACTGAAAACAGACATCCTATCGTCACCCTGCGTGGCGACGCTGATGCGACTGGCGGATGAGTGGAATCGACCACGTGGAAGCAACAGCGAACCCGAGCCGACCGCCTGGGCACCCATGATGAATGTGCGCCCAGGCGTTTCTTTATTTGGGTCAGACGTGTAACACCCTCCCGAATTTCATGACCGACACCGAACGACAACTCCGCACGGCATTCCAGGAGCGGATCTTGATGCTGGACGGCGCCATGGCCACGATGATCCAGGCTCTCGACTTGACCGAGGCGGATTTTCGGGGCGCCGCCTTCGCCGACCACGGGAGCGATCTCGTGGGCTGCAACGAGGCGCTCGTTCTGTCGAGACCCGATCTGATCGAAGAGATCCACCGTGGGTTCCTGGAGGCCGGAACAGATATCGTGGAGACGAATTCGTTCAACGCCGCTGCTATTTCCCTTGCGGACTACGACCTGGCCGACCGGGCGTACGAGTTCAACGTGGAGGCAGCGCGGATCGCGAGGAAGGCGGTAGACTCATTCGGGGGCGAGATTCCTCGTTTCGTGGCGGGCGGCGTCGGGCCGACGAACAGCACGCTGTTGCTTTCGCCCGACGTGAACGACCCCGGTTTCCGTTCGCGGACGTTCGATGAAGTCGTGGCCGCCTACTACGATCAGGCGCGCGGGCTTGGGGATGGCGGAGCCGATCTTATCCTCGTGGAAACCGTGTTCGACACGCTGACCCTCAAAGCCGGGCTCTTCGGAATCGAGCAATCTTTCCGCGATAGCGGTCGGCGGCTTCCGCTCATCATTTCGGTGACGGTCACGGATCTGAGCGGGAGGACGCTCTCCGGGCAGACGGTCGAGGCGTTCTGGGAATCAATCGCGTTCATCCAGCCTCTTTGTGTGGGGATCAACTGTTCGTTGGGCGCGGCGGATATGCGTACGTACGTGGAAGCGCTAGCGACCTGCAGCGGCACCTACGTCCATTGCTACCCGAACGCGGGTTTGCCGGACGAGTTCGGTGAATACGACGACACGCCGGAACACATGGCGAAGGTGCTGTCGACGTTCGCGGAGTCGGGATGGCTGAACCTCGTGGGAGGGTGCTGCGGGACGACCCCGGATCACATCCGGGCCATCCGGGAGGCGATGCAAGACAAGGCACCGCGATGTCCGGAGGGGCGCGAGAAACTGACACGATTCAGCGGGTTGGAGCCGTTCGAGATTACGGCGGACACGAATTTCGTGATGGTCGGCGAGCGAACGAACGCTACGGGCTCCCGGCGCTTCGCACGCTTGATCAAGACGGAGGATTACGGGTCGGTCCTCGACGTGGCTCGTGATCAGGTCGAGGGAGGCGCCAACATCATCGATGTGAACATGGATGAAGGGCTCCTCGACTCAGCGGCGGGCCTGACACGGTTCCTGAACCTGATCGCGTCGGAGCTAGACATTTCCCGGGTCCCGATCATGGTCGACAGCTCGGATCTCGAGGTAATCGAGGCCGGGTTGAAGTGCGTGCAGGGCAAGGCGATTGTGAACTCAATCAGTCTGGAGGAGGGGGAGGAGGCGTTCGTCCAAGCGGCCGATGTCTGTCGCCGATACGGAGCGGCTGTCGTCGTGATGGCGTTCGACGAGGAGGGGCAGGCCTCGTCGATCGACCGCAAAGTAGCGATCTGTGAACAGGCCTACGGGATCCTGACGGAGAAGGTCGGGTTCGATCCGACGGACATCATATTCGACCCGAACATCCTGACTGTGGCGACGGGGATCGAAGAGCACAACCATCGATTGGGGGCCGTTCTTCCATACGTGGGAGCTGCGCGGGGCCTATCCGGCGTTGCTGAACGACCCGGTGAAGGGGGAGGAAGCACGCGCTCTCTATGCGGACGTTCAGACGATGTTGGCCCGGGCACGTGCGGAGGGATGGATCGTGTGCGACGGGGCCTACGGATTCTTTCCGGCCGGACGGGTTGGGGACGACATCGCGATATTCGAGGACGAGGGCCGTGGGAACGAGGTCCTCCGATTGAACACGCTGAGGCAACAACAGGGAAAACGATCGGGTGGCTCTTACTACGCGCTCGCGGACTTTGTGGCGGACGCGTCGGGCGAGACCAGAGACTACCTGGGCGCGTTTTGCGTGACGGATCGAGGATCGGAAGAGCAGGTGGGGCACTTCAAGGCGGGGAACGACGACTATTCGGCCATCCTCCTGCAGGCGCTGTCAGAGCGATTCGCCGAAGCGCTGGCTGAGATGCTGCACGCAAGGGTTCGGAAAGAGTGGGGCTACGGTCGGGACGAAGCTCTCAGGCCCGAGGAAATGATTCGCGAGGCGTATCGGGGAATCCGGACGGCGCCAGGGTATCCCGCCTGCCCGGACCATACGGAAAAACGAAAGCTGTTCGATCTGCTCGAGGTTGAGGAGGCGATCGGTGTTCGACTGACTGAAAACTTCGCGATGGATCCCGCGGTGTCCGTCAGCGGCTTCTATTTCTCGCACCCCGAAGCCCGATATTTTTCCGTCGGAAGGATTGGTCGCAACCAGGTCGAGTCGTATGCGGGTCGCAAGGGAATGACGGTCGACGAGGTGGGGCGATGGCTTGCGCCGAATCTTGGGTGACGTAACGGAATTGGTATTCAGTTAGGAGATGTGATGGCGAGGATCAGACCCTTCAAGGGAGTTCGTTACAATGTGGATCGTGTCGTGGTCGGAGACGTCGTGTCGCCGCCCTACGATGTGATCGACGAGGCGTTCCAGCAGGTGCTCTACGATCGCGAAGATCATAACATCGTACGCATCATTCAAGGGAAGGAAGCGAGCGGGGACGATGCGTCGGAGAATCGTTACACGCGTGCGGCCGCTGACTTCGAGGCCTGGAAATCATCGGGTATTCTCGTGCAGGATGACAAAGTCGGTTTCTACGTCTACGAGCAGACGTTCGAAATCGAAACACACTGGGGCAAGACGCTCAAGACCCGTCAGGGTCTGGTTGCCCTTGTCGGGATCGAGCCGCTGGGAGAGGGGGCCATCTATCCGCACGAGCACACGATGCCGGGGCCGAAGGCGGGCCGGCTGGCATTGATGGAGCATACGAGCGCGGCCTTCGGACAGATCTTTTCGCTGTTCAGCGATCCTGAGGGAACGGTCGCGGCGCTGCTCGAACCGCAGAAGACGCCGGACCCTCTGTTCGAGTTCGACGACGACGAAGGGGTGAATCACCGTTTCTGGCGCGTGACGGACGAGGATACGTTGACGGCGGTGCAATCGTTCTTTGAAGATCGAGAGCTGTTCATCGCCGACGGTCACCACCGATACGAGACCGCAGTGACCTACCGGGACGCCCGGTTCGCGGAGGAGGGGGAGGGAGACCACTCCTACGCTTACTCGATGCAGACGCTTGTCAACATGGACGACGATGAGGGGATGGCGATCAAACCGATCCATCGTGTCGTGGTCGACCTCGGCGGGGGTGGCGCTTCATCACTCAAATCCGCATTGGAGACCTGGTTCGACGTGGAGGTGGTCAGCGGACTGTCAACAGATCAGGTTCTGGCCGATCTGGAGTCACGGGTTTCGTCGGGAGCGACTGTTCTGGCGGCGCTGATGGGGACATCCGACCAAGTGACGTATCTGACGTTGAAGGACAGCGTAGATCTGGCCTCGCTCGATCCAAACGGACGCTCCGACGCCTGGCGCAGGCTGGACTCGGGGTTGTTGCAGCTGGTGCTGGGGGAGGCCCTATCGCTGGACGAAGTTGCGCTGACGAAAGGTGAGAAAGTTCAATTCATCAAGGTGGAGCCTGAAGTCCGTCGCATCGTGGCGTCGACAGACGGGAGCGCTGGATTCTACCTGAGCCCGGTCTCGATGCAACAGCTTCGGGACGTCGTGCTGGCCGGAGAGCGCATGCCGCCAAAGTCGACCTTCTTCTACCCCAAAGTATTCACGGGGCTCGTCGTCCAGGATTTCTTCGAATTCTGATGCAAAATCGCACGCGAAGACGCCGGACCCCCACAATCCGCTTTACACGGTACGTGCCCCGCTATATCATAAGTACCTTGAATTCCAACTACTTCTAAGGATTTTCACGGTACGCGCTTGCGTCTGATTCCCTTCACTCGTCTACGCTATTTCGGCGTGGGGGACGAAGTTTCCTGCCTGTCCCGCGGCAGTCAACTTGTGGGTGCGCTGGCGAGGGACACAGGGAGGGATGTGCCCCTGGCGATCGAGTCCCTCTCCGTGCTCGCCCATTGCGAGCGTCTGCGTTCCGATGCAGCAGCGGTGCTGCGTGCCGGGAGCGAGGAAGGGCGCCTGTCCCTGGGCGCGTCCTGGTCCGCACTCTACCACAATCCAGTTGATCCAGAAGATCTCGTTCGCAACCTCGTGCTGGGTCAGCGATGGCTTCTCGAGCACGTCGGTTCGATCTCTGAAGAAGCGTATCTGGGGCGACCTTGCTCAGGGGGCGCGCAGCTTCCGCAGATCCTTGAACAGGTCGGTGTGAAACGCGTGGGGCTTGCCGGTCTGGACGATCTGCCCGATCGCTTCCGATGGCGGGCACCGGGCGGGGCCAGCGTCGAGGCCTGGCACACACCTGAGTCCAGCCAGGTTCTGGAGGCGCTGTCGGACGAGCCAGGAAGGGCGAAAAGAGCGGTGACTGAAGCTGCGTCGCTACTCGCCGAACACGCCGCAGTAGGCGTGGGGGAAGACGGATGGATTCCACCGTCTGGCCTGCTCGATCGGTTGGTGGCGGCAGGGTTCCCCGAGTCGGTAGGCCTGGACACGCTCGAGGCCACGTGTTCCGATCCTGCCGAGGATCTCGAGGCGACATGGCAAGCTTCGGCTGTGTCCCCCGAGGCGCTTCACCCGTGGGCCCTGGTCGGTACGGCACGGGTGTCACGCGCCCTGGTCAGGGCGGAGGCGACGCAGGCACTTGGAGCCTCGCTGGGGCGGCCGGCTGACGAGACAGAAGGATTGTGGCAGCGATTGCTCGAGGTCTGCGACGGGACGTTTGACGGTACGGCGGATCGCGTAAAAGCGGAGGCGGTACGAGACGCGACAAGAACGCTGCTTTCGTTCGCGCGATCGATTCAATACGGAGCCGAAACGTGGGTTGCCGAGCGAGTAGTGTTCCGAGAGGGACCAGCTGGTACGCTCGGGCTGGTGGTGTTCAACCCGAACCCCTTTACGATGACCGGGCCCGTAACGGCCGACGTCGTGTTCTACGGTGAGACCCGGGTGGGGGATTTCGAACGTTACGAACTCTACCGGGTCGTGGATGAGTCGGGTAGGCCGGTCGAGGTAGAGGAGACCCACGGCAAGCAGGTGGAGACCGCCGAGATCGGGTTCCGGTTCATCGCACGAGACGTTCCGGCGTGTGGTTACAAGACCTACTATCTGATCCCTAAGCCGGCACGGCCTGAGGCCCTCATGCCGATCCAGGCGCCGGGCGCGATGGCGCCCGAGTTCACGGAACCGACTTTCGCGATCGAGGACGTCGAGGAGCGGGTGTCGGAGCCTCGCAGAGGGATTCGGCTGGGACGACGATTCAGGGTCGCGGATTTCGATCTGAACGTGGACGAGGTCTCCGGGACCGTTCAGATTGTGGACCGTCGGTCCGAACGTGTACTCGTTCGCCGGATGGCCCTGGAATTCGTTGAAGACACTCTCGCGAGTCGAGACGGGGAATTCGAGTCGTCGGGCCGGACGTTTGCTCTGGCGCTGGAAAAGATCGATCTCGCGGAGAGCGGATCGGTCAGCGCGACGCTTGCGATCGAAGGCCGGTTGTTGCAGTCCAGGGTGCACTGGCGTATGCGTCTCTACGCGGACCGACCGTGGGTGGACGTCGAGGTTGACGTGGACTGGAAGGACGATGTGCCCGGTCTAGTCCAGATGGTCTTCGAACGCCCCCACGACGATCACGGAAACGTGAGGTGCGCCACACCGTTCGGTTCCGAGGAAGTGCGCGTTTCCGGGCCGCGACACGTTTACGGCTGGGTGGCCGTGCCAGATCCTGCGTGGGGACTGGCGAGCGATCGAAGGAGCTTCCGGTTCGGTGAAGGTGAAATACGGACGGATCTGTATCTTTCAACGATCGACCCTGCCTCCTACAGTTACCACCGGGTATGGCGTCGCCCGCCTGAACCTATCACCGCCCGGTTCAGGATCGGACGGCTGGACGGTGACGCGCTGGTCGAAGGGGCAGGGCGACTGTCTGAGGCGTTTCTTCATCCACTGTCTCTTAGAACCGTCTACGATTCTGTTTCTGAGAAGTTCTTCGAACCTGTAGGGTCCGCCTGTCAGGTCGAAGGGGAGAACGTTCAGGTGACATCGATTCGGTCTGTACCGGGTGGTCTGGAGGTGCGGGCCTTCGAATCGATGGGGAAGAAGGGCGAAGCCACGATCACCGTGCCCGGGCAGGCGTCGACGTGTGAGGTTTCTCTGTTGGGAGATCCGATCGCTGAGATCGACGATGCACAGTTGACTTTTGCGCCTCACGAAATCAAGACCATCCGAATTCTGAATCGATCCGACAGCAAGGAGTGAGTATGGCCGACCGGATGCGGGTCGCTGTGTTGGGCATGGCCCACGATCATCTGTGGACGAACCTCCGTCAATTGGAAGCCGTGGACGGGGCCGAGCTGGTGGCGGGGGCCGATTACGACGAGGCCCTCAGGGCGAAGTTCGTGGCGGATACGGGATGCGCGACTGTCTTCGATGATTACGATGCTCTGCTGGATGACATCGAGCCGGACGCCGTGTTCGTGTTTTCGGCCACCGCCGAACACGCCGACATCGTCGAGCTGTGCGCGCCGAGGGGCATCGACGTGATGGTCGAGAAGCCGATGGC
>CEVA01001718.1_pt1 | contig 10338 bp, 6 predicted proteins | sample 361521 | NCBI WGS metagenome assembly CEVA01 (sample SAMEA2622823, study PRJEB7988) | marine metagenome | isolation source: saline water (ENVO:00002010), including | reverse complement strand
CTTGATGTCCTGCCCCTTGCCGGCCTCTCGCAGCGTGACCAGCCCGCGGTGTTCGCTGAGCGAGACGTCCTTGATGTTGCCGGCTGGTGAGAAATGCCACGGCGAGCTGTCGCGGGCGTCGATGAAGTGCTGGCTGAGTTTTCGGATGTCCGGACGCTGGGCCGGCTGTGCGGCGGCGGCAGCGCACCACGCGAGAAGAATCACAAGGCTTTCAGCGACACGACGAGAAGTTCTGGAGTTCAAGACCCACCTCCGGATCCGGGTACCGGGACAAACGAGACGAGACTGTCACGAACCCGGCAGCTTAGAACCCACTGCGATGAACCTCAACGACGCAAAGACGTCGGAGATTTTCCCTGCGGTATTGGCCGGTCACCTGGGTGAGTGACCTTGCCGATTAGCCGAACAGGTCCAGGAGCGGTTCGCCAGTCGTCAGCGACCGAGAAATGCCACTGGCGTCCTTCGGGTCGTTGATCGGGATGTCCAGGGCGTGATAGACCGTGGCGGCCAGTTCCTCGGGACGGACGCGGTTCCGTGTCGGGTACTCGCCCTTCCGGTTGGACTTGCCGTAGAGGTTGCCTCCGGCAATGCCTCCGCCGGCCAGGATCGACGAGAAACACTTCGGCCAGTGCTGTCGGCCGGGCGGGTTCTGCTTCAGTACGAAGGGCGTGCGGCCGAATTCGCCGGTCACGACCACCAGCGTTTTCTCGAGCATTCCCCGTTCACTGAGATCCGAGAGCAGCCCGGAGAGCGCCTGGTCGAGTCGGGGCAGGCAAAAGCCCATGCCGTAGGAGCCGGTTCCGAATGCGTTGCCCATGCCCATGTTGCCGCCGTGCATGTCCCAGCTGCTGCTCGGCGGGCCGTTCTTGTCGTGATCGGCCTGTCCGGTCCAACCGTTGACCGTCACGAAACGGACGCCCGATTCCACCATCCGACGTGCCAGCAACAGGTTCTGTCCGATCGGATGCATGCCGTAGCGATCACGAACGCTTTGCGGTTCACGGTCCAGGTCAAACGCCTCCCGTCCCTCCTGGCGGGTCAGGGCGTCGTAGGTCTTTTCCCGCAGGTCCGACCAGTCTTTCACCTGCTGGTCCTTGTCCAGGCTGGACGATTCCAGGCTCGCCAGCAGCGACTTCCGCTCTTCGAACCGGTTCTCGTCGTACGGGTTGTAGATCTGCGGCGGCTCGAAGTTTTTCATCGCCGGATGATTCTTTGCCGAACCGACAAATACCGGTGCGTAAGCCGAGCCCAGGTAGCCGCCGATGCCAATGTTGGGTGCACAGAAGACCGGCGGTCCCACGCACTTGATCAACCAGGCGTTGGAGACAAAATTCCGGGTGCTGGGCTTGTGCTTGGCTACGAAGGAGCCCATGTAGGGCTGGTCGTTTGGCTGGCCATTCTGAACGCGGCGCTCCGACTGGCCGCTGAGCAGGTTGTGCATCGCGTCGAAGTGATTGCTGATCGCTCCGGGATGCGACATCGAATTGATGAGCGTGAATTTGTCGGTCAACTTGGCCAACCGGGTGTGCATTTCGTTGATGCGCATTCCCGGGACCCGGGTCGCGATCGGTTCGTAGGGCCCGCGGAAGTCCACGGGGGCCTCGGGCTTCATGTCCCAGGTGTCAACGTGACTTGGACCACCACACAGCAGGACGAAGATGCAGCACTTGTCCGATGCCACGGCCTTGCCCGAGGCGTCAACCTTGTCACTGCCCATGACCATGCCGGGCATGCCCAGGCTCAGCGTGCCCAGTCCGCTGGCGATGAGCGCCTGTCGTCGATTCAACTGCAAGTCGTTCATGTGACCAGCTTCAAAATGTGATGTCTGGTGAATTGGAGGAGATGCCGTTGCAGGCGCCGCTAAACGGCTTTCAGCGTTCCGGTGCTGTCAGAGAACCTGTCGGTCTTGACGCCCAGACGTTGCAGCATGGTGACAAAGAGATTCGACAGCGGGATGTCCTCGTGAGTGATCTCCTTCTGCCACGGTTCTCTGCCGCCGTTCCAGGGGCCGCCCGCCGGGTTGTCGCCCGCGTAGTTGAGATACTGGCCGTGCTTGAACCCCATGTTCTTTCCACCGGCCAGGATCAGCGGGTAGTTGCGAGAGAGATGGAAGGCACTCGAGGCGGAACCGAACAGGACAAGCGTGTTGTCCAGCATGTTGCCCTTGCCAGCGGGCTCGGGAGTCGTCTTCAGCTTGCTGATGAAGCGTCCGAGTTCTTCGCTGATGAACCGGCAGTAGACGCCGAAGTTCTTCCAGCCACCGGGGTTCTTCGTGTTGTGTGAGAGCTGGTGTGTCAGGTTGAATCCGACCGCCCGAGCCAGGTAGTCGCTGATGCCGACTCCGTTTTCCCGGCCGAGCTGGTAGGTCGCGACGCGGGTGGAATCGGTCTTGAATGCGAGGTAGATCAGTTCGAACATCGTCTGCAGGTAGACCTTCGGGTCTTCCGGCGTGATGTCGAGCTTCAGGTGATCGACGTCGACCTTGGGGAGCGGGATGTTCATCCACCGCTTGGCTTTTTCGACCTTGATCTCGGTGTCGCGAACCGACTGGAGATACTCGTCCAGCGTTTTCTGGTCACGGCCGGAGAGTGTTCGCCGCAGGGAACGGGCATCGGCCAGCAGGTCGTCGAGCGCACTTTGACTGAGCGCGAGCCGACGTGCCGCATCGCCGTCGCTCTTGACGAACAGCATGTCGAAGATCTGTTTCGGCCTGTGCTCGGCGGGAATGGCGCGGCCACCCCGGTTGAACGACAGGGTGTGGGCACCTCGCGGAGTTCCCGTGCCGCCGTCGGTCGACAGGACCAGAGACGAAAAGCGGGTCTGATCTCCGACGTGAGCAGCAAATTCCTGGTCCAGCGAGATCGAGTTCCGGTATCCGCCTCGGGGTCCGGTTGCCGCTCCGGTGAGGAACTGGTCGGCATTGGAATGGCCGTGGATGCTCCGGACCGAGGGATGTGACAGGCCGGACAACACCGTCACTTCGCTGCGCAACGGTTCCAGCGGTTCCAGGCACTTGGTGAAGGTGAACTTTTTCCCGTTCCCATGCGGAAACCAGGACCAGTCCTTGTGGGCCGGGTCCTTGGCGAGTGGCATCGGCACTCCGTCGGGCAGGTAGAAGCACGCGAATCGCGATTTTCTGGCCGGCTCTTCGGCGGCATCGGCGAACCCGGAAAACGATTCGAACAACGGCAATGCCAGGGCGACTCCGGAACCATGGAGGAACCGTCGTCGGTCCAGGGATGCGAGATGTGTTTTCATGACGGTTGTCTTTCCAAAAGCGGGCGTCACGCCTCTTCTACCGTTTTTACTTCGACCGAAACAGCTCACTCGTGACAATCAATGTGACCATTGTAGCAAGTCCGTCGCCCTGCCTGCGAAGATCCGCCGTGATCTGGTCGATGCCCGAGCGATCCCCGAATGTCAGGGGACGCCCCAGTGCGTAGGTGGTCAACTTGTGGACCATCGCCCGGGCGAATTGATCCTGTCGATTCGCCAGCAGGTATCGCTTCAGGCCATCCATGCCGTCGAGCTTCTGCCTGTTGAAAAGCAGGCTGGATGCGTCGACCGGTTTCCCCTTGACCTGGTCACGCCACCTGCCGATGGCGTCGTAGTTCTCGAACGCGATTCCCCACGGGTCGATCTTCGCGTGGCAGGACATGCACGCCGCGTGGTTTCGATGATTTTCGATCCGCTCTTTCAGCGTGAGCTTGGCGATCTTGGGATCGGCAAGATCGATCTCGGGCACGGCCGGTGGCGGTGGTGGAGGGGGATCGTTGAGCAGGCTTTCAAGCATCCAGATGCCGCGTTTGAGCGGATGAGAGTCCTTGCCGTCGGAATTCATGGCCAGCAGACCGGCCTGGGTCAGCAGGCCGCCCCGATTGTGAGTGGCATCGAGCTTCACGCGGCGAAATTCGTTTCCGTAGACGTCCTGCAATCCGTAATGCCGGGCGAGTCGCTCGTTGGTCATCGTGTAATCGGCATGGATGAAGTCCAGCACGCTGCGATTGTGCTTCAGGACCTCATGAAAGAAGGCGATGGGTTCTTCCTGCATCGCTTCTTTCAGCGAGGGGTCGAACTGGCGGAACGCTTTCCTGTCGACTTGCAGGAAATCCAGCAGTTGCATGCCCAGCCACTGGCGGACGAAGTGCCTGGAGAATCGTCGGGACCGCGGATCGGCCAGCATCCGTTTGACCTGGCTGACCAGGACATCCTGGTCGGTCAACCGTCCCTTGGCCGACAGATTCAGTAGCTCGTCGTCGGGCATACTGGACCACAGGAACACCGAAAGACGGGTGGCCAGTTCCCAGGCTGCCAGCCGGTTGCCGTTCTTGCCGGATTGGTTTGCCCGGCCGGGCGGGACGAGATAAAGGAACTTCGGCGAGGAGAGCACAGTCGCCAGGACCTCCACCATGGCTTCCTGGAAGTCGTCACACTGGGGGCGGATCTTGGCGAACAGCTTCAGTTTCTGGTCGATTTCCTTATCGGTGGCGTGGCGTCGCCAGGCCCGCGACAGGAAATTCGACAGCACCTCCCGCGCGTAGACCGCCTCATCGGCCTTGTTCGAACTGTCGAGGAAAATGCGGGTATGCGAGTCCGGCGGCCAGTTCTCGTAGATGGGCGTGATGACCTCCACGTGGTCAATCTGGATGTCACCCTGGGAGGCCGAGCTGTTGACCAGTTTCACGTACTCCGACGGACTCGGCAGGCCTCCCATCTTGGCGGTCTTCCGCATCAGGTTCCGTGGGTAGATTTCACTCAGTGGAACATCCCACTGGTAGAACTTCGGCTTCTCCGGAACGGCATCGACGACGATATCGCGGTTGCTGATCCTCACCGAGGCGGCCGAATCGTTGCTGGCCTGCCAGCCGAATTCCAGCTGCAGGCTCGGAATCCGTTTCTTGTTCTTGTCGACCGAAACTCTCGAAGCACGGACGCGAACTCGAAGTGTTCCCCGGTCAGGGATCAGGTTTCCCAGTTCAACGATCAGCTTCTGTCTTGCGGGGATGACGACGACGTGACGAGAAGCCGCAGGGACCTTGGGACGAGCCTTTGACGGTTTCCAGGCGTACTTGGCTCCGCCGTAACTCCAGGACACCCTTGAGGTCGCCCCCGTACTCAGGTCCTTGTAGTGGGGGCCGTTGTGCCGAACCCGGAACCTGGCGGCCTGCCGCTGGAGTTCCCGCTTCAGCTTCTCGGGATTGTCCTTGTTCTTCTGCCGGATCTTTTCCCGTTGGGCCTCCTGCTTGGCCAACGATTCGGCCGCGGCGGCCTTCATGGAAATGTTCCAGTAGATCCGTTCGGGCTGTTTGCCTCGCACGGTGGCGTTCATCAGGGCTTTGCGGCTCAACTCGCGGTACGCCCCGAAACGGATGACCGACATCTGCAGGTTTTCGGAGCTGTTCTGGAATCCGTCCTCGGAGGTCGCTTCCGGCGGCAGGTCCTTGGCAAAGTTGTAGGGCAGGCCGAGCAGATCCTGCAGCGAGTGGTTGTATTCGTAGCGGGTCATTCGCCGGAAGGACGAGTGTCCCTGCTTGGCCCGTCGCACGGCCGAGGCGACCTGGATCTCCGAGGAGAGCCACTCAATCACCCTGGTGCGGTCCCGGTCACTGAGCTTGGTCGCGTCGGCAGGCGGCATTTCTCCGTTGTTCAGCACGGCGACGATTTCCAGCCACCATTCCACGTCGTCTCCGTTCAGGAGATCGGGATCGAGCTTGTCGATACGAATGTTGCCTTCCTGCTTCTTGGGTCCGTGACACCGGATACAGGCGGTTTTCAGGACAGGCTTGATGCCCTTCCGGAACTCCGCGAGTCGGGGCTTGGGCGTTTCGGTTCTGACCGGTTTGCGCTCTCGCTTCCGATAACTCGATCGCCGCGCACCGGTGACTTTCAACTCGTTGAGAGTCGGGACTGCCGAGACGTTCTCTGCGGGATTGGCGGCAGCCGGCTTGGTCGCGTTCTTGGTCCCGGACGGGCTGTTGTTCTGCCCGGTTGCTGCGGCACTCATCGCGCACAGCAACGCGATCAGCCAGGAGACTTGTCTACAATGCAACTTGGTTCGGTCTCTGTTCATTGCGGCCTGACCTGGCTGCCCGGAACACGCTGCGGGGTTGCCCCCGTCGTGTGATACCGAGGTGTCCGGAACATTTCCTGTGCGGCAAAAAAGTCGTCCAACCACCAAGTATAGCCTTTTCAGACGCCGGTCGCCGCTGGCCATCCTCGGGAGACAATCGAAATGCTGGCCGAAATTCCCGTTTCGCTTCAGGTCCTGCTGGCGCCGGGTGTGATCGTTGGCTGGTTCGCGATAGTCGGGCTGCTGTCGTGGTTAGGCGGCTGGAGCCGGCTGGCTCGTGTCTATCGTGACGAGATGTCGGAATTGACCGATGGTCATACGTGGGGGATGCAGAGCGTGTCGTTGAGGGGCTGGTGCGGCTACAACAACTGCATCACGATCGAGGCGACCGCAAAAGGCCTGAAGATCGCACCCTGGTTCATCATGCGACCGGGCCACCCTCCGCTGTTCCTGCCGTTCGACGAGATGACTTCCATTTCCAGGACCATGCTGGGCGTCGGCCTGGAACAGGTCCGGATGAAGCAGGACCCGGGGGTCAGCATCGACTTTCGTCGGACGTTCGTCGAAAGCCTTCGTCAGGAAATTGGTGACGTCTGGCCCGAGCAGGCAGACGTTGAAACTGGCGTCTGACTCCACTTGCCGGCCGGGTTCCGCACGCCGAAATGGTCTCCCCGTAGCACGAGTTGAAGGAGACGAGGTGCGGGATGCCGACGTGCGGTAGAACACCGAGCGACACGCGGGGAGTGGCAACATGGACATCACAACTCATGAACGCGACGACGGCATCACGCATGTCGTTCTCTCTGGCCAGCTCGACACCACGGTGGCCCCGGAACATGTCGGTGAGGAGCTCGTGGTCCCGCGTGGGCGAAGTCGATGAAGCCGGGACGGCCGCTTTGTAGTCCACAGCCCGTTCCCATTCCACAACCGCTTCTGCGGCCAATTTCAGCGCGGAGTGGAATGATAAGCTGGACGGAATTCACCAAACTGTTAGGTTCCGTGACGTAAGCTGTCTTCATCGGTGACTACCCGGGAGAGCACGATCCTTCCTCCTCGAATTTCACGACGCAATCTGCTGTGTGGCAGTGTCGGGCTGAGCGGACTCACGCTGCCGACTCTGCTGAGCCTGCGGGCCGACGCTGCGTCTGCGCCGCGGGCGAAGTCGTGCATCGTGATTTATCTCTGGGGCGGAATTGCTCACCAGGAATCGTGGGATCCGAAGCCGGAAGCCCTGTCGGAATTGCGGGGTGAGTTCCAGCCGATTTCGACCGCCACGCCGGGTGTGCGGTTCTGCGAGCACATCCCGATGATGGCCCGGCATTCCGAGAAGATCGCTGTCGTGAGGTCGTTGCATCATCACACCGGGGCTCACGGACCGGCGTTGTACACCAGCATCACGGGGCAGAAGGCCCCGATGGGCAAGGCCAAGGACCGCAAGAACTGGCCGTCGTTGACGGCGATGGTTTCCCGGTTCTGTGACGTCCCCGACGGGACTCCCCCCGCGGTCGCCATGCCGTACCTGAACTACGACAACGGGGCGCTGATCCAGGGGCAGTTCGGTGGCTGGCTGGGAGTGGATTACGATCCGATCATGATGCGGACACCGGCCGGCAAACCCTACGGAGGCACCTCGCGGTACACCAACCGCGAACTGGAGCTGAAGTTGAATCTCGGGCGGAACCGTGTCGAGGGCCGTCAGTCGCTGCGAGCGAAACTCGAACGCCGGGTCGGAACACAGGCCGACTTTCAGCGGTTCAACCGGTTTCGCGAGATGGCGGCGGACATGCTGCTGAGTTCTCCGGTCAAGGAAGCCTACGACCTGGAAAACGAGGATCCTCGGATTCGGGTGATGTACGGAGATCACATCGGTGGCCAGAGCATGCTGATGGCGCGACGCCTGACCGAGGCGGGGGTGCCAGTGGTCCAGGTCAACGCCGGGGCGGGTGACCTGGCCGGTGGCAATGGTGACAACTGGGACACCCACCGCGGCCACTTCCCGAAGATGAAGAAGCGGCTGCTGCCGGTCTTCGACCGGTCGATATCGGCCCTGCTGACCGATCTCGAGCAACGCGGTTCACTGGAAGAAACACTCGTGGCGGTACTGACCGATTTCGGTCGCACGCCCAAGATCAACAAGAATGGTGGTCGCGATCACTATCCCGCAGTGTTTTCGCAGATCCTGGCCGGTGGCGGTGTCCGTGGTGGACACGTTTACGGCAGCAGCGATCGCGATGGCGCCAGGCCCCTGGCGAACGCCTGTTCGCCGAAAGATTTCCATGCGACGGTGTTGACCGCGATGGGCATCAATCCACGGACGGAAGTTCCCGATCGGGAGGGACGTCCCTTCCAGATCTGTGGCGGCCGGGTGCTGCCGCTGTTTTGATTCCCGGAGTGGTCACCGCAACCAGACAGGCGAGTCGGAGAATGTGCCGGAACCTGCCAGCGACCTTGCTGTGGTTGACGTGTCTGCACGTTGTTGGGGGAGCACCGTCCGCTTGGGCCGATGAGGTCACCGAGGCAATCTCGGCGATCAGAAAACTGGGTGGCTCGGTCCGCTCGGTCGGCAAGGAGTGGGAAGTCGACTTTCACCTGCGAGGGCGTCGCCTGACCGACAAGGATCTGTCGCACGTGGCGGTCCTGAAGGATGTTGTCTGGCTGAACGTGAGCAGGACCGGGATCACCAGTGGCGGGCTGGTGCACCTGAAGCGGCTCGAGAAGCTGCGGTGGCTGCACCTGGAAATGACCGGAATCGGCGACAAGGGGATGGAGCACGTTGCCGGGCTGCCACGGCTGGAGTACCTGAATCTCTACGCCACGAAAGTCACCGACAAATCTTTGGAGAAGCTGGCCAGGTGCAAGACGCTGAAGCGACTTTATGTCTGGAGAACGGGTGTGACCGATGCGGGGGTTGCGCGGCTCCGAAAGAGTCGGGCGGGGATCCGGATCGTCAAGGGGTTGGACCTCAGCAAGCTGACATCCGTTTTCCCCACCGAAGTCGAAAAGCCGAAGTCCCGTGTTCCACTGAAGTGGGTATCGGTGACCAGCCGGGGCGAGGCTCCTTTGCGATCGGAAAACGGCATCAACTGCGAGATCCTGTTCGAGAACAAGTCGAAACGTCCGGTGAAGTTGTTCTGGATCAGTTACGGCAAGGGGGAACTGAAGTTCTACGCCAGGCTTGCTCCCGGCGCCATCCGCAAGCAGAACAGCTATTCGAAGAACGCCTGGCTGGTGACCGACGACGACGATCAGCCGCTCGGTTACTTCGTCGTCAAGCAGGATGACTCCCGTGCGGTGATCCCGGCGTCGGCCCCATGAGTCTCACCCGGTCACTCGTTGAGGATCCGTATGGCTTTCTTCGCCGAACCTGTGTGATTCTGTTGAGTGCTTCAATTTTTTGGGGCGTCGTTTCCCGGCCTGCGTCGGCCGCTGACGCTGATCCGGCTGAACAACGGCACTGGTCCTACCGTCCGATCGTTCGTCCAGAGGTTCCGCCCGCTGCTGGGAGAGTGTGGGCCCGGAACGCGGTCGATCTGTTCGTGCTTCGAAGGCTGGTGCGTGAGGGGATCGTCCCGTCGCCGGTTGCCGGTCGCGAGACGTTGATCCGCCGCGTCACGCTGGACCTGATCGGGTTGCCGCCGACACCCCGTGAGGTCGCGGCGTTCATCAAGGACAAGCGTCCCGGTGCTTACCAGCGGGTCGTCGATCGTCTGCTGGCCTCGCCGCACTACGGGGAACGCTGGGCCCGGCCGTGGCTCGACGTGGCTCACTACGCCGACAGTGACGGTTACCTGACGGACCAGTTGCGGCCGGTTGCGTGGAGATTTCGGCACTGGGTCGTCGAGGCTCTCAACGGCGACATGCCCTTCGACCGGTTCACGATCGAACAGTTGGCCGGCGACCTGCTGCCGGAGGCGACGATCCAACAGAAGATCGCCACGGGGTTTCTTCGCCAGACCCTGAGCAACCGGGAAGGGGGGGCCGATGTCGAGGAATTTCGCGTGATGCAGGTCAAGGACCGGGTCGCCACCGTCGGGACGGTCTGGCTGGGGTCGACCGTCGGTTGCTCGGCGTGTCACGATCACAAGTTCGATCCGATCACCCAGCGCGAGTTCTACCAACTCTACGCCTTCTTCAATTCGGCTGACGAAGTGAACATCGACGCTCCGTTGCCGGGGGAACTGGGGCCGTACCGGGACAAGCGGCCCGAATACGATCGTCGACGCCGGGAATTGATCGCGCCGCGATCGGTGGAGATCGAAAAACTGCAG
>CEVA01243566.1_pt1 | contig 10339 bp, 10 predicted proteins | sample 361521 | NCBI WGS metagenome assembly CEVA01 (sample SAMEA2622823, study PRJEB7988) | marine metagenome | isolation source: saline water (ENVO:00002010), including | reverse complement strand
ATTTCCGGATTTTGTGGCTCTTCATATGGATCGCTAACCCCAGTAAACTCAAGAATTTTTCCAGCACGTGCGCGTTTGTACAAACCCTTAACATCTCTCTCTTCACAAACACTTAGGGGGGTTGAAACGTGAATTTCAACAAACGACCCTACATCATCTATCATATTTCTTACTGTCCTTCTGGTATTAGAATACGGTGCAATAGGGGCACAGATAGCCACTCCTCCGTGTTTAGTTATTTCACTAGCAACATAACCGATTCGTTTAACGTGGATATCGCGATCTTCTTTAGAAAAACCAAGCTCACTAGATAGGTGTTGCCTTACAATATCTCCATCCAAAAGAGTAATGGGTCTGTCTTCCATTTCCATCAGTTTGTACATCAGAGAATTTGCCAAAGTGGATTTTCCTGCTCCAGATAACCCTGTAAAAAAAACAGTTAGACCCTGGTTTTGCAGACTTGGATATCGTCTTCTTAATTCATGAACGATCTCAGGAAATGAATACCAACTTGGTATTTCCTTTCTCTGTTTAAGCAACTGTTTAAATTGAGTGCCTGAAAGTTTTTCTATTTGCTCATCTTCTTTGATTTCACCCAAGGGCAGATATGTTTTTTTATTTTTGGCAAAAACCATCTCCTGAAATGGAATCATCTTTATGCCTAGGTCTTCTTGATATTGACTAATGAATTCTTGTGCATCATAGGGTTGATAATATGGCTTACCTTCTCTATCAGAACCTGGACCAGCATGATCTCTACCAATAATAATGCGGTTGCAACCATAATTTTTTCTAATAATTGCATGCCATAAAGCCTCTTTTGGGCCTGCCATTCTCATCGCTAAATTAATAAGGCTTAATTCCACACTGTCTTCAGGATAGTATTTTATAATATGTTGATAACATTTAACTCGCGTAAAGTGATCAATGTCACCAGGTTTAGATATCCCAATAACTGGATGTATCAATAAGTTAGAATTGTGTTGTTCCATGGCTAATCTAGTCAGCTCAAAGTGAGCACGATGCATTGGGTTTCTTGTCTGAAATGCTATGACATCTTTCCAGTTATTTGATCGAAAAAGTTCTCGTACTTCTTGGGGTGATTTTCTAAGATGAGTGAAATCAAAATATTTGTTTGGTTCTATTGGTATTAACTCACCTGAAATATAGTTACTATTTGTGTGGTTAAATAAATAATCAACACCAGGATGGTTTTCATCAGTAGTTTTGAATACAGAGTTTGCTTCATCTTTTTTATTGGGTGACCAAAACTCTCTAACCCTGAGTATAGCCAGTAGAAATCCTTCACCATTCCTTAAAGAGATGTGTTCGTTTTGATCTAAAGCCTTTAAAAAATCATCAGGAACATCAAGAACAATTGGGATAGGCCATATTACTCCACTCAAAAGTTTATTGTTAATTAGTATTTCTTCGTAATCTTTCTGGTTATTAAATGTTAACAACGGAGAAAAGGCACCATTCAAAATCATTTCAAGATCACACTGTTGTTTTGTCGAGAGTGTGAGTGAAGAGATTGTATTGGTAAGTTCAGAATATTCATCTAACTCACCTTTTGAGAGATGAAAAGACACTAATGCTTTTCCATGAGGATCAATCATTAATTATTAATTATTAGATGAGTTAGATTTATATATTTAGTGAAAAAAAATTATATTAGCATATTTCTTTTAGATTTATTGTAGGAAAAAAAAGGATGCTTTTTAACATATTAGTTGTTTAACATATTAACTTTATAAATATGTTCTTATTATATTTATATGATATATATAGTAATTATTTTTATATATACTTTATATATCTTATAGCATACTTTTATTACTATTATTTTTTAAACAAAAAATACCTTAATGGCTGTTCAATCCCAGGGAGCTGCATAGGACACAATTTGTCTAACTCTTGATGTACTTTGTTTAGTGAATTTTTAAGCTCGTTATAGTGAATATTATTGCTGTCTATACTCTCATAAGTGTAATTAGGTCTTTTTATCCCTAATAATGAATAAAAATGTGTTCTTGGGATATCTGCTATATCTGCAACTTTTGCAAAAGTCTTTCTGAATGTCTCTGGATAAATTACCCAATCAAAGTCTGTAGAATAAATCTTTAAGGTCTTTCTCAAATTGTTTAGATTTTTGCTAGGTTTTTTAGGACTACGAAAAACCCAATCATCTTCTTTTTTGAAATTAAAGCCTATTTTTCCCTTATATATAATTTCCATGTCATCCAGGATATCCTGAATATACTCATTGATTGGATAGACCTGAATATTATTTCTTCTTTTAAACTTAATAAATTTTTTATTACTAATTTGGCCCCACTTCAGATTAAGAACGTCTGATTTTTTGAGTCCACTGATAAGCAAAAGATAAATAGCATTCCTAGTAATTCTATTGATTTTGTTTGCATTCATAGGATCCCACAATCTATAGAAAATCTTTGGCAACTCTGTTTCAAGATCTATTTGTCGGTCTCTCCTTATGGCTGGATAAGTTAGGTTTAATTTGCGGATTACTGATGCCGGGTTAGAGTCTGTGTCTATTAAGTTAAGTGTCTGGGCATATGAAAAGACTGAAGACAAAAACTGTAAAGCATTGTTCGCAGCAGTTGGTGTTTTCTCAAGGGACTTATACCATTCAATAATTAACTCTGTTGGAATTTGATTAATATTTTTATTTAGAAGTGGTTGTAGTTTATTTTTTAATAAGTATGTCTTGCACTGGTGAGCATAATTTTTTGAATATTCTCTTTTTTGTTCTTTGTCGAAAATGAATTGCATCGCAATATTTTCTAGACTCAACCCCATGGAATATTGTTTATTTTTAGATTTTTTTATTAAATTTGGATCCTTACCCTGTTCAAGCAGTCTAATACATTGAATGTGTTTTGAAATAGCTTCATCAACAGAAAGAGTTTTTGTTGTGCCATGAGTAATAGTTCTCGGATTACCCCCAAAATGTATTCGGCCATAGGTAATAAATGAAATTCTTCCCTTTGGGTTAACTTTTATCCTAAACCCAGGGTAATTAATAGATCTAATAAAATATGGCTGTTCTTTTAACTCTAAAGAGTCAATTAATTTGGGAGTGATATTTGCTTTTTCCACTTTCATATATATAGCATACAAAAAAATACATAATAATCTATACTATATTTATAGTATTATATTTATCAATATCTTATATAATTATTTAATTTTTATAGAATCTTATGTTCTCACAAAGAATATCTCGGGAAGCTATTTTTGAAATTAATATTGTAATCGATTATAAGCACTCTTCATTTGCAGCATAATCCACAACAATCGTTTTTCTACTGTTTGATTCTGAACTAATGACTTACCATTGTTGTTAAAATTTATAAAAAATTCTGTTTTTATTGTCAAAATCTGTTATTTCAAAAGATATGGATCAAAAAACAACAACATATACACTGCCTGCAGAGCTATACCACCAGAATGCTTTTTTTAAAATTGAAAGGGATAAGATTTTTTTTAATGAATGGCAATGGGTAGGAAGATCTGAGTTAGTAAAAAATCCTGGTCAATTTATAACTGGTGAAATTACAAATAGCCCTATTTTAATTATCCGAGATAATGACAATGTTCTAAGAGGCTTTCATAATGTATGTCGCCATAGAGCTTCTAAAATCCTTTTAGATAAAAAAGGCAATTGTAAAAGTCTTATCTGCCCATATCATGGATGGCGATATGGATTGAATGGGAAATTACAGAACTCCCCACACTTTTTTGGTGCTGAAGACTTTGACCCAGACAATTTTTCCCTCTTTCCGATCAAAGTTTCAGAAGAATTTGGATTGGTATTTGTCAATATTAATATTGACTCCGTATCCCTTGCGAGTTGGTTAGGGCCTTTTACAGAAATGGTCAATCGTGTTTATAAAAGCAATTTTGTTTTTCATAATGAGATAACTTTTGATGTTAATGCCAATTGGAAAACTTACGTTGATAATTATCAAGAGGGATATCACATACCTTTAATTCATCCTCAATTAAATAAAGATGTTGTTTGGCAAGAATATACTTTGACTAATTCCGATTCTACAAGCATACATTCTGTTCCGGCGAAATCTGGCAGTCTTGAACCAGGAAGCTTCGGGTGGCATTTTCCAAATATTATCTTCAATGCATACGGAAGAGGTGCGGTCTTTCAAAGAATTGAACCACTGCAGCCAAAATGGTGTAGAGTAATCTATAATCTTTTCAGGCCATCAGATGTATCGGAGGAGGATTTTGAAGAGAATGAAGGACAATACCAGAAAGAAGTTAGTATTGAAGACCAAAAAATAGTTCCCTTGGTGCAACAAAATCTAGAGACTGGTATATATCAGGCTGGTCCATTAAGTCCTAAATATGAGTCTGGATTAGCTTATTTTCATCAACTGTTAATGGAAAGAATTGGTACAGGAGAATAAAATGATATTGATTACAGGTGCAACTGGTAAAACAGGTTACGAAGTAGCAAAGAATCTTGCTGAATTCAACGTCCCCTTTAAAGCATTAATAAGGAATTCAACAAAAGCATCGCAAATGACTGAGCTAGGTGGTCAACCTCTTGTCGGCTCAATTGAAGATGGTGATCTATTAAACCAAGCTTTGGAAGGTGTTGATAAAACACTGCTGCTCTTACCCAACTCCGAGCATCAACTTTCTTTAGAAAAACAATTTGTGGATGCAGCAGTAAAGGCTGGGGTAAAACATGTGGTAAAAATGTCTTCAATGGAAGCTCTTCCAGAGGCCACCAGAACTATCCCAAGGATGCATGTTGAGTCTGAAAACCACATCAAAGACTCTGGTCTATCGTGGACAATGATAAAGCCAAACTTTTTTATGCAAAACTTACTTGGTTCTGGAAAAACAATTAAAGAACAAAGTAAATTCTTTTTCCCTTTTAAAAATGGAACAACGGCCATGATGGATGTTAGAGATATTGGGCTGTTTATTGCCAAAGTACTGTCTGATGAAGGACATAACAATCAGAACTATGAAATAACCGGTCCTGAATTATTGTCATTCCATGAAGTAGCTGAGAAATTTAGTCTCGTGCTTGGCAAAGAGATCAATTACGTCAACATTCCCATGGACGCATACAAAACTACTTTATCTCAATTCGTAACAAACCAATGGCACTTGGATGCTGTGATTGATCTCTTTGAAGATATTGCAGAGGGCGGACTTGATTATACAACCACTACTTTTAATGATTTAACTGGAAAACCACCATGCTCGCTGCAGCAATTCATTGAAGAACATCTTTTTGTTTATAAGGATTCAGACTAAATAAAGATAGAGTTCCATCTCAGAAGGGTGAAAATTATTGTTCCTGCCATCCTTTTTTTACAACAATAAAGGTAAATATAATTGCTGGAACACCTGCTAATGCTGTATATAAGAAAAAATTGTACCAGCCAACAGCTTCTATAAACTGACCAGAAAATCCACTTATAGCTTTGCCTGGCAAAGTCATGAGCGATGAAAAGAGTGCGTATTGAGTAGCAGTGTACTTTCGACTCGTTAAACTGGATAAAAATGCAATAAAAACAGAGCCAGAAAAACCCAAAGCGAAATTATCTACGCTAATGGTCAGTATTAGATAACGAATATCGGGACCTGATCCAATCAGAAAAATATAAAATAAATTTGTAATTACAAGTAATATACTGCCAAGAATCAATGGTCTGCCAATCTCATATTTAGCAACTGCTAAACCTCCCACGAATGCACCAAATATTGTAACCCCAATACCAAAAACTTGTGTAGTTGAAGCAATCTCAGTGAGTTCAAAACCAACATCGAGAAAGAAGGGATTTGCAACAATGCCCAAAATTAAATCACTCACTCGATACATTCCGATCATCATTAACAAAAAAATGGACCAATAGCCGTTACGAAAGAAAAATTCTGAAAATGGTTCTATAACAGCTTCCTTCATCCAAGTCATTGCTGATCCTTTTTTTCTCGATTGGAGCCTAGGTTCTCTTATAAGTAATGTGGTGATGATTCCAACCAACATAAAGAAGGCCATAACTTTATAAGCAAAATTCCATGTATTGAATGCAGCAATATAAAGAGTTCCAGCACCAGCTATTAGTACAGCTAATCGATAACCCAACTGATATGCTGCTGCCATAGCTCCTTGAAAACGGTTGTTTATAATTTCTATACGATAGGCATCAATTGCAATATCTTGTGTTGCTGAAGAGAAGGCTATCAAAACAGATAAAACAGCAAATAAACTGAGATTTTCCGTTGGGTTTATGGAGGAAATGATCAACAACCCCAATAAGACTGCGAACTGTGTGCTTAACATCCATGATCTTCTTCTGCCAAGCGATCTCGATAAGAAGGGCAAAGAAAGTCTATCGACAATGGGTGCCCATAAAAATTTAATCGCATAAACAATACCGACCCATGCGAACATACTAATCTCAGCAATCCCTATCTCCACTGAGGCGAGCCAAGTAGTTAATGTTGCAAATACCAAAGGAAAAGGTAGCCCTGCAGAAAATCCCAGGAAAAGCATGCTGATAACTTCGGGCTTAAGATAAATGCCCAAACCATATTGATGTGGTCCGTTATCAGAGTGAGTAATCATAATCCATCAGTAATGGTGCGTGATCTGAAAATCTTTGATCCTTGTATATTGAGGATTGAAGAATACGGTCTTTGAAATTAGGAGTTGTTATTTGATAATCGATCCGCCAACCGACATTATTCTCCCAAGCCTTCCCTCTATTGGACCACCAAGTATATTCATTGGGGTTTTGATTAATTACACGAAATCCATCTACATACCGCAACTGATTGAAGATTTTTTCTAGCCATGCTCTTTCTTCTGGAAGACATCCTGAATTTTTCTGGTTTGCTTTCCAGTTTTTAATATCTATTTCTTTATGCACGATATTCACATCGCCACAAAAGATAAAAGGTCTCTGGGATTTCTTTATTGCGTTTAATTTGATTTCAAATTCATCTAAGAATCTATATTTTGCATCTTGTCTTGCCTGTCCAGAAGAGCCTGAAGGAAAATAGACAGACGCTATTGAAAAATTATCAAAGATCAGTTCCAAGTAACGACCTTCGCAATCAAACTCTTTTGAATTTAAACCTTGAATTACATTCTTGGGTTTGTATTTACTTAAAATACCGACGCCACTGTAACCTTTTTTTTCAGCTGGGAAATAAAAACAAAAATAAGGTTTTGGCCAAAATCTATGGCTTTCTATATCTTTCACTTGTGCCCTTATTTCTTGTAAGCAAATAAAATCAGCGTCCTCTTCTTCCAGCCAATTAAAAAATCCTTTTCTCTCTGCTGCCCTAATGCCATTTACATTTACGGTAATAATTTTTATTTTGTTCTCCGTTAATTCACTGAAAAATTTTAAACATAATCATAATCACATAGCTACACAAATGATTTGAAATGCTAAACTATCTAACATCCACTCAAAGTGTATATTGTATGGAAAACTACAAACAAGAATTTATTCAATTTTCCTTGGCAGAAGGAGTTTTAAAATTCGGAGAGTTCAAACTTAAATCTGGAAGAATCAGTCCTTATTTTTTTAATGTTGGCTTGTTCAATTCAGGAAAATCCATTAATCAACTTGGTCAATTCTATGCAAAAGCTCTTATTGCGAGCCAACTAGAGTATGACATGTTATTTGGACCCGCTTACAAAGGCATCTCAATTGTAACTTCTTTGGCAAGTGCACTGTCACGAGATCATCAGATTGATAAACCCTTTGCTTTCAATAGAAAAGAAATGAAAGATCACGGGGAAAAAGGGTTAACAATAGGTGCAGAAATTAAAGATAGAGTTGTTATTGTTGATGATGTTATCACTGCGGGTACCGCGGTTAATGAATGCGCCAGACTAATCACTCAGCTGGGTGGAACTTTAGTGGGTGTTTTGATCTCTCTTGACCGACAGGAAAAAGGACACAGTAATCTTTCCGCAACCACAGAAGTCGCTACAAAATTAGACGTTCCTGTTTTTGCTATTGCAAGCCTGGATGACTTAATAAATCATTTAGAATCAGAGGGTTCAGATGCAAATAATTATCTGCAAGATATAAAAAAATACCGTCAGCTGTATGGTGTGGTCAACAACTAATCTTTACCTGTGTGCCCAAAACCGCCTTCACCTCTCTGACTAAGATCAAACTCTTCGACGATTCTAAACTCAACTTGCTCAACAGGCACAAAAACCATCTGTGCAAGCCGAAGCCCAGGCTCAATAAGCACTGAATTATTTCCTCTATTCCAACATGAAATAAATATTTGTCCCTGATAATCAGAATCAATCAAACCAACCAAGTTACCAAGAACCAAACCATGTTTATGACCTAAGCCAGATCTGGGCAATATCACGGCTGCTAAATGGGGATCATTAATATGGATGGCGATACCACTAGGTATTAATTCGGTCTCTCCAGGAGCCAAATCAATGGTCTCATTAATACAAGCTTTCAGATCTATGCCTGCCGAACCATCGGTTTGATAATCTGGAACCCCAAAATCATCAAGAACTCTCTGATCAATAATTTTTACATCAATTATTTTTTTCACTGATTGGATTTTCTCAATATTTGATAAAATTGAACTTTATACTGATTACAGATTTCCATTATAACGATTCTCACAAATGTTTTGTGGACAAAGCTTGCTATGTTGTCCTCGACTTGGTATAAAGCTCGCTCACAAAAGCAATTTGATACAATTAATTAAAGCATTAAAAAATAAGGTTTAGCATGGCCAGGATTTGTCAGGTATCGGGTAAAAAAACACGTAGTGGAAACAACGTGTCACACGCTAATAATAAAACACGTAGAAAATTTATACCCAATCTTCATTCACACCGCATCTGGGTAGAAAGCCAGAACAGATATGTTAAATTACGCCTATCAAAAAAAGGCTTAAGAACTATCGATAAACTGGGAATAGAACACGTTTTGAAAAATATTAAACAATATGGAGAAACGGTTTAAATGCGTGAAAAAATTAAACTTGTATCTACTGCAAAAACTGGGCATTACTACACGACTACTAAAAATAAAAGACAACACCCAGATAAAGTAGAAATCAAAAAGTTCGATCCCAAGATACGAAAATACGTTCTATACAAAGAAGCTAAAATAAAATAATTTTCATCGTCAAGACTTAGTAGGCATAATTATAAATATGCCTGAACTACCCGAAGTAGAAGTAACAAAAAGAGCCTTAAGCCCTCATATAGAAGGGAACGCCATTGCAAAATTAGACATCAGAGAAACTCGTCTCAGGTGGCCTATAAGAATAGATCTGCTAAAAAAAATTGAGCATAAAACAGTTACTTCAATATCCAGACGAGGCAAATATATTTGGATCAACACTTCCTCAGGTACTGCCATGATTCATTTAGGTATGTCTGGAAGTATAGGTATATTCGATGAATATATACCTCCTAAAAAACACGACCATTTTGACATTCATTTAAATAATAAAAAAATAATACGCTTTAATGATCCAAGAAGATTTGGTTGTTTTATTTGGGCTGGAAAAAATCCTGAAAAACATAAGTTAATCAACCATCTGGGATTAGAACCACTTGAAAAAGAATTTAAAGGCGAATATTTGTATCAATTAAGCAGAGATCGGAAAACCACTATCAAATCCTTTATTATGAACGCGAGTGTAGTGGTTGGAGTCGGAAACATATATGCCAATGAATCACTTTTCTTAAGTGGCATTCATCCCAAAAGAAGAGCAAATAATATTGGAAAAAAAAGGTATCAAAACTTAACTCATTCCATTAAATCTATATTAAATCAATCGATTGAAATGGGCGGAACGACGCTTAGAGATTTTTCATTTACCTATGGGAAAGAAAAAATTGGGTATTTTAAACAGAGTCTGTTTGTCTATGGTAGAGATGGGGAGAAATGTAAATTTTGCAGTTCTGCAATTAATAGAATAACTATTTCAGGAAGAGGAACTTTTTATTGTAAAAAATGCCAAATATAAACCTCAATACCAATCTATTTCAATATTTTCTATTAATCCTCTAGGATCTGAAGAAGCCCTAACGGAACCATCAGTATTCTTCATAGTAACTACTTGCATATTTCCATAATCTGAGATTTCTTTTAAGCGATGCCCCTTTGATTTCAAGCTCTCTATAAGTTCAGAATCAAAGGCGCCTTTTTCATAGCTAACTTCATCAGGTAAATATTGGTGATGGAATCTCCTGTTCGAAGTCATTTCATTAGCATCCGCACCTTCAGTCAATGAAATTAATGACAGGAGAACCATGGTAATGATT
>CEVA01213593.1_pt1 | contig 10343 bp, 9 predicted proteins | sample 361521 | NCBI WGS metagenome assembly CEVA01 (sample SAMEA2622823, study PRJEB7988) | marine metagenome | isolation source: saline water (ENVO:00002010), including | reverse complement strand
CGAGGTGCTGGTTAGCGATACGGAGCGCCCGGATTTAATTGCGGTTGCGGCTAAGAACTTGGCTGATGCACGTTTCTCGACCGCGCCACCCTTCATTCATCACGGTAACATGTTCGCGCCTCACGCCATTGATTCCAGTGTAACTCCAGAACGTGTGCGGCGAGCAATCTTCGACAATGCCTACGCGTTGGCTAATGGAAACCGTTTTAGCGGGCTTGCGGCTTTGGATACCTGGGTTGATGCGCTACCACGCTGGTCAGCGGAGGAAAACTGGCGATGGTCGTTGCGCTTTGCCTATCAGGTGATCGAAAAGCGCGGTACAGGTGGCGCTGGATTCCGTGCCATGTATGCCGATTTTTTGGAAGAAGTGGGAGAAATGCTCCCCGCTGTAATTCATGCGAATTTAGTAGAATTAATGCGCAGTGCGGCAGCGAGTTGGTCTGGTTTGGCTGAGACTTTGAAACAGGGCTCCGAGTCAATGGTGTTCCCCTTCGTTGAAATAAAGAGCGCCATTAATCATGTAAAGATGCGCGAGTCACATTACGTGAAGTATGCGCTGGATGTCCTGGCCTAAGTCACAGCAAATCCATAGGTTCTTGGATGCAATTAATTATATAAGAAGTTACCAATGATTGAGGAAGATACCTTGGCGGCGGATCGTAATATGACCATCGCCGAAACATTTTTTGGAACATCTCATCCCTTGTTCAATGCGTTTGGTGTACAGGTGGAAGAAATCGGCAAGGGGCGAGCAGTGATGAGTCTTGCCTGCCGTCCTGTCCTTTGCAATCGAGTTGAGGGTGTTCATCGCGGAGTGGTAGTCACGTTGCTAGACACCAATTGTGGGCTGGCGATATTTTCGCGACTCGGTGATATGCGTCCGATTGCCACTATTGATCTTCGTGTCGACTTTATCAAGGAAGCGCCTAGCGGGGAGGGTATTTTCAGTGAGGTGGAGTGTTATGCGGTGCAGGGTGATATAGCTTACGTCCGCGGGCGCGCTTACGCGTGCTCTGATCACTCTTTGTTGGCTTCGGTGTCAGGCTCCTTTGCTGTTGGTACTCTTGGTCCAGCGTTTGATTCAGCGATGAAAGAAAGGAGCTAGGAAATGAGTGAACCAACTGTGTTTGAAGCTCCACGAATGAATAAAGTGCAGAAAGAGATGCTTGTGAATACCCCTTTTGTGGAGTTTCTGGGGCTTGAAGCGGTGGATTCGGATAAAGGTATAGCTTATCAATTGTCTTTCCGTGAGGAGCATATCGGCAATACACTGCTACGCACTTTTCACGGAGGCATTCTCGCTAGTTTTGGCGAAATCACAGCGGCCCTCTATCTGGTGCAATCGCTTGATCTGGATAAAGAACCTTCGTGTAACAGTATGACCTTTGACTATCTCCGTCCCGCGTTTGCTGGGAGCATTCGTGCCGAGCCTCGCCTTATCCGTGCTGGCAGACGTTTTATCGTTGTTTCTGTCGATATCTATCTGGAAAAGAAACTCGTCTCAATCGGACGTTTTATCTACACCCGTTAATATAAGGAGCTTGTTGTGATCATATCACAGACTTTGCGCCGTGCCGTGCAGCAACATCCCAATGGTACTGCGACGATCTATAAAGATAGAAAGCAGTCATGGCGGGAGTTTGAAGGCCGCGTGGCTAGACTTGCCGCAGGCCTGCTGTCATTGGGGATAGAAAGGGGAAGCCGCATTGCGATCTTGTCTCTCAATAGTGACCGCTATCTCGAATATTTCTATGCGGTGCCCTGGGCTGGTGCCGCCCTTAATCCCGTCAATATTCGGCTTGCTCCCCCGGAAATCGCCTTTACTCTTAATGATTCCGGCTCGTCAATCTTGTTTGTGGATGACACCTTCAGTGCGATGCTACCGAAGTTGCGTCCGCTGCTTGATAGTGTCGAACATGTGGTGTTTATGGGCGACGGGGAGTTACCGGAAGGTTGTGTTTGCTACGAGGCGTTGATTGACGCGTCAAAACCTTTACGGGATCTCAGCGAAGGCGGAAAGGAGCTCGCCGGACTTTTCTATACCGGGGGTACCACCGGCCGGTCCAAAGGCGTGATGCTGAGTCATGACAACCTCGTTTTCAACGCGCTTAATGTGGTGCCGGAAATGAGTTACGGGCCTGACACTATTTATATGCATGCGGGTCCGATGTTTCATCTGGCTGATATGGCAAGCACCTTTGCAGTAACCCTGGCCGGTGGAACCCACGGGATTGTGCCACGTTTCGAAGTCGGCGATGTGCTGGGCTTCATTGAGCGCGAGAAAGTCACACACACGCTACTCGTACCTACAATGATCAACCTTCTCGCGTCGTCCGGAAAAATAAAGGATTTCGATGTCAGCAGCGTGAAGCGCATGCTGTATGGCGCGTCGCCGATGCCAGAGGCAGTATTGATCAGTGCCATGGAGCAGATGCCGCACGCCTTGTTTGCCCAGGGTTATGGGCAGACAGAGGCTTCACCCATCATTACCGCGTTGGCCCCGGAGTTCCATTTGCCGGGAGGCGACAAGCTACGAAGTGCGGGCAGGGCTGCGCTGGGTGTCGAGGTTGCCATTCTTGACAAAAATGATGTTGAGCTACCGCGTGGTGAAGTCGGGGAGATCTGTGCCAGAGGTGGGAACGTTATGCTCGGTTACTGGGGAATGGAGCAGGCATCGGCCGAAACTCTGCGCAACGGCTGGTTGCATACCGGTGATCTCGGCTATATGGATGAAGATGGGTTTGTCTTTATCGTCGATCGTAGCAAGGACATGATCATCAGTGGTGGAGAGAATATCTTCTCTGTCGAAGTGGAAGGCGCCATCTACAGCCATCCTGCTGTGCAGGAATGTGCGGTAGTAGGGATTCCCCACGACGAATGGGGCGAAACAGTGCATGCCATCGTGGTGCTTTGCGAAGGTCATACTCTTAAGGAAGATGAGCTGTTGGTCCATTGCCGGGAGCGCATTGCGGGCTACAAGCTCCCTCGAAGCGTCGAGTTTCGAAGCGAGCCATTGCCCATAAGTGGTGCCGGTAAGATTCTCAAAAACGAACTTCGAGCTCATTACTGGCGGCAGAAGGAGCGGGGGGTCAACTGAACCACTGTTTTCGCTAAGATCAATTACTAGCACGGAATAAACCATGAATCTTGAATTTACACAGGAAGAGTTGGATTTTCAAAAGTCCATACGCGCATGGATGCGGGAAAACGTACCTGAAGAGCTTGAGCGCGTGTCAGCACTTGGCAATATGCCAACCAAGTCGCAGCAGCAACAGTGGGAGAGGAGTTTGGGTAAACAGGGCTGGCTGGCGCTAACTTGGCCAGAACAGTACGGTGGGCCAGGCTGGACGGCGACGCAGCGCTATATCTTCGATATTGAAAGGGCGATGGCCGGAGCGCCGCCAACCAGCCCCTTCGGTGTCGCCATGGTAGGCCCAGTTATTTATACATTCGGCTCGCCGGAACAGAAGGAGAGATGGCTGCCTGGGATTACCAGCGGCGAGACTCTCTGGTGTCAGGGATATTCTGAGCCCAATGCCGGGTCGGATCTCGCGTCGCTTAAAACCCGCGCTGAACGCAAACAGGATCACTATCTGGTCAATGGACAGAAGATCTGGACCACGCAAGCGCATTGGGCAGACATGATGTTCTGTCTCGTCAGAACCGACCCCGAGGCAAAGAAGCAACAGGGCATCTCTTTTCTGCTTATTGACATGAAGACACCGGGCATCGAAATTCGCCCCATTTATTCTATTGATGGGCACCATCATCTCAACGAAGTATATTTCACCGATGTCGAGGTACCTCTGGAAAACCTGGTTGGCCAGGAGGGTATGGGCTGGACCATAGCCAAGTTTCTACTGACACATGAGCGTACCACGATAGCTGGCGTGGCCGACAGCTATTATGCGCTGGCACGGATGAAGCAGGCGATTGAAGATGTACCCTATTATACCGACAAGCCATCGGCAAGGCGGCGTATGGCCGAACTCGAAGTCGAATTGATGGCGCTGGAGTATACCAACTTTAGAACCGTTGCAGCCACAGACGAGGGTAAACCCTTCGGACCGGAGTCCTCCGGGTTGAAAATCAAGGGTACGGAACTGCAGCAAAAGATGTCTCAAGCCATGGTTGAGATGGGGGGGTTGATGTCGCTTGCCTGGGATAGCCCTTCGGTAGTGGGTAACGAAAGCTTCAATAATGCTCCCCGGCGTTACAATTTTTTACGTGCTTGTACGATTTATGGCGGCTCAAATGAGATTCAAAAGAATGTGCTTGCCAAAATGCTATTGGGATTATAGGGGGCGATAGTGGAATTCAATCTTTCTGAAAACACGACAATGGTTGCGGATACAGCGAGGCGCTATCTCAAGGATCACTATGGTTTTGTTACCTATAATGAACAGTTAAACCAGGCCAGTCATTGTGATCCGGCACGATGGCAGCTAATGATGGAGCTTGGGTGGTTGGGTCTCCCGTTTCCCGAGTCCATCGGAGGTTACGGTGGCGAGTTGATTGATGTAGCGATGATCGTCCGGGAACTTGGAGCGGCCTTGTGTCTGGATCCTTATGTGGATTTGGTAGTCGCTCCCGGAAAAATGCTCGAATATATTGGAACCGAGCGCGCTATCGTGGTTTTACAATCCATAGTTGAAAACGATGAAAAGGTGGCGTGCGCGCTCTATGATTGCCATGCCGGTTACAGCGTTCATAAACCGACTGCATCCATCAGAGATGGAAAATTGTCAGGCCAGAAGAGTTTTGTTCCTGATGGTGGCTGCGCGAACAGAGTCATAGCGACAGCAAGAATCGGGGATGAGCTAGCATTGCTCCTCGTGCCACTTGAAAGCTGCGAGATCACGCGTTATCGGGCTCTGGACGGTAGTCGATACGCAGATCTGGTGTTTCATGACATTGAAATTGATGACGGAATGATTCTCTCGCGTGGCGCGGAGACTAGCCGTGTTATCAGCCAGGTTATTGCCTGGCTTCAGGCCCTTGATTGTGCGCGGATGTATGGCGCTGCCAATGCGCTTTATCAGCGTACCCTTGAATATGCAAAGACGCGTAAACAATTCGGCGCAGCCATAGGTAGTTTTCAAGTTATTCAACACTATCTTGTGGACATGTTTACTGATCTCCAGCAATTGGAGTCAATGTTATTCATGGTCGCAGTGAAAGCAGAGCTAGGAAATGCGCAAGAACGAGATCGCGCGTGCTCGGCTGCGAAGGCCTACTATGCCGAAAAGGCGGTAAAGATCGCTCAGCAAGCCATCCAGATTCACGGTGGTATTGGGGTCACTGAAGAGCTGGACATAGGCCACTACTTTCGTCTTATGACCCACTGTTCATTGACTCATGGACATCGCGACTTTCACATTGATCGTTTGGCCTCACTACGCGAGGTAAATGGTTGTGCATGAATTTGATTTCATCGTTGTGGGGGCGGGGTCCGCTGGCTGTGTCCTAGCCAATCGATTGAGTGAGTCAGGGAAGTTCTCGGTTTGCGTGCTGGAAGCAGGTCCACACGACAATAGCGGGTTCGTGAACGTGCCATTCGGAGTCATCGGACTGATCAAGGAGGGAAAGCGCAACTGGGGTTATGATACCGTAGCGCAGAAATCGCTTGACAATAGGCAACTTTATTGGCCACGTGGAAAAACCCTCGGTGGGAGTAGTTCGATCAATGCGATGGTTTACATTCGAGGGCAACCTCAGGACTATGATGCATGGCGCGAGTTAGGCTTGGATGGTTGGGGTTGGGAGGATGTGCGACCGCTCTTCAACGCTCACGAGAATAATGAGGAGTACCTGCCTGATTCATGGCACGGTAAAGGAGGACCGTTGAATGTCACCCGCGTCAGGGATCCGAACCCGCTGACTGAGCTGTTTATTCGTGCCGGCCAGGAGCTGGGCGAAAAACGTAACGATGATTTCAACGGCGAAACCCAGCGCGGTTTTGGTCGGTTCCAAGTGACGCAAAAAAACGGGCGACGCTGGAGCGCGGCACGGGCGTTTCTTGATCCGGCGAAGGAACGAAAGAATCTGAATATTCTGACCGATGTAATGGTCTCCCGAGTTCTGATCGAGAATGAGCGTGCGACGGGGGTAGAATATATTGATGCGGCGGGTACTTCACACGTGCTTCGGGCAAAACGTGAGGTTGTTCTTGCAGGAGGAGCTATCAACTCCCCTCAGTTGCTAATGCTTTCTGGCATTGGTGATCGTGACCATCTACAAAGTGTTGGCATTGATTGTCTAGTTCATTCTCCTGAAGTGGGTCGCAATCTTCAGGATCATCTCGACATGACTATATCGATTCATGATCGCAGCCGGCAGTCGATTGGCTTTTCCCCTTACTTCGTACCGCGTTTGCTGCGAGCGTTCTACGATTACTTCCGCTATCGGCGCGGGTTTCTTGCCAGCAATGCAGCGGAAGCGGGGGCGTTTGTCAATGTGGGTGGCGGCTCTCGTCCGGATGTCCAGTTGCATTTTCTGCCGACATTTTTACGTGATCATGGCAGACAGCTGACGCCAGGCTTCGGTTGCACGATCCACGTTTGCCAGTTGCGACCCAAAAGCCGGGGATGGATTCGTCTGGCCGATAACAATCCTGGTAGCGCACCACTAATCAATCCTTGTTATCTGTCCGACGATGATGATCTCCGAATTCTGCGTGAGGGTGTCAAGTTGGCTCGCCGGGTATTCCACACCAAAGCTTTCGCTAGAGCTTATGGAGGCGATGATCTGCCGGCTAGCAATGTCGTTACTGATGCCCAGATAGACGCTGATATACGTCAGCGTGCTGAATCCATCTATCATCCGGTGGGCACCTGTCGTATGGGAGAGGATAACCTGTCAGTAGTGGATAGCCGATTAAGAGTCAGAGGTGTGTCGGGATTGCGCGTTGCTGATGCGTCTGTAATGCCGATACTAATCAGTGGCAACACAAACGCGCCTAGTATGATGATTGGCGAAAAAGCAGCAGGTTGTATTATTCAGGACAGTGCGTGATGACATAATTGAATAACAGTGACTTGTTTAACTGCAACTCAAATAAAAAGGATATTATGAAATTAAACCGTAAGCTAGTGGCAATTACAGGTGGTAGTCGCGACATTGGTGTGGCATTAGCAATAGCGCAGGGAATTATTGAAACTGAATTCTTGAGATGAATGCCTGCAGAAATTCTGGAAGGCATTGCGAAGATGGTTCCACTGGTGGAAATATAACAAACGAGGTCAGTATGTCCCTGGATTTCGATGGAGCACGTTTACCCAACCCCTATTTGACCGAAGATCACGAGGCCTGGCGCGATCAGCTGCGTAAGTTTATTGATTCCGAGCTGATGCCCTATGCCAATCAATGGGAGGAGGATCATAAGGTTCCCGATGAGATCTTCCCCAAGGCTGCTGAAGTGGGCATGTTTGCCGTGGGTTATCCCGAGGCCTACGGCGGCCTGACTGAAGGGTTGGATGTATGGCACGGCAATATCATCTATGAAGAGTTGGCGCGTCTTGGTGCCGGTGGTGTCGGTGCAGCTCTCACCGTGCATGGTATTTCACTGCCTACCATTTTGAAACTGGCCTCCGAGGAAGTTAAGCAAGAGGTTGGCCCCGCTGTAATCAGTGGTGAAAAGCGTATTTCTTTGGCGGTGACCGAGCCCGGTGCAGGTTCTGATGTGGCGCAATTAATCACCACTGCTGTGCGCGATGGCGATTTCTATATTGTTAACGGCTCCAAAACCTTTATCACTGGCGGCATGTACTCCAGTTGGGCCTCCACCGCCGTCCGTACCGGTGGAGCAGGGTTGGGCGGTATCTCTCTGTTGTTGATTCCTCTCGATGCCGAGGGCGTTAGCCGCACGCAGCTGGATAAAAAACAGGGCTGGTGGGCATCCGATACCGCGACCTTATACTTCGACAATGTGCGAGTGCCTGTAGGCAACTTGGTGGGCAAGGAAAACGAAGGTTTTAAAGCCATTATGGGCAACTTCAATCTGGAGCGTATGCAGTTGATTGTGTCCATGGAAGCCTTCGCCCGCGTCTGTCTCGAAGATGCAGTAAAGTGGGCCCAGGAGCGTAAGACCTTTGGCAAGACCTTGTCCCAGCATCAGGTGATCCGTCACAAAATTGCTGATATGAAACAACGCATAAACGCCACTCAAGCCTATATCCAAGTATGCTCCAAACAGTTGATGGATGGTAAGCCCAATGCTGGCGATATCGCAATGTGTAAGGTGCAGGCCAGTCAGACCATGGAATTTTGTGCTCGTGAGGCCATGCAGATTATGGGGGGTATTTCCTATATCCGTGGCAATCGCGTGGAGCGTATTTACCGTGAAGTGCGCGTCAATGCCATTGGCGGGGGATCGGAAGAAATTATGCGTGATCTAGCGTCACGTCAGTATGGGTTTTAATCACGAAAAGCCTTATAAATGGCCCCTCATTCCCGCGAACACCGGAATAACGCAGATAACTAAAGCGCACACAAAAATATAAAGGATAACAACAATGACAATGAAACTGCCTACATTTAAGTAATTGTTTTTTCCCGTAAGCAGAGCAGGTAGCCACAGACAATTAAGCGAGAGAGAATAATTATGAGATTTACTGAAGAACACGAAGCAATACGTAATACCATTGCCCAGTTTATTGATAAAGAAATCAACCCCTACTGTGATCAATGGGAAAAAGACGGTATCTTCCCAGCTCATAAGCTGTTCAAAAAAATGGGCGACCTTGGTCTTCTGGGGATCGCCAAGCCAGCCGAGTACGGCGGCATGGGATTGGACTACAGTTATCAAATTGTGTTCTCTGAAGAGCTAGGTCGCATTGCCAGTGGCGGTGTTTCCATGGCCATCGGTGTGCAAACCGATATGTCTACACCGGCCATGGCCAAGTTTGGCAGCAACTACATCAAGGAAGAGTTTCTTTCAAAAGCCATTGCAGGTGATGCAGTATGCTCAATTGCTGTGAGTGAGCCTCACGCCGGTTCTGATGTGGCCAATATTAAAACCACCGCTGTAAAAGACGGAGACGACTACATCATCAACGGCACCAAAATGTGGATCACCAACGCCACCCAGGCGGACTATCTGTGCCTGCTGGCCAATACCGGTGGTGACAAGCCTCATAAGAGCAAATCTTTGATCGTCGTGCCTACCAACACCCCGGGTATTTCATTCTCGGAAAAGCTCGACAAATTGGGCATGCGTTCTTCCGATACTGCACAGATTTTCTTCGACGAGGTGCGCGTCCCACAGAAGAACCTGATTGGTGAAGAGGGCATGGGTTTTACCTATCAGATGATTCAGTTCCAGGAAGAGCGTTTGTATTGCGCTGCGGGATTACTGAAGTCCATGGAACACTGCATTAACACCACTATTGAATACACCCGCGAGCGCCAGGCGTTTGGTAAGCCGCTGTTGGATCAGCAGGTAATTCACTTCCGTCTGGCGGAGTTGCAAACCGAAGTAGAAGCTCTGCGTGCGTTGACCTATGACGCGGTAGAGGGCTACATCAATGGCATGGAAGTGACCTTGAAAGCCTCCATGGCGAAGTTGAAAGCGGGGCGTTTGGTGCGTGAAGTCACAGACGCCTGCCTGCAGTACTGGGGAGGTATGGGCTTCATGTGGGATAACCCAGTTTCCCGCGCCTACCGTGATCAGCGTTTGAGCTCTATTGGTGGTGGTGCCGACGAAGTAATGCTTGGCATTATCTGCAAGAAAATGGGCACCTTGCCGCGCGCTTAATTTAGCAACAGGTTATTAGCAGGGTTAGTTCATGGGAATTGTTGAATACAGAGATTCATTAACTTACTTCCAGTAATTGCCAACATATACATGGTGAGAAAATCAAATGCCGCTGCATTCCGCTCAACCAAACTAGCATTTATGGTTTTTCTGTTACAAAAAAATGCCTCCTTTAGATAAAGGAGGCTTCAGAAAATGCACTCTAAAGAGTGGCACAAAAAACGGCTCTGTCGCATATATAGCTTTTGCCATTTCAATTTATAGAGCAGGTTAGTCATCTACTTCGCTCCGGATAGTGGGTTGGAAAATTAAGCGGACAGTCGAAACAAAAGAAGGCGACCGGGGTCGCCTTCTCAGTATAGGGCAGGACGTGTTTCGCGTTGCCCCCATATCAGTGTCAGAAATACTGTTGGTACACCAGGGGGCCGAATGCCACCAGCACCAGGGCAATACCCATCACGGTTAGCGGCAGCACATAGCGTTCGTGGCGAATCCAGAAACTCATGCCGCGGGTATCCTCTTTGGCTTTCTCTATTTCCTCTTCGCCCACCACTTGCCGTGTCAACAGGTGGTTCACGGCCACCGGCGG
>CEVA01514416.1_pt1 | contig 10352 bp, 10 predicted proteins | sample 361521 | NCBI WGS metagenome assembly CEVA01 (sample SAMEA2622823, study PRJEB7988) | marine metagenome | isolation source: saline water (ENVO:00002010), including | reverse complement strand
AGCATTTTTTCTCTTCCAATAGTATCTTTTTAGATCAAACAAATGAAATTCTTTAGAATTTAAAAATTGAAGAATATCACTAAACAAAGGTTGGTTATTATATATTTCAGAAATCTCACATTCAATTTCAAGTCCTATTATTCCTTTAAGTGTATTTGTGGAACCATTCAAAACTTTTAATTCTGAGCCTTGGACATCTACCTTCATAAAGTCTAATTCTTTAATATTGTTTTTAATTAATTGATTGTCCAGTGTGTCTGTGTTTATATTCTCATTTGATTGTATTTCAAATCTTTCAACATCGTGAAAAAGTTTTAAAAATTTATAATTGGGCTCAAATATAGAAGATGCACCTTTGCTTTTACATATATTTAAAACAGTTTTTCCTTTCTTATTTAAAAGACCTGAATTAATAATAATTTCATTTTCTTTTTTGTTAACAATTAATTCTTCATATGAACTTTTATTAGGTTCAAAAAGCACTGAAAAATAACAGTTGGTTATATCTTTCCACTTTGGTTGAACTCCACCCATTGCTCCAACATCTGCAAAATATATATAATTATTTTTTAAATATTTATCATCAATCATATATAACTAAACCATTACTGTATTTATTCTTATAAACTTTCTCAAAATTAATTACATAAGTATTATTAATAGGCAGATATTTAATATTTTCACTATAAGTGTTATATCCAATTTTTGAATGAATAGTCACTTCATAAAAATCATTGCTTTCTTTAATACCGCCTGCAGCTATTTCAATATTTTTATTATTTAAAAGATAATTAGTCATTGCAACTAAACCCCAGTCTTCAAAAGCCTGTGCTCCAAAATAAGTTTTTAATACATTATATTTATTTTGAACTAACGAAAAATGAATATTTTTACTAAAGTCATTAGTATTAATTATTATATTCTTATAATTTGACATTTCTTCTTTATTATTAGTAATATAATCAAAAACTGATGAATTTAGTCTTAGGGAAATTACCTGACTATAAGTATTGCCTTGAGACACAATCAATAATAAAAAAATTATCGAGTATTTTATATAATTATTTAAATAAAATAATATTATATTAAAAATTATAACTATAAAAAGACATGCTATAATAGTATTTCTTCCACCAATGCTTCCAGCAATAAGATTTGGAATCAATGAAAAAATTAGAATAGATAAAAAAAATAATATAATTTTTTTATTATATAAAGTTTTTGATTTTATAAAGTTTAATAATTGTTTCTTATAGGAAATAATTAATATTATATTAATTACTATGAAAAAAAGTATTAATAAAATTGGTAAATTTATAAATTGATATATGCCATAAACAATATTTTTTATAATATATCTTCCAAAAAAAATATGAAAAATATCTAAACCTCCTGAGGGAATGTTTTGTATATCAATATTTCTTCCAGTATTAGAGGTATGACTAAAACCACCAGATAATCTTAAAATAATACTAAATAAAATAGTCGCAAAATAAGGAATTGTTAATAATAGTTTTATAAATAAATTTTTATTTAATTCATATAGATATAAATAAGTTAGCATACAAAAAGGAATTAAAATTCCACTTTCTCTTCCCATAACTGCAAAAAAGAATATTAATATGGAAATTATATAAATAAAGATAAATTTATATCTTATATAATTAATAAATAACAATAACGACAAAATATAAAAACCATCAATTAAATTTATCCAGGCATAAATAGAAGAATGGTATATTTCAATCTTATGAGGAAGTAATGAGTAAAATAGTGTGATAAGAAATGAAGTTTTAGTATTAAAAAATAGATTAAAAAAATAATAAATAATTGTACTTAATATGCAAATAGAAGTGATTAAATAAATAAAATGTAAGTGAAAATTATAATTGAGTATATTAAATTCTATTTCATGAATTATATACTCAATAGGTCTATCTGGATTATATAAAAAATTATGAATTCCTAGTTTATCATATGTAAAAAAAGAAAATGTATCAGCAGAGATAATAGATCTTTCAAATGGAATAAAGTGACTAAAAATATTCAACAGAATTATAATGAATAAATACTTTGTATTTTTAGAAAATAATAAATTATACATAAATAACAAATTGTTAAATCATAATTATTTTTTTAATAAAAAATTTATTATTAATTTTAAATTCTTTATTAAAATTATAAATTTAAGTTTTAAACCTATGAAACGGTTAAAATAAAATAAAAAATATAAAATATTTAATTCATAGAAATATGTACTTTTTAATTTATTAGTAGATTGGTTTGAATGCATTCTCCACTCACAAAATATTTGTTCAGAACAAAATATATCATAGTGTTTAGAGACATCTAAAAAAAAAATATAATCAGAAATAAACTTATATTTGCTATTAAATTTATTAACTTTCATAAAGACTTTTTTGTTAAAACAAACAGTTGAAGAAACTATAAAACACCCATATTGAACAAGATTTATAAAACCATATTTTTTTTTTAAGTTTAAATTAGTAGGATTAAAATTATCTTTTTCTATAGATATCTTAAATCTGTTATTTAAAATTCCTGAGTCATCAAAAATTTTAGCATCACCAAAAAAAAAGTTGATATTTTTATGAGAATTTATATCTTGATTATGGTAATTAAGTCGGTTCTGACTCATAATATCATCATGATCTAACAAAACTATCCAATCTGATTTTGATTTATTCAAACCTTTGTTTCTTGCATTTGATAAACCTATATTTTTTTCTTTATAAAAATAAATATTATTATTTAATTTTAAATATTTTTTTATTATTGATTCTGTTTTGTCAACAGAACCATTATCTATTAATAAAAGTTCCCAATTTGAATAGTTTTGATTTATAACACTATCAATAGTGTTTTCTAAATATTGTTCTGAATTATAGCAACATATTATAATCGAAAAGAAATTATTAATCATTGCTCAATTGATATATTTTGTAACCGTTTTTATTGCTACTTAAATGATAATTATTATTTGTTAAAAAATTAATTTTTTCTTTATTATAATTTCTGCTTGATTGTATTATTATTTTATCATATCTATTATTAATTATTTGTTCTGACACATCTATATTTTGATAATTTTCTCTAATATAAAAACTTGGATTGTTTAAATCATATATATTCAATTCTCTCAAATTTTTATTATCTATATAAAATTTATAAATATGTGCACCATCAATTAAAATTTCCTTGTCTATATCATTTAAGTGATTTTTAATTATATATTCAATATTCTTATTAAAAGAATTAAAAGAATTTTTATAATCTGTTTTATAATAATCTATAATATTTAAAAATATACCAAATGTAATTATTGTTACTAATATTAATGTTTTAAAAAAACTAGAATTAAAGTCTGAATAAATAATTATTGTTAAAAAAATTAATATAAATAATGATGGAAATATATAAGTATAAGACAACATAAATGGTGATATAAATATGGAATATACAAAAGAATAAATGAAGAAATATTTGCTATTTTTATAACCTTTACATGTAATAATTGAATATAAAAAAAGAAAAATAATAAAAACAATTATTAAATAATTATAAATTATGAAATCATATAAATTATTAAAAATACTTACGTCCTGATACTCTTTGTTACTATTATTAAATATCCGATAAAAATACATGAGATAAGTTTTTAAATATGTTAGTTTAATAATTAATGAAGGAAACAAAATTATTGATACTAGAATCGATAATATAAAATCCTTAAATAAATTAAATATTTTTATTTTATTTTCTTTAGGCTTTTTTATAAAATAAATAATAAATGAAGAAATCAAAATAAATGGAAAAGTCTCTAAAGTAATAATCAATAACGAAATGGATAAAATAAAATTTATTTTCCAAAAAATTTTATTATAATAATAATAATTTAGCGATGATATTATATGATATAAAACAATTATAGAAAAAAATGAATGAAAATTAAAATTTAAATAATTACTTATAAAAGATTTATTTGATATAAAAAAAATAAGTAATAATAAACTTAATAAATAACTTTTTAAATTAGATGATTTTATATAAATGAAAAAAACAAGTATTACTATTGAAATAAAAAAAAAAAATAATTGACTCAATCTTAGCTTATGATTTTTTATATTTCCAACTTCTTTTTTATCAATAAATATAGATAAATAATAAATTGGAAAAGGCGGGTGAAAATGTCTTAAATTAAAATTATCTATTTTTTCATTAATTTTAAAATTTGTTTTTTTTATATTTTCAAATGAGTTATTAAACTTTGAAATACCTATATTTACAAACTCTCTTATGCCTATACTGTCATGGTCAAAATAATTATTTATAAATCCCTTGGATGCTGCATTAGCATAATCTACTTCATCCCAATTCAATTTGTACTTTGTAAAATTTAAATTGCTTTGTAAAAAAAAAATTAATGTAGCTAAAAGTAAACAAAAAAGGATAGATATATTTTTTTTATTTAGAAAATATTCCATATTTTATAATACATTTAATTGCACTAATGCCATCTTTCCATCCAATTTTTTTTCCTTCATTGTAAGTTCTCCCATAATAAGATACTCCAACTTCATAAATTCTACATTTCATTCTTGAAATTTTTGCAGTTACTTCTGGTTCAAAACCAAATCTATTTTCATTCAAGTTAATTTTTCTTATAATTTCAACTCTAAATAATTTATAACAACACTCCATGTCAGTAAGATTTAAATTAGTGAACATATTTGACAGCAATGTTAGAAACTTATTACCAATGGTATGCCAAAAATATAAAATTCTGTGAGGTTTACCTCCCTGAAATCTTGATCCATATACTACATCAGCTTTATTATTAAGTATTGGACTTATAAGCTCTAAGTATTCATTTGGATCATATTCCAAATCTGCATCTTGAATTATCACTATATCACCTGTAACTTTTTCTATACCAGACTTGATTGCCGCTCCCTTACCTTTATTTTTTTCAAGCAATATTAATGAGTCATACAAATTTTGATTTTCAGATAAAAGTTTTCTTGTATTATCACTTGAATAATCATCTACCACAATTACCTCCTTATTTTTATAAGGATTATTTTTAACTAAAGTTAAGAGATCTATAATTGTATTTTGCTCATTAAAACAAGGTATAATAATGCTGAGTTTCATTACAATATAGATTCAAAATACTTAATAGTTTTCAGTAAACCAGATTCTAAATCAGTATCTGGTGCCCAATCTAATTTTTCTTTTGCTAATTCTATGTTTGGTTTTCTTTGTTTTGGGTCATCATCAGGTAAAGGTAAGAATGTTAATTTACTCTGTGAGTTAGTAAGTTCTATAATTTTTTTTGCCAATGTAATCATTTTATATTCTTCAGGATTGCCTAAATTTATTGGTCCTGTAAAATTATTCTGATAATTAAAAAAAGATACAATGCCATTAATTAAATCATCAACATAACAAAAACTTCTTGTATGTTTACCATCACCATAAATAGTAATATTTTCATTTTTTAAAGATTGGACAATAAAATTACTTACCACTCTTCCATCATCAATATTCATTCTTGGACCATATGTATTAAATATTCTAATTACTTTAATATTTAACTTATATTGTCTAAAAAAATCAAAAAAAAGAGTTTCAGCACATCTTTTTCCCTCATCATAGCAACTTCTTGGACCAATAGGATTTACATTACCCCAATAATCTTCTTTTTGTGGATGCTCAAGAGGATCTCCATAAATTTCTGAAGTGGATGCTTGTAATATTTTTGAATTATATTTTTTTGATAATTCTAGTAAGTTTATCACCCCTTGAACATTTGTTTTAATAGTTTCTACTGGATCTATTTGGTAGTGTTGTGGTGAAGCAGGTGAAGCCAAATTATATATTTCATCTACTTGTATATCAATTTTTTTATTAATACTTTGATTAATAAATTCAAAATTTGGTTCGTTGATTAAATGGTTAATGTTATTGATATGTCCTGTTACTAAATTATCCAAACAATATATGTAACAGTCATTTTTTAGTAACTTTTCACAAAGGTGAGAACCTAAAAATCCCGCCCCCCCAGTCACTAAAATTTTTTTTTTTGGCATTTATTTTATAATTTTATTTCCATCCTTTAAGAACATTTGAACTGTCTCTTTTGTATAAGGGTGAACAAGCATGCCCTCTAAAAACTTTGGATGACATGTTACTATATGGGCTCCTGAATTTAGCCACTGAGTTATATTAATAATTTCTCTAGTTGATCCAACAATAATCTTAGAATTTAAATTAAATTTATCTAATAAATTTCTTAAAATCGAAATTTCTTTATTTGAGTCATATCCCATATTATTTACTCTTCCACCAAATATTGAAACAAAAGTAGCTCCAGCCTTAGCAGCAAGAAAACATTGTTGTGCACTCATCATTGCTGTCACATTTACTCTAACATTTTTTTTATTCTCTAACTCATGAATCAATTTTAAGTTTTCTAACTCGCCATTAGGGCCGTGAATTGTAATTTTAACATTTATATTTTTAGACCAATTAGAAAATTTAATTGATTGATTAAGCATTTCTTTATAATTATTAGAAGTTACTTCTATAGATAAAGGTAATTTTTTTAATAATTTTGCAACTTTTTTAGATTGTATCTCTAAATTTTTAATACCAGGTTTTAAACCCTCACTCACCAATATACTTGGGTTAGTAGTTACTCCATCAATTACTCCATATGATAAGAATTTTTTAATTTCATCATATTTACCTGTGTCTAGAAAAATACTCATATAATTGCAATATCAAGTTTAACAATAGTGTTCAACTTAATTATTTTGTTAATCTACAAAATTTTATTTAGTATTCTTTTTTGGTACTTATCTGTTTTTAAAATTTTATTGATTTTGCGGATATCTGAATATCTATTAATATCTGAATAATATTTTTGTGTGTTTATAGTATTAATTTGATTATCATTTTCAATAATTCTAAACTGCTCAATTGAATACTTTAATTCATTAATTGTGGGCTTCATTTTACCAAATTCAGATAATCCATTTTTAGTATATGCTAGTAGACCTTGAACTCTATAAACATTATTTATTTCTTTAGCATAATTTCTAAAAAGGAAATAAATTAATTTTTTATTTGAAATAAAACACTTAACTACTGATTTGTCAGATAAATCCTTACTATTTTCTATCTTACTTATCATATTCCAGAACATATTATGAGGATTTAAATTAATTGCTTTACACAAATTTTCTAGATCTTTTGGATCTACTAATATGTTATCACCTTGAACATTAACAACATGTGTGCATTGAATTTTTTTTGAAGCCTCTACCAATCTATCTGTACAATCCAGGTGTTTTTTTGATGTCATCATTGCATGACCTCCAAAAGACTCGATTAAATCAAAAATTTTTTTATCACATGTTGCAACAACAACTTTATCAAAGTGTTTGCATAAAATAGTTCTTCTTCTAACATGTTCAATCATAGGTATACCTTTAAATAGAATGAGAGGCTTGTTTGGCAAACGTGTTGACTTTAATCTAGAAGGAATTATTGCAACAATATTTAAATTTTTTTTAATCACCTAAATTTTTATTGAATCTATTATATCAAGAGCTGTATTAGCTTCATTTAATTTCAATGCCATATTGGGTCTTATTCTTATAGTTTTTTCTTGCATTGACTGCATCATTAAGCCTTTATTAAAAGCTTCATGATAAAATTTGTCTCTAATTTTTGTATTTTCAAAATCAAATGCAATTAAAAAACCTTTACCCCTGACATTTTGAAATTTATGAAATGATCTAAGGGAATTTACTATAAATTTTCCTAATTTTTCTGCATTTTTTATTAATTTATCATCTTTATAAGCTTTCATAATGTATTTGCATCTTACATAGTCCATAATATCGCCATTCCATGTTGGCGGATATCTGCCTGGTTTATTTATAACTTCATCAATATCTTTTAGATTTTTGTTTATACAAACGCCACTTATTTGTGATTTTTTTCCAAATGCAAGTAAATCTGGAGTAAAATTATAATATTTCTTCTGAAATGCCCATAACTTACCTGTAACTCCAAAACCAGTTTGGACTTCGTCATCAATAAATAAAATTTTATTTTTTTTTATAATTTTTGCTAATCCATTTAAAAAATCTTTACATATATGCTTATCTCCTCCTCCTCCTTGTATTGTTTCAATTATAATTGCTGCAATTTTATTTTTTTTATCTTTTCGATTAATATATTCTTCCAAAATATTTAAATTTCTATCTACATTTGGACATTTATCATTTTCATAATCATGAACACTAGCATTAAATTTAGGCCATTTAATTATTGGAAGACCAGAAACTTTTAGTTTATTATCTGATAAATTTAGAGTGTACCCTGTAACTCCATGAAAGCCATTTTTAAATGAAATAATTTCTAGTTTATTTGGATCAATATTAATTTTATTTTTTTTATTATTAAAATTTTTCCAATCTATTGCAATTTTTATTGCATTTTCTACTGCCAGACCACCGCCATGAATAAAAAAATATTTGAAAAAAATATTAGAGTTAACAAAACTATGAAATTCAGTGATAAATTCATCAAGAAATTTTGTCATAATTCTTCCTGCTGATGGTTTTAGTCCAGCATATGTCAATACTGTTTTTTTAAAAGATGCATTTTTAAAAATTTTATGATTGTAACCAAGAGGTAATGTTGAAAAAAAACCATGAAAATCTAGTATTTTCGAATTAGTAAAATCATCATGTAAATAAGAGTTTTTGCTTTTAGCAGGGTTTAAACAAATATTTTGCAGGGTATCAGGAATAAGAAATTTAGGAGATTTAAAGGATTTGGAGCTATTCATATATAGCTTTTTTTTCCTCTAAACTTATTGCAAATCTAATACCTTGTTCTTCAGAAATAACTGATACTTTATGAAATTCATTTTTTGGGCAATAAACAATATCTCCTGGTTCTGCAATATACTCTGTTTTATTTTCTCCAATTTCAAATTTATGCAAACCTTTAATCATAACCCAAAATTCATCAGCCTCTGGATGATAATGCCTTCTTACACCTTCGCCTTTATTTTGACAAATAAGGCTTCCACTATTAATTGGAGCAGACTCTGAAGCATTTACAATTCTTTTTGCAAATGACTCTCCTTTGGGAAATGAATTAATTACATCTTTCAATTTAGTTAAAGTTTGATTTTTTAACAAATTAACATCAATATTTTTAATACCATCTGTTGAAAGAAGTTCTGCTACTTGATCTGGGTTATTCATTAATTTTTTATACTTTTTAAAAGATTTTCGTATGAATCTCGAATAAGACAGCCATCAGCTTGGCAAGTAAGGAAATTAATTCCTAAGTTTTTCATTTTCTTTGCCTGTTCTAAAGTATCTGTGTATGTTCCAACAATTTTACCTTTGTTTCTTATTTTCTTTACCACATTTTCTAGCTCAAACAAAACTTTTGGATTCTCAACTTCTCCAGGCAAACCTAATGATGCTGATAAATCGTAGATACCGATATAAAAAACATCAATACCGTTAACATCGGTTAGCTTATCAATATTTTCTATGCTTAATTTACTTTCTAGACATACTACATTGATTAAATTTTCATTTTCAGATTTCATATATTCTTGAAAATGTTTATTTGTATATTCTCCTGATTTGGTTGATTTAGCCATTCCCCTGTTTCCAGCTGGATAATATTTTGAGCTATTAACTATTGAATTTAATTTTTCTGGGGTTTCGCAATGTGGCACAACAATTCCAAAAGAACCTGTATCTAAAGTTCTTAGTATATCATTTGAGTTGCTTGTTGGTATTCTAACTAGTGGAGTTAAATTATTTAGAGTAGCAGAATCTAATAATGAAGGTAATTTATCTAGTGATATAAAACTATGTTCCATATCAATTACAATAAAATCAAAACCAGACTTACCAATGATACTTATTACCTCAGAGTAAGGCATAAATACCCAATGACCGTAACAAGTACTCCCCTTGAGAAGCTTTTCTTTCAATTCACCTTTTGTAATCATTATAATAAATATTTTTTTTCTAGATTATTTTTTTTTATTAATTCATTATATTCGAATATCAATTCTTTATTCAATGGAATTCCATATTTTATTCTATTTTTTTTTGTTATTTTTTCAGGATCACCAGCTACCATTACTTTCTTATTATTTATATTTTTAAGTTTTCTTACTCTGACTACCATTTCTTTAGATCTTTTTTTAAAATTATTTAAATTGGTAAAATCTGAAATATTAATAGCTCCAACAAACTGAGATAGGTTTCTTTTTTTTGATA
>CEVA01091073.1_pt1 | contig 10352 bp, 9 predicted proteins | sample 361521 | NCBI WGS metagenome assembly CEVA01 (sample SAMEA2622823, study PRJEB7988) | marine metagenome | isolation source: saline water (ENVO:00002010), including | reverse complement strand
CCGCATATCCGGAGACCCGTTGTTACTTACGGTGTCGAGCCGGGGGCTGACTATCAGGCAACCGACATCCGCCAACACGGTACCCGCATGCAGTTTACCGTTACGTTGATGGGCGATGACCGTATCGAGGTGGATCTGGCTTTACCGGGACACCACAACGTCCGTAACGCCCTTGCTGCCATCGCCGTCGCAGACAAAGTAGGTATTACGCCTGACTCAATCGTAAAAGGGCTGCGCAATTTTGCCGGTATCGGCCGCCGCTTCGAGATTCTGGGAGAGATATTCCTCGACTCAGGTCGTGCACTGCTGGTCGATGACTACGCGCATCATCCGAGGGAGATCGAAGCAACTCTGGCAGCGGCAAAGGGGAGTTGGCCCGATCGGCGCAAGGTCGTCGTGTTCCAGCCTCACCGCTTCACCCGGACGCAGGAGCTGCTGGATGACTTCAGCGCATTACTGGACGACGTCGCCTGTCTTGTCATCACCGAGGTATACGCTGCCGGCGAGAAACCTATCGCGAGAGCAGATGGCCGGGCCCTGTGTCGATCAATTCGGGCGCGTGGGGGCACAGACCCGGTTTTTGTCTCCGATCTCCGCGGGCTAAAAGAGGCGCTTGTGCCTATCCTGCGCGACGGTGATGTGGTGCTGACACTGGGCGCAGGAGACATCGGTCGAGCAGCGCGGCAGCTGGTTGCGCCGCTACGCCTGCAAGAGGGGGCCTACGGGTGACTGACGCCATGACCGCAGGCAAGCAGACGGCATTCGTTGGAGTTCGCGGCACGATTCGTTGCCGCGAGCCCATGGCAAACCATACCAGCTGGAAGGTGGGCGGTCCCGCCCGGTACTTCTTCGAGCCCCACGATCGCGAGGACCTCAGTGCATTTCTCAAGGGGCTGGATGCAGCCGTGCCGGTGCTGTGGTTGGGTTTGGGGAGTAACCTGCTGGTCCGGGATGGTGGTTTTGATGGTGCGGTTATTGCTGCGCATCGTGGCCTTCGGGAGATCAGGGACCTGGGAGAGGGACGGTTCGCAGTTCAAGCGGGCGTGTCGTGTGCGCGGTTCTCAAGATTTGCCGCCAAGCACGGGTGGTCTGGCGCTGAATTTCTGGCCGGCGTTCCTGGGACGATGGGTGGTGCGCTTGCCATGAACGCCGGCGCATTCGGCTCTGAAACCTGGAACCTGGTCGAAGAAGTCGAACTGGTGAATCGCGCAGGAAGCTTTGAAAAGCGCCCGGCAGAGTCTTTTGCCGTCTCATATCGGCAGGTCGAAATTCCGCCGGCGCATTGGTTTACAACAGGCGTGTTCCGGCTGCAGCAGGGAACGGGCCATGAAGGCACCAGCATTCGGTCGTTACTGGACAAGCGATCCGAGAGCCAGCCCGTTCGACAGTCAAGTGCCGGGTCTGTCTTCAGGAACCCGCCCAACGACTACGCCGCGCGCCTGATCGAAACAGCAGGCCTGAAAGGTCTGCGTTTTGGAGGCGCACTGGTATCCATGCAGCATGCCAACTTCATCGTCAATGATCAGCAGGCTTGCGCAAAAGATATCGAGATGTTGATCGAAAAAGTACAAAAGACGGTAGCAGATCACACCGGCGTATGCCTTGAGCCGGAAGTGCGATTTGTAGGAGAGCATCCATGAGCGCTGACACGATCGACCTGCCTGACATCAGGCCTGTTTCCAGTACGCAGGCGGCTCCTGAGGCAGCGGGTACCGAGTCGGATGGGCAGAGACGTTGGCAAGTCATTGCCGCTTTGGTGCTATTGCTGATCAGCGCCCTTATTGCCGATCAGGTTATCCGATCAGGCTACTTCACTATTGAGAAAGTGACGGTGTCCAACGGGCTTACGCATGTGGATCGGGGTATCGTCGAACGAACTGCCTGGCGCGGTATCCATGGCAACTATCTGACCGTGGACTTGAGCAAAATAGAGGAGTCTCTCGAAACGTTGCCCGGTATTTATCAGGCGATGGTGCGTCGTGTTTGGCCGAATGCGCTGGAACTCCATCTGGTGGAAACCCAGGCTATGGCCCGTTTCCAGACTCTGCAGAATCCGAACGGGACATTGACGGACAGTTATATCAACCTCGCACCCACCCAAACCCTACGGGCATCACCTGTGCTGAGAGGGCCCAAAACGCAGCGTCAGACGCTGGTCGATACCTTCTTTTCCATCATGCCTTTGTTGCAGGAGGCCGGCCTCCAGCCTTTGGACCTGTCTGTCAGTAAGGCAGGCCGCTGGACACTGGAAGTGCGTTCAGAGGGTCTCCTTGCGCAGGCACGGTTTGAATTGCTGCTCGGCCGCGACGGGGTGGTTGAGAAAGTGGATCGGTTTACCCGCAGTTTCACCATTGCCCTTAAAGAGAAGGCGGACCTTATCGGCAAAGTCGATATGCGCTACGCAAGCGGATTTGCGGTTCAGTGGGAGCAAGGGGACGCCGGGACAGCGGTGCAGTTGGCCGGACTTTCAGGAAGCTAGAGGTTGATCCGAACATTATGACCAAGCGACTCACTAACGAAATCATTGTCGGGCTCGATATCGGCACTTCAAAGGTGTTGGCCGTGGTCGCCGAAGTGAAAGAAAACGAGGAAATCGAGATCTTAGGGGTAGGTCAGCATCCCTCAAGGGGTTTGCGTAAAGGTGTGGTGGCCAACATCGACTCCACCGTACAGTCGATCCAACAGGCCATCGAGGAGGCAGAACTGACAGCGGAGTGCAGGATCAGTTCGGTTTACGCGGGTATTGCCGGGGGACATATCAACAGCATGAACTCCAGCGGCGTCGCCGCCATCAAGAATCGAGATGAGGTCGGCGCTGAAGATGTTGAACGGGTACTTGATGCGGCGCAGGCGCAGGCTATCCCGAATGATCAGCAGGTGCTGCACATTCTTCCCCAGGACTTCATCATTGATGGACAAGACGGCATTCGCGAGCCCATTGGCATGAGCGGCGTTCGTCTTGAGGCCAAGGTCCACATCATTACGGGCGCGGTCAGCGCCGCCCAGAACGTCATCAAATGCATCACCCGATGCGGGCTCGACGTCGAGGAAATCGTGCTCGAACAGGTCGCCTCCAGTTATGCTGTTCTCGATGACGACGAAACAGAACTTGGGGTTGCCATGGTCGACATCGGTGGTGGGACCACCGACATTGCCGTGTTTACCGATGGCGCGATCCGCCACACAGCGGTACTGCCCGTCGCAGGGGATCAGATAACAAATGACATTGCGGTTGCCCTGAGAACACCTACTCAGGCTGCAGAGGAGTTGAAAAAGAAATTTGGAACGGCCCTGGTCCAGCTGGCTCCCGAGGGCGAGATGATTGATACCCCCAGTGTCGGCGAGCGTGCACCCCGAAAGCTTGCGAGAACAACCCTCGCTGACGTGATTGAGCCCCGGGTGGAGGAACTCTTCTTGCTCATTCAGGCAGAACTGAGGCGCAGCGGATTTGAAGAGCTCTTGGGCACGGGGATCGTGCTGACCGGGGGCAGCGCCAAACTGGCTGGTATGGTGGAACTTGCCGAAGAGATCTTCCACATGCCGGTGCGTCTTGGTGTACCTCAATACAACGGCGCTCGCAGCGAGTTGATTCGTAATGCGTCCTACTCAACAGGCGTTGGCCTGGTTCTGTTCGGCCGTGATCACCCAACGCAGCATAAAAGAAGCGCCCGCGCTTTGCCGGATATTCCTGCCGCTGAATTCGTCAGCAAGATGAAACGCTGGTTTTCATCTCAATGGAAGGAGGATTGAGCATGGGCGCACTCACAGCAAAGCGCAATCCCTGTCAAACGATCTTCTTTTTGGTTACCCATACAGCCATTGTCTTTTGTTCAACCCCTATCTGAGGAGAACGACTATGTTTGAACTCATGGAAGTATCCGGCCAGCAGGCCGTCATTAAAGTTATCGGAATTGGCGGCGGCGGCGGAAACGCCGTGGATCATATGATCTCAGCCAGTCTAGACGGGGTTGAATTCATTGCCGCGAACACCGATGCCCAGGCTCTACACCGTTCCGGCGTTTCGAAGGTGATGCAACTGGGAGAGGGGCTGACACGCGGTCTTGGGGCCGGTGCAAATCCGGAGGTCGGCCGCCAGGCAGCCTCAGAAGACCGGGACAAGATTGCGGCTGCTCTGGATGGAACCGACATGGTCTTTTTAACCGCCGGTATGGGCGGTGGGACTGGCACGGGTGCAGCGCCGGTGATTGCGCAACTTGCCCGGGAGAAGGGGATTCTTACCGTTGCGGTGGTGACACGGCCGTTTGCGTTCGAAGGTAAAAAGCGCATCAATGCCGCCGACCAGGGGATCAAGGAACTGGGCGAACTGGTCGATTCACTGATCGTGATTCCAAATGAGCGCATCATGGAAGTGATGGGCGGGAACGTGACGCTGTTGGAGGCTTTTGGCAAGGCAAACGAGGTGCTCTTTAATGCAGTGCAGGGCATCTCCGAGCTGATTACGCGACCCGGCCTCATCAACGTTGACTTTGCAGATGTGCGTACGGTGATGGCGGAGATGGGAATGGCCATGATGGGTTCAGCGACGGCGACAGGACCGGACCGTGCTATGCAGGCGGCGCGAGGCGCAGTATCCAGTCCATTGCTGGAAGAAGTGGATATTCATGGCGCCAAAGGCCTGTTGGTGAATGTATCGGCAGGCCCGGATATGCAGTTGGATGAATTTGCCCAGGTTGGCGAAATCGTCAACGAGTATGCGTCGGAAGACGGCACTGTGGTGATTGGCACCGTCCTCGATCCGGAAATGGAAGATGAACTACGGGTGACCATGGTGGCGACAGGCATTCGCAAGGCGCCGCAGATCAGCCTGGTCAAAGACCCGGGAGTAGGCGAGAGTCCGAACGGTCATGAAGACGATTACGATGTGCCTACCGTGATTCGCCGGCGGCCGCGTGCTGCCGGTGATGTCGATGTCCAGGGGAATGCCGCCGTGGATATGGATTATCTGGATGTGCCGGCCTTTTTGCGGCGTCAGGCTGACTGATTGAGGTAATCTCCGGAAATCGTCCAATTTGGCTAATTCTGCAAAAAAAAGGGTAAAAATATTTCAAAAAAAGTCCTAATTTCTGATTTTTCCGTGTAGAATTAAGTCAATGCACACATTAAAAGTGTGCAAAAGCCCGAAAAACTGGGAAATCAGGCAGGATGATTCGGCAAAGAACGCTTAAAAATGTCATCGGCGCCACAGGCGTCGGTTTGCACACCGGTAAGAAAGTCTATCTGACGCTCCGACCGGCGCCCGTTAATACGGGGATCGTATTTCGCCGGGTCGACCTTCATCCGGTTGCGGAAATTCCTGCCGCACTTGATCGTGTGAGCGACACCCGGCTTTCCACCACGATCGAACACAAGGGTGTTCGGGTCTCTACGGTCGAGCACCTGATGTCGGCGTTTGCGGGCCTGCACATCGACAACGCTATCGTTGAGCTCGACGCAGATGAAGTCCCGATCATGGACGGCAGTGCAGGAATTTTTGTGTTCCTCATCCAGTCCGCCGGCATTGAGATGCAGTCCGCTCCCAAGCAGTTCATCCGTATCAGCAAGCCCATAGAGATCAATGATGGCGACAAGTGGGCGCGCTTTGAGCCTTTTGACGGATTTAAAGTGAGTTTCAGTATCGACTTTGAACATCCGTCGATGCAGTCTTCGGCCCAAGAGGCAACGATTGATCTTTCCGAGATTTCCTTTGCCAAGGAAGTCAGTCGCGCCAGGACATTTGGGTTTCTCCAGGATGTGGAGGCGCTGCAGGAAGCCGGACTCGCACGAGGCGGCAGTCTGGATAATGCCATCGTCATGGATGACTTCCGTGTGATTAATGATGACGGTCTTCGCTACGGTGACGAGTTCGTCAAGCACAAGATTCTCGATGCCATCGGAGATCTTTATCTTTTGGGTTGTCCGCTGATCGGCAGTTTTTGCGCCCATAAATCGGGACATGGCCTCAATAACCGACTCCTTCGTGAGCTGGATGAACGTCAGGACTGCTGGGAGACCGTGACCTTCGATGGGTCCGAGGACACAGCCTCTCCAGAGTTTCTGCATCCGGCATTTGCCTGATCGGCCATCTTGCCCCCGCCAAAGCATTAACGCTTTGGCCTAACCTAGACTTCGCACGCCCAAAGGCCGTTTTGCTGCCAGTGGGTGTCGCGCTCAGAACGCTCCATTCGAAAGACAACCAGTGAAATTCACTGCACTCAGAGGTTCGGTCGTGGTGAAATGATCTTGGTAGACGAATGAATCGGCGGCCTTGAGCCTTGACGAAAGCCGGCTCGTGCGTGACGATGTATCGGTGGATTGCTCGGGTTGCGGTTAGTCCGAAATCATCGACCCGGTAAGCAAGTTTCGAAATGACACCGGTAGGGGCCGTCACTATCAAACCAAAGGGCAAGACAAGGAGAAATCGATGGATTTTTCGCTGAGCGAAGAGCAGAAAATGCTGATCGATAGCGCTCGCACATTTGCGGAAAAGGAACTTTATCCCTACGAGGACGAAGTCGAATCATCAGATGAAGTGCGTCCTGAGTTGGCTCAGCAGATCCGCGAGCGCGCGATTGCGCAGGGATTTTACGCGGCCAACATGCCGGAGGAACTCGGTGGCGGCGGTCTCGACAGTGTGTCGCTTTCTTTGGTGGAGCGAGAGCTGGGCCGGGCGAACTTTGCCCTGCAGTATCTTGTCGGCCGGCCGAGTAACATTCTTCAGGCCTGTATCGGTGATCAGCGTGAGCGTTACCTGTTTCCTTGTATTCGAGGAGAAAAGACAGATTGTCTGGCGATGACGGAGCCCGGCGCGGGTTCTGATCTTCGGTCGATGCAGTGCCGGGCAGAGCGCGACGGGGATGATTACATCATCAACGGTACCAAGCATTTCATCAGTCATGCAGATATCGCCGATTTTGTAATCCTCTTTGCAGCGACTGGTGAAGAGGAATCCTCTCGCGGCCCCCGAAAGCTGATCAGTTCGTTTCTGGTAGACAAAGGTACGCCAGGGTTTACCGTGCGTCGGGGATACCACAGCGTATCTCATCGGGGCTATCACAACTGCATTCTTGAATTTGAGAACTGCCGGGTGCCGGTATCCCAAATGTTAGGCGCTGAGCATCAGGGCTTCAATGTTGCCAACGATTGGTTGGGCGCGACCCGGCTGCAGGTGGCAGCCATGTGTCTGGGACGGGCATACCGGGCCCTGGAGCATGCAACCGACTGGGCTGCGGAGCGCCAGCAGTTTGGACAGTTCATTGGAAGATTCCAGGGGATTGGATTCAAATTGGCTGAGATGAAGATGCAGTTGGAAGCGGCTGAACTGTTGACACTTAAGGCAGCTTGGAACACGGATCACGGTACGGCGACCGATACCGATTACGCTATGGCCAAACTACATGCCACTGAAATGCTGGCCTTTGTGGCCGACGAGGCCATCCAAATTCATGGCGGGATGGGACTCATGTCAGATCTTCCCTTGGAACGAATTTGGCGGGATGCCCGCGTTGAACGGATCTGGGAAGGGACCAGCGAAATCCAGCGCCACATTATCTCGCGGGACATGCTGCGCCCCCGCTGGACCTGATCTGTCAGCCTTGTCCCTGAAGCGTCTTCTCCAACCCGGCAGTATTGCGGTGTTTGGCGGCCACGAGGCCCGGGAAGTCGTGCGTCAATGTCGGCGCATGGAGTTTGATGGAGACATTTGGCCTGTCCATCCCACTGCCGCTGAGGTGGAGGGCTATCGTTGTTTCAAAAGTGTGGAGGCACTCCCCGACAGCCCAGACGCGAGTTTCATCGGTGTCAACCGCCATATTACGGTTGATATTGTCAGGAGCCTTTCGCAAAGAGGTGCGGGGGGTGCTGTGTGTTATGCCTCAGGCTTTAAAGAGGTGTCGGACGGGCAGAGTCTCAATGACGCACTCATTCAGTCCGCGGGAGGTATGTCGATTCTCGGACCCAACTGTTACGGCGTGATCAATTACCTGGATGGCGCGCTCTTATGGCCTGATCAGCATGGAGGGCGACGGGTCGACCGGGGTGTTGCACTGCTGACCCAGAGCAGCAACATTGGCATTAATCTCACGATGCAGGCACGGGGCCTGCCGCTGGCGTACCTGATCGCGTTGGGAAACCAGGCGCAGACAGACCTTGCCACAGTCCTGGAGACTCTTGTCGAAGACGACCGCGTCTCGGCGATAGGGCTGTATATAGAAGGTTTCCCGGATGTTCGGGAACTGGAAAAGGTAATGCGTCTCGTCCGTGAGCGACGAATTCCGGTCGTGGCCGTTAAATCGGGTGTCAGTACACAAGGCGCCAACATCACGCGTTCCCACACCGCGTCGATGGCGGGATCGGATGAGGCGGCCAACGCATTGCTCAAAAGGCTCGGTATCGCACGGGTTCAGGATCTCGACACCCTGGTCGAGAGCCTCAAACTGCTGCATGTGCACGGACCCCTTAAAGGCAACCGGCTTTGCTCTATGAGTTGTTCCGGCGGGGAAGCGTCTCTGATGGCGGATACGGCTATAGGTCGGGATGTCGTATTCCCTGAACTCACATCTGAGCAGCACGACTCCGTTCGCGCCACGGTGCACGAACTGGTGAGCGTCTCGAATCCCCTTGACTATCACACCTTCGCCTGGAACAAAGAAGAGGATCTTTTCGGCACCTACAGTGCGATGCTTGCTTGTGGCTTTGACCTGTCCATGCTGGTGCTGGATTTTCCCCGCGAAGACCGGTGCAACCTCGAGACATGGGGTCCCGCGGTAAACGCCATCAGTCGGGCGGTCGACAAGACCCAAGCGCCGACTGCCGTTGTGGCAAGCCTTCCCGAAAGTCTTCCGGAAAAGATTGCCACGGATCTCGTCAGTATGGGTGTGGCCCCCTTATGCGGTATTCGGCAGGCTTTGGACGCAGCACAAGCGGCATCCCGGATCGGTGCGGCCTGGCGTCGACCGTTTCTTGATAAGGGGCTGCCGGGTCCAGGATCACATCTGGAACAACCTGCCGAAAACCGTGACGAAGCGCGGGCCAAGGGCGAGATCGAAGCTTTCGGTGTGAGTGTACCTCGTGGTGAATGTGTGGACTCTCTCGACGCGCTAGAGAATGCGGCCAACTTGTTGACTTATCCATTGGTGCTTAAGGCCTGTGATGCGGCAGTACTGCACAAAAGCGAGGCTGGCGCGGTCATGGTGGGCATTGAGGATCTGGACGAGCTCGTTGCGGGAGCAAAAACCCTATTCTCGCGCTATTCGATCCTGCTTGTTGAGGAGATGATTACTGATGCCGTCTGTGAGTTGATTGTGGGTGTACGCCAGGATCCTGTTATTGGCCCATGGATGATGATCGGCAGTGGAGGCCTCTACGCAGAACTCCTGGGCGACAGTAGGGTAGCGCTGCTACCGGCGCGGGACAGTGAGTTTGAGGAGATGATTCATTCGCTCAAGATTTATCCTTTACTGAACGGTTACCGAGGTCGTGAAGCTGGCGACGTGCCGACATTGCTGGCGACTTTGCGAAGTGTTGCAGATTTTGTAATGGAAAAGCGAGATTCGCTGGTGGAACTTGAGATTAATCCCTTGCTGGTTCGGCCCCAGGGCAGCGGCGTGTGTGCCGTTGACGCGGTACTCCAATATGCGAGAGCATCATAAGCCATGTCTTTATTGAGTACAGATCCTGCGAAAGCCTCGGTGGCCAAACCGGTTGACGCCCTGATTGAGTTCCTCGGCGGGGAAACCGGTAGACTCCTCGATATCGGCTGCGGTGAAGGGGCGCTGAGCGATACGCTCTCGCAGCATGGCTATAACGTTACCGGAATCGATCCGCTAGTGGGTAGCGGTGCCTCTGCATGGCGCGTGCGCGCGAGTGCCGGCGCTATCCCGCTTGCGAGTGACAGTTTCGATATCGCGGTGTTTCACTGGTCCTTGCACCACGTTCCTGAGGAGTCGATGTCGCCCGCGCTTGCAGAAGCGCAGCGGGTGCTCACCGATGCCGGCAGGCTTATTGTGATTGAGCCGGAACCTATCGGCAGCTGGCAAGAGGTGTCGCAGCCGTTTCATGACGAAACCGAGGTTCAGGCAAAGGCGGCAAAGGCGGTCGACAAAGTTGTTAGTGTCAGCGCCAGCACCTTAACAAGACGGCGGCAGTATTACCTCAGTGAAGACCGTTACAGTTGTTTTGACGAATTTGTTGAGTCAATGATGTCCTACGCGTATAACCGCTACACCGAAGATCAAATTCGCCAGCAACGCGTGCGGGATGCTTTTGAGTCTTACCGCGAAGGCGATATCTTCCGTCTTCAGCATCGGATCCGAATGGAGGAGATATGCCCGAGTGCAAACAACTAGATTGGGCTT
>CEVA01046889.1_pt1 | contig 10375 bp, 9 predicted proteins | sample 361521 | NCBI WGS metagenome assembly CEVA01 (sample SAMEA2622823, study PRJEB7988) | marine metagenome | isolation source: saline water (ENVO:00002010), including | reverse complement strand
TCTCTACGGCTATGTGAAGAAATACTTACCAAGTCATGTTCGCAATGAACTTGTCACTTCAATAGAAAATTTTCGCACTGGACTCGTTCCTCTTCTGGCACCCCTAACCCTTCTAAATCATCATTTAAAAGCCCATGACGTGAGATATGCCAGATATCAAATCTACCTCGACCCGCACCCGGCTTGGTCGGGTTTACGTCGTGTCATCTAATCATGCACACGCTGGTTTGGTTCAGGAGTGACCTTCGAGTTGCTGATAATCCCGCCCTACATCATTCCTGCCAGCGAGGTAAGGTAACTGCGTGTTATATCCATGCGCCTGAAAAATGGAAACGCATTGGCTACTCCCGCAGTAAAAAGGATTTCATTGTAGGCAGTCTACTGGTCTTAGAAAATACACTCGCCCAATTGAGGATACCTCTACACGTTATAGAGGTACGCAATGATCTAGAAATTCCACGAACATTAGTACAACTTGCACTATCCCATCACTGTCAAAATATAGCTTTCAATCAACGTATTCTGATCGATGATCGATTACAGGATGAACTTATAGAAAGAACGGCAAAATCAAGCGGAATCGACACAACACCGTACCATGCCGCCACGCTCGTTCCACCAGGCCAAATTAACAATTCGTCCGGAGATTTCTACAAGGTTTTTACTCCTTACTTTCACAAATGGACCCATTACGTTCAAAATACGGATGTTCAAACACTAGCAGTTCCCCAAAGTCAAAATACTACACATATCTCAACCAAATGGATTAACCGATCTGATCTACAGATAGAGAATTCCAAGACTCTTTGGTCCCCAGGTGAATTTGCCGCAATCAAACAACTAACTAATTTCTGTAGCAATAACGACAAATACGCTAGCCAGCGAGATATCCCGAGCTTGAGTGCTACAAGTCTGCTGTCGGCGCACTTGAGTATCGGTACAATTTCGGCTCGCCAGTGTCTAAAGTACGCTAGCGAAAGTTCCTCCCCAATGGACGCGTGGATTCGACAACTCGCTTGGCGTGATTTCTATACCCATCTCATGTTAGAAAATCCAGATTTATGTCGCGGAATACCTTTTCGTTCAGATTCAGATCGAATCCCATGGCGACACGATAAGGAACAGTTTAACCGTTGGTGCGATGGTCAGACTGGGTTCCCTTTTGTCGACGCTGGTATGCGCCAACTTAATACTACGGGTTATATGCACAATCGCTTACGCATGATTACTGCCCAATTTCTTACCAAAAATCTGTTAATTGATTGGCGCATGGGCGAACGGTACTTTATCAGTAGACTGGTAGATGGCGATATCCCTAACAACAATGGAGGATGGCAGTGGTCCGCATCAACGGGTACCGATTCGGTCCCGTATTTTCGCGTCATGAACCCTTTGCTTCAAAGCAAACGTTTTGACCCGAACGCTGAATTTATCCACCGCTTTATTCCAGAACTAAGAGACGAAGCTCCAACGAATATCCACCACGGAAATTTAACCAACTCAAAATATCCAAAGCCTATGGTCGACCTTCGAAAAAGTCGGCAACGAGTATTGACTGTTTTTAAGAAATTGCGACAGTAATTATTTAACTCTCATTAAACGACACGATTACAGTGGTTCCCTGTTCAGGGGTACTCTCCGCACTAATAGTCCACTGAAATTGACGGGCTAATCGTTTAACGATAGATAATCCCAGCCCATGTCCACTAGACATATCTCGACCTGTTTCTGCACGAAAGAAAGGTTCAAACGCACTTTTCAGATCTTCAGGTGTCATACCTATCCCGGTATCAATTACCCGCACTGAAGTCTCATTCACAGAGACACTAACTGTGCCGCCCTTGGTGTAATTTATCGAATTACGAACTAGATTCGTTACCAGTATCTGCACCACCCGCTCAGGGGCTTGAACTTTCAATTTCGCACTATCAATAAAATGAATCGTATTGTTATTTTTTTCGGCCAACGGGCGGAGTCGCTCTATACTTTCACCAATCGCTTCATTCATTATTTGTCCACTGTCCGGGATCTGCAATTCGTCCTCTCTAGCTAACAAAAGGAGTGTCTCTATAAGACTCTCCATGTCTTGAACCGTACGTCTCATTCTAGAAAATATCTCTTGTTCTTGAGAAAATTGTTCTGATTTTCGCTCTAGGAGATCCAACGAACCCTTAAATACAGCGATCGGCGTTCTTAATTCATGAGACGCGTCTCGAGTAAAAATTCGCTCTCGCTCTATAAATCGTTCCAGTCGTGATTCAAATCGACCAATGGCATCTATCATTGCTGCCACTTCAGTATCGGCACTAGCGCGGATTGGTTCCAAATTAAGTGTCGGAGATCGATCGCCTTCGAAGTCAAAGCGTTCAAAATAGTCAGCCATTTGTATAATCGGAGACACTGCTCTATGCGTTAAACGATAGGCAAAATAAGACAACCCATAAATCAACAGTAGAGCTAGGGACAAAGGAAGAATCCCGAAGTAGAAAGCCAGATCTGATACTTGGTCGCTAGCGAACAATAGGAATAGACGGGCTCCTCTATGATCTGTTATATGCAGAATGGGTTGTGTTCCATCGTATTCAATTCGATGGCTTCCAGGTACATATTGGACCAGGGTAGTGGGAACTTTCGAATAGTCTTCACCTATCGCGATATAGCCACGCAAATTACTGGTATCGGGTAAATTTTGGGTCGGATTGGTATCGAATAACTTCCAGTAATGCCGTGCTTCGCTATCCAAAGCCTCTTGAACTAAGGAATCTTGCACTATCGTATTGGTAATATATATTCCAGCGAATACCGCCGCACTAATTGCCATAACCTGAAGTACAAATGCTCTTGTGAGTTTGGCTCCTATACCTTCTCTCTTGACCATCTAACAATACACCTTTTCGCTATTTAGAGAGACGGAAACGGTAATGCGCAACTTTCCATTGTTCTCCATGCGCATAACCAAAAAGTTCCTCACACGCCATAAAAAACAAACGCCACCTACCTATCCAACGATCGACATTTTGATTCCCATACGTATCAATCAAAGCGGCACGCACTGACTTCTTATTCTTATCTAATCGTTCCAGCCACGCTCTCGATGTTTTTTCGTAGTGCGTCCCCGATAATAGCCACGAGCATTCGATCTCTAAGTCGTCTCCAAAATGCGAAAACGTGTCAGCGGCCGGCATCAAACCTCCGGTAAAAAAATGACGTGCCATCCAATCCCCTCGCCCATCGGTTTCGAACGGATACATCAACTCCTTATGACAAAAGATGTGAACAAAGAGCATTCCATTAGGAGCAAGCCAACCCGCTATGCGCCTCAATAATTCTTGATAATTTCTAACATGCTCAAACATTTCTATAGATACGACACGATCATATTTTTCCGTTAGATCCAATTTATTTATGTCTTTGGTAAAGATCCGTACATTTGTTAAGTCCCGTCTATCGCACTGTTGCTGTATAAACTTTTTCTGAGTCTTTGAGTTCGATACTGCTGTAAAAACACTTTCGGGATATTTTTCTGCAGCCCACAACGTAAAAGAACCCCATCCACATCCCAAATCTAGTACGCGCTGCCCATTAACGAGTTGAGCCCGCTCTGCATACAAACGCAACATACTTTCTTCGGCCTGATCCAACGTCTCATTGCCATTTGGCCAATAACCACTCGAATATTTAAGAGCACTGCCGAGTACAATTTGAAAAAATTCGCTCGATACTTCGTAATGCTGTTTATTAGCGTCCTCGGTATGCAATGCGAGATGACTTCTTGATAGCTCATCCAATAATCGCGGGTATCGCTCTGAGGCGACTAAGGTCTCTTCATCAAGACGACGTTTCACCAACCGTTTGATACCAAAGCGGATCAACGCGTCGGGTAACCACCCATTTTCGGCCATCCTAACAAGCATGTCCATAGTGATCCTTCCCTACCTTTTGCAAAAGATTGAATAAACAACCAAACAACACTAACCACGTCAGACCGATTGCCCCAAGACCATAAATATCAGTAACAATAACGGCGCCAAAACGCTCAGCTGATAAATACGAAAAAGGAGCAGCAGTACTTGCGAGAAAAGCACCTAAAACGGCACGGTCGTGAAACCAGCGCATACACTTATTTATGCTCAGACCGAGCGCACACCATAGAATAACTATCCATACGGGCGCTACATCCAACCCATGATAGTCCAATATACCAATAGCCACCCACGCCGAGTCCAAAATCCATCCGAAAGATCCCAATATCCCAGCCAAAATAAAGTCCAAGTGAGATTTATTCCAGACAGCTTGAATGCCCATAAAAAGCAAAGGGATAGCACCCCAAAGCTCCCCACCTAGGACGCAACCAAACCAGGTGGCATTAAACAAAACAGCGTTTAGTATATTCACGCACTCTGCACTCGCCAGGGTCTGTTCTTATAACCGTGCTTCACAAATAACAACTGTACATCACTCAGAGACCGCTCTCGAAACCCACCTTCACAATAGGCCAGATAAAATCGCCACATACGAATAAAGTCGTGGTCAAAACCCATATCAAGCACGTTTTGAATCTCGTTTTCGAATCTCCGACGCCAATCCGCCAGCGTCAAAGCATAATCAAATCCGAAATCCTCCAAATTAACGAGCACGCAGTTTGTCTTCTTAGTCACCGAATCTAACAAGGCAGTAACGCTCGGAATAAAGCTTCCCGGGAATATATATTTCTTAATGAAATCGACATTTTGAAGAGCCTTTTTATAACGCTGATCCTGTATGGTTATGGCTTGAATCAAAAAAAGACCACCGGGACGAAGCACTCGATCAATCACGCCAAAGTACGTATCTAAGTATGCGTCACCAACGGCTTCAACCATTTCGATAGAAACAACTTTGTCATACGATCCTTGAATCTCTCGATAGTCTTTTAGTAAAACTTGAACTTGATCTTCTAACAATCCTTCCCGAACGCGTCGTGAAGCCTCCTCGAACTGCTCTTGCGAAATGGTGATCGTTGTTACGTTACATCCGTAATGTTTCGCTGCGTAAATTGCGAAGCCACCCCATCCCGACCCAATTTCCAGAAGGCGATCGTCGGCATTTAACTCCAACTTACGACAGATCCGCTCAAGTTTTCTAGCACTAGCTTCCTCTAGAGTCATATCTACTGATTCGAAAACCGCTGACGAATACATCAAACGTGTATCCAAAAATCGAGAAAAAAAATCGTTCGATAAATCATAATGGGATCTTATATTCTGTCTGCTACCAGACAACGTGTTGGACTTCAGTCGATGAACCAATCTATTGGTGAAAGCACTTACTTTGCTCCCAATACCTTCCATACCCTCTAATACATTACGATTCGAAAGAAAGAGGCGAACTAATGTAACCAGATCACTACATTCCCAATCACCATCGATATACGCCTCACCAATGCCTATAGTTCCGCCAAACAACGCTTTCCGATAGAAAGTCGGTGACCCCACAGTAACCGTCACCGTCGGATCGCCAGAGCCAAATGTTAGTGACTCATTACCTTCACACAGAATAAGCGTACCCTCTTTGATCTGACCCAAAATAGATAGGAAAATACGACGCGGCACACTAACCGTAATTGACGAACATAAAACTGTTGTTTCTAAGCTCACCAGCTACCTCGAATCAACTACGGGTCTTCGGATGGGGGTGAAAGGTTGAGCCTTTCCGCCACAGGCGCAATGCATTCAAATATATTCGAATGAGCGTCTTCTGGTTTTGAAACGGATGGTGCCATGCCATACGTCGTAAAACCTTTATGTCAGGCGCTTGTTTATCCAACAGGAGACTTGCGCGCAATGTTTCCAATCCCTCTTCCTTTAATCGCATATCTATCTGGACACGATCAGAATTGAAGTCAAAATACCACTCATAATCCACTTTCATGCTGGCAAAAGGCGACACGTGAAAACTTTTTGGAAAATGCACGATAAATTGATCACCCTCTTTTTCCTCTGGACCAAACACATAGCTATGTCGTTCATTCCAAGGTGTGTTATGGATCTCAGCGACCACTACTGCAGGCACGTCTACCTCAAAACAACAAAAGAAGACGACAGGATTAAAGAAAAAACCGAACGATCGAGGTTGCGCTAGGACGTATATCGGGCCACGAGGCATGCGCAGGCCGGATCGAATTACTGCCCTCTCAACTCGTGCCCTAGGATTGGAATGTTCATCCAAATCAGAGACCGTCAGCGACATCGGCAGGCCCTGACCTGGGATTTCGTTTAGCTTATCAATATCACTCCATAGCATCCAAACAGCGTAATGAAATTCATGTACTACGGGGTGAAACCGTTTATGAGAAATGCGCCCCGTACACAAAGCTGGTGCCAAGTTACTAGGCATAACTAGTACTAGCCCCTCTAAGGTGCTTCACGCTGTCAATTGCACTTCTAATTCCATCTTCATGAAAACCCCAACCCCAATAAGCACCCGCATAAAAAACTCGTTTTAGGCCGTTTATTTTGTGCTTCTGTTTTTGTGCGGCTTTGGCTTTCCCATCAAATATTGGATGAGCATAGTTTCGTTCAACCCAAGTTGATGCGGGTTCAGTTGACGGATTCAACGTAACAAAGAATGGGTGTCCAACAAGATTCTGCAATCGATTCATCCAATAAGTGACCGAGCATGAGCTGCTTTCAGGATCAACAACCGCATTCCAGCTCGACCAAGTGCGCCTACGATAGGGCATAAAACTGGCATCACTATGCAGAACAACGCGATTCGATCCATATCGTATAGCGCCAAGTATTTGGATCTCCAAATTCGTGGGGCGTTCTAACAATGCCAACGCTTGATCGCTGTGCACACACAGAATCATCGCATCGAATTCTTGGCAACCGTTGTCATCGATAACATGTACCGAGGACCCAGTGCGGCGTATGCTCCGAACCGGGGCACCAAGTTGAATTCGACCCAAAAACTGTCTTTCGAATGCGCTCAAATAAGCCCCCGACCCACCGCTTACAGTGCACCATTGAGGTCGCCCTATAAGCTGCAGCATTCGATGATTACCCATGAATTCAAGAACATGTGCAGCCGAAGCTGATATCGCTTCGTTCTGTTCTTGCGACCATAGCGCTCCACACATCGGTCCAAGATGGAAAGGAACAAAGCGTTCGCCAAAAGATTCTTGAGCAAGATAGTCTTTTAAACTTCCTTGTACCGAACCGGTTTGGAGATCATGCCTCGCACGCCGATAAAAGCGATACACATCCAGAAACATACGATAGTGCGCTGGCGAAAAAATATTTCTACGCTGAGCAAAAAAAGCGTCTATCCCACCGGTCCCATACTCAAGATCTGTTTTCGTATCCCGTACTGAAAACGACATATGTGACGACTGCCATTGGATTCCAAGTTCTCCGAGCCAATGACAAAATTTCGGGTAATTATGTTGATTAAAGACGATAAAACCCGTGTCCACATGGAAGGTTTTGTCAGCACAATCAATCTGGTGGGTATCCGTGTGTCCCCCCAGTCGGCTTTCTGCTTCAAAAATTGTGACTTCCGAAAATCTCTGCAGGTAATAGGCACTAGCTAGCCCAGATATCCCTGAACCAACCACAGCTACTTTCATCGCCGGCCCTCTTTTATTACCGCCTCGGGAACGACTCTTAAATTTTCTACAAGCCCAAAGTACCGCAGAATTCGCAAGATGTAGTAGGAGACATCAACCTCCCACCAGTAGAACCCTTGGCGGACACTGCCCGCATAACGATGGTGATTATTATGCCATCCCTCCCCGAAGGTCAGAATTGCCACCCACCAGCAATTCCTACTCGAATCTCTAGTGTTAAAGCGGCGTCCACCCATCTTATGACACACCGAATTTACAAACGAAGTGATATGTATGAGAAATACGGTAGAAACCACATAACCCCATACAAACATTTGCCATCCACTAGTACCGTATCCCGATAGGAGTTCACCCAACACATAAATCGCTAGTGCGTAACAAACAGGCGCAAACAAATCGAAACGGTCTAGCCACACCAGTTCAGGAAACTTTTCCCATTCCGGTACATTTGGCGGTGCCGCAAAATGACGCTTTGATAAAAACCATCCTACCTGCACCCACCACCAGCTCCTACTGGCGTTGTGAGGGTCGTTCGCGGTATCCGAATGGCGATGATGAGCTCTATGATGCGCTGCCCACCACAACGGACCACGCTGCGTGGCTGTAGCCCCCAAGAACGCCAACCCAAACTGCATCTTGCGACCCATGGAATAGGACTTGTGTGCAAAATACCGATGATAAACAGCCGTAATAGCGAACATTCGAATACAATATGATCCTATAGCTACGGCAACCGCCATCGAGCTAAATCCCACCCAGAAGACACTAACCATTCCGACGTGAAGGAGCAGAAAAGGTACGATTCGTACCCAATCAATCGCATCACTTTGAGAGGCTACTTGCCGGCTCGAATCAAACCATCGCAGCACTCTTTCCAACCTGCGCTCCCTATTAACCACTACGATCATCCCATTGACCTGTCAATCCACAGTAAAAGGACGACATTCCGGACTTCACCTCTTCTTCACGGTTTATCAAATAATTTCCCCCAATGAGTAAGTTGTGGTTTTGCATCCTCGCAGTTTCAATGACCCTTGGATGCGTTCATAAAAACAATACCGACTATCCTTCCGCCTACACGCAAGCCATTGCTCAAACTCATGGCGTTAGTCCCACACCAGACAATATAGCTATGTGGATCAGTTTTTTTAGCCAGTTTGAGCCTGATAACGAAACACAAAAGATAGCGGTGTCCGAAGTCTATGCAAAAAACGTATACTTTAGCGACTCCCTGATGCATACCGATCAAATCGACGATATAGCCGCACACTTTGAACGTTTAAGAAACAACGGAACAACCGTCAAATTACAAATACTTAGTACAATTATCCAGGACCAAGATGTATACGTCATATGGCAAATGGAAAGCCGCTTCAAGCCATTACTTCGCTACATGAAAAGTAACACGATAGGAGCTACTCACCTTCGTTTCAATAGCAAAGGCAAAGTAATACTTCACCAAGATTTTTGGGACACCGGTCACGGGCTTTATCGCCACATACCAGTGCTAGGCTACGCTATAAGGGCTGTCGAGTCTCGTTTTGCAGGCAGCGCCGATTAATGTTACTTCTCGTTCTTTATCTCACAGCAACCGGCGTGGCTATATTACTTTGGCTCGTATCTCTACAAAGAAACGCTGTCTCATTTGTCGATATTCTATGGCCAGTGCTGCACCTCATACCTGCTACGCAGATCCTCATCATTGCATCCGCAGGAGAAGCGGTACAGTGGTCCACTCTTCTGACCTATCTCTTATTGTTCGCTTGGGCAACCCGCCTTATGACCCACCTTGCAGCTAGAGCCGCAGGAGAACCCGAGGATGGTCGGTACGTGGATATACGAAACAATAATGAACCAGGCTTCCGATACAAAAGCGTCTACATCATCTTCGGATTACAATCGTTTCTTGCTTGTACCATTGCTCTTCTCTTTATACCTATCGCCAGTGGAGAGAGCTGGTCGAGTCTTCTTTTCTGTCTCGGTTACGCTACGTCCGTCGCCGGATTTTTTTACGAAACTTTGGCGGACGAACAATTAACCGCATTTCGAAAATCCAGTTCGAAACAAGGACTACTAGAGACCGGTCTATGGAGCAGCTGCCGCCACCCCAATTATTTTGGTGAGTGGCTTGTCTGGGTAGGCTTTACCACCATATCAATAGCACACGGTGGTTGGTGGAGCATTTTTATACTTGCAGGTATCACTTTCCTACTCCTTCAGTTCTCAGGTGTGGCACGCATGGAAAAAACGATCCCTGATCGACGCCCGCGATACTCGATTTATATACAAAAAATTCCAGCTTTCTTCCCCCGTCGTAATAGCCTCTTTATCGTTGGTTTCATTATCGTTGCAACTATTGTCGGTCAAAATATAGAGGCACAGCCTGCTGAAGATACATGGCTTTGGCACGCTGATATGGACGGCCGCAACATCGGGCAACACTCATTTGATATCACTCGGGAAGACGATATCGTTTCTGTGGAGAGCAACGCACAATTTGACATAAGATTTTTATTCCTGAGAGCCTATACTTACCAACACCAGTCAGTCGAACGTTACGACAAGAATGGCTGTCTTCTTCAAATGAGAAGTGAAACGCAAACAGGTTCTGAAAAAAATACAGTCGTGGGTAAACAATTAGCAGACCAATCATTCCTTCTTTCAGCGAATGACGCCTCATCGCGTTCGCACGAATGCTTAATGACATTCGCTTATTGGAATCCAAAAATCCTTCAACAAAGCAAATTGATTAACGCGCAAACTGGC
>CEVA01146955.1_pt1 | contig 10376 bp, 7 predicted proteins | sample 361521 | NCBI WGS metagenome assembly CEVA01 (sample SAMEA2622823, study PRJEB7988) | marine metagenome | isolation source: saline water (ENVO:00002010), including | reverse complement strand
GTTCGGTCTCTATCCGCCGTGGGCGCAGGAGGCTTGAGGGAACCTCTTCCTAGTACGAGAGGACCGGAAGGGATAGACCTATGGTGTGCCAGTTGTTCCGCCAGGAGCAGCGCTGGGTAGCCATGTCTAGTATTGATAAGCGCTGAAGGCATCTAAGCGCGAAGCTGCCCCCAAGATGAGGCCTCCCTTTCCTATTAAGTTAGGAAGTAAGACTGCAGAGAGACTATCTGCTTGATAGGCCGGATGTGTAAGGATGGTAACATCTTCAGCATACCGGTACTAACCGGTCGAGAGGCTTGACCTACGCAATGAATTTCGAACTACGGCTGTAAATAGCTTTCAGGCCCGAGTCCTCGGGACTGCTAGCTTCCAGCCACTGGTATCTTTCAACAAGGCTAATTACGGTTTCTATTTTCTTCAGCTGTCTGCTTGATGTCGACAGCTAACCACCGACGCGGGGTGGAGCAGTGGCAGCTCGTCGGGCTCATAACCCGAAGGTCGTTGGTTCGAGTCCAACCCCCGCTACCAATGAAACTAAAAGGGGCCCCAATTCCAAATTCGGAGTTGGGGCCCCTTTTGTATGGTGATTTTCGATTGATATTCCTAGGATATGATTGATTGCCTTTGATGAATGTAATTCAGTATCTGTCTCGGTAGTGACCAATCCCCCTAGTATAAGTACGAGCGGAATCCTAGTCGATTCGAATTAATTTTTTTCCTTTAAGTCCTAGGTTTCTTTGTTGTCTCTCCAATTATGTATTCCTCCGCTGAGATGGGATTCTTTCCCTTTCGGTATGGTTCCGTCACCTAGACTTTTAATTTTTGATGAACTTGCGAATTGATGAGTGACGTTAAAACTTCACTGGTGTGCCTGCCTGCCTTTCCGATATCAATAACAACCGGGCTTTAGTCACTTACGGTTATAATGTTAGAGTCTTGACGATAATGAATGGTGATGGAAACTTTAGCAATGGTGATTGTTGGGGGCGATCGCTTAGCAGTTGCCGTGCTGGTAAAGATACACAACACCGGGGAACTAAACGGAAACGTGGTACAAGAACGCTAGACCGCGAACGCATAAGATTCGGTACAAGCCAAAGATAAAAGGAGAAGCAAATTGGATGAGATAATAGCACTGGAAAAACGGAGGATCAATGCGATGACCTCTGGCGACACTCAGGCGTTAGAAGAGATACTGGCTGATGACCTGATATATACCCATACCACGGCCCGATTAGACACCAAGGCGTCGTTTATTGATGCGGTTAAGACAGGTCGTTCCAACTATAAATCTGTGGACACTAGCGATGTCGAAGTCAAGGCCCTTGGCGACACTGCTGTTGTTACTGGCCACGCTGCATTCCACGTCGGCGATAATAAATTCCAAGCCCGTTTTATTGACGTATATGCTAAGCGCAACAGCACCTGGCAAATGGTAGCCTGGCAGTCAACTAGAGTACCGGACTAGAGGATGGAAAAATCGTCAGATAACAGCGATTAGCTTTTAGATTGACCGATGGCTAATCGCTGTTATCTGGATGTTCTTACCCTACCAGTGGCAATCCTTCGTCGTGTCGTACGTCGTTGATGATCTGTAAAATTCGTTGCTCTATGGGCGGGTACTCCAATTCGAACTCGCCAAGCAGACGGTTGTTGTCGACTAAGTAATTTCCGGATTCTTCCTTACCATCTGGACTGTCAAAGTTGATTTCTGCGTCGGGTAGATACTTTTTGACTATGTTTGCCAGGTCACCGAGACTAATGGGATATCCGCCCGAGTTATATATGGGGTGGGCGCTCTTGTCGACCATGGTAACTCTTACGAACGCCTCAGCAATATCGTCCACGTGGACCGGACAGCGCATCAGGCCAGCCTTTGGGAATTTCACCGCCTCCCCAGCTGCTGGCAGTGTTACAACCTGTACATGGTCTGTGGATCCACGAACCTTGTCCGGGCCGGTCACGTTTGCGGGGCGTATGCCTGTAATGGACATGCCGTATACCTGGTTGAACTGCTGAGCTTGGAATTCGTTGAAGCGCTTGTGCATGGCATACTGATTCGACCCGTGCATCGGGGCATCTTCGTTGATGGCCATGTCGCCAAAATTGGATTGCTGGCCACTTACTGCGATGGAACTGGCGTACGTAACCCGTTTTACACCGCAGATTCGGGCCGCTTCAAAGCTGTTATCCATACCCAGTATATTTAGCTTCATAGTGAAGTGGGGTGTGTCATCCCCGCTGCCCAGCAGGTATGCTAAGTTCATGATACGGTCAGGCTTGGAATGCATGATTGCAGTAACCACGTCCTGGAACTGCATGATGTCTCCCCGTATTACCTCTACTTGGCTACCAAACTCGCTAAAGTCGGCCGCTCCTGGATTTATGTCCATCACCACTACCTTCTCCCCGCGTTGGACCAAACGGGGAACAGCTCTTTTCCCGATAAACCCTGTGCCGCCTAATACTAATGTTGTCATAGAATGCTCCTAATTGTTGTAGTCCGCTTTATAGCCCTTCAGTTCTCGTCACACCCCGCACCTTTGCCAAGATGATTGGCTTTGGGTGCAAATTTGTCAAGATTTAGGAAATCAATCATTAGAATACGGAGAAACGAACGGATAAGTCAGTAGTGGTGATGGTGGCCAGTAGACTTAGAAGTTTGGAGTCAACCGACTGATCTTCCTAAAGAATAAATCGATTAACTGGGTGAATTTAATTTGAAATCGCAATGGCAGTCAATGCTGACGATTTAGGTGAAAGAGCATAGGGACTTCGTTCGGATAATTGTTGCACTCGTACTGGTAGTGTTAAGTCACAACTTGACCAACTAACCTACGGGTCGTAAATTGCTAATAAATCAAGTCTCGTTCGTAAAATGGCACGTTCTAAGGGAGAAGCGTTTCTAAATGAGCCTAGAAGGCAAAGTGGCGATAGTAACCGGAGCAAGTCGTGGTATAGGCAAAGCAATGGCGATGGGGTTGGCAGCAGAAGGTGCCCAGGTAGTGGTGGCGGCGCGGTCTGAAGAATCACGACCTATGTTACCTGGCACCATACATTCGACTGTGGGAGAGATTGAGGACGCCGGAGGTAAAGCACTGGCTGTAGCTACCAATGTGAGAGACGAGGAAAGCATTCGTCATATGGTTGATCGCACACTGGACGAATTTGGTGCGGTGGATATCTTGATAAACAATGCCGCCATTGGCAGCTACACTCCATTCTTGGAGATGAGCGTCAAGGAGTGGGATCTGGTTATGTCCATCGATCTTCGCGCTCCATTCATCACCTGCAAAGCGGTGGCTCCAATCATGATTGAACAAGGTAGCGGTAGCATCATCAACATCTCTTCCCATGCGGCTAACAATATTTTTTCGTCGACTCTGTCGGCTGATAGCGAAGAGATTGCGATTATTGGTCAGAATTATGGTGCCGCCAAGGTCGGTCTAGAACGGCTTAGCTGGGGATTGGCAATGGAGCTTGGTCCTCACAACATTGCTGTGAATGTTCTACGCCCTTTGCGTCCGGTAGTGACTGAGGGATTTTTGGCACAGCGACCTGATGCCGACGTCTCATCGTGGGCCACCCCTAGTGACATGGTTAAAGCTGCCAAGTACCTATCAGACCAGGACGCCACGGGTCTGACGGGAGCACTAATTACGGCAGAAGAGCTGGTCAGACGGTTAAATTTGTAATGACACTGTGTTGGCTTTACGAATGGGATATCGTGGTGACAATCACCGCTTTGTTGTGAACCTACATAGAAGACCTGTTGAAACATGAAATGGCAGCATAAAATCTAAGAACATGACCTGGAGAGAAAATGGACTTCGCATTTACGCCGGAACAGGTTGAATTAAAGCAGTGGGTGAGGCAGATCGCCGAGGAGAAAATTGCTCCTATTGCTGAAGAAGCTGATGAGTCGCCTACCGTCCACGCTGGGCTGATGGCAATATTGGCTGATGAAGGTCTGCTTCGATACTGCGTGCCAGAGGAGTACGGTGGAGTCGGTGTGCGTGTGATGGATCTCTGCATTATTCGGGAAGAACTGGCACGAGTCTCCTGCCAGGCGGATACCAATTTCATCATGCAGGGTCTCGGCAGCTACCCAATCACCTTAGGCGGCACGGACGAGCAAAAGGCCAAATATCTGCCTCCTATCGCTCGCGGTGAAAGCATAGCAGCATTTGCCCTGACCGAGCCTCACGCTGGTTCTGATGTCATTAGTATGAAGACTGAGGCGAAGTTGGACGGCGATGACTGGGTCTTAAATGGGTCAAAAAAATTCATTAGCAATGCTGGAGATGCAAATACGTATACAGTGTTCGCCCAGACCGAGCCAGGCGAAGGCAGCCGAGGTATTTCTGTGTTTGTAGTCGAGTCTGGAACTCCTGGTTTTGATGATTCCAAACGCATGGATTTGATGGCAGCTCATCCGATCGGCGAACCTCGCTGGGACGATTGTCACGTCCCCCAAGCGAACCTGCTTGGGGACAGGGGGCGGGGTTTGCGGTTGGCTATGGGCACCCTTGATACATTTAGGACCACTGTTGCAGCTGCTGCAATCGGTATGGCGCAAGCTGCCTACGAGGCGTCATTGGAATTCGCCAGAAACCGACAGATGTTTGGGCAGAGCTTGGCTGATTTTCAGGCGACCCAATTCAAGTTGGCGGATATGGCTGTTAACCTGGATGCTGCCCGTCTGTTGGCCCAGCGGGCTGCCTGGCTTAAGGATTCAGGTCAAAGATCAATCATTAAAGAGGCGTCTTTTGCTAAGCTGTTCGGCACCGAGGCTGCCACTCGTATCATTCATGAAGCAGTTCAGATTCACGGAGGAGCAGGATTGGAACGGGGCAACCGTGTTGAACGGTTGTACCGCGAGGTACGGGCTCTAACAATATACGAAGGGACATCAGAGATACAAAGACAGACCATTGCCAGGCAGTTGCTGCAGGAATAGTGAGTGATGCCATCTTATCTTAACAACAAATGTGGTTGCGGGTACTTCGGTCGTTCAGACCCCTCAGCAAGTTGGTATTGTCTGTCGGTTTTTAGCGAGACCAATGAACTTCAGCTCTGAATCCGTATCAATGGAAGTGTCAAAAATGTCTTGTGTAAACATGACCAAACTGAGATTGCCAACTGCCGCCTGTTGCCTCAATGTTGTTTCTCTGAACCAGTCAACTTTTCTCCATATTAATTGGTAATGGGCACGGCAACGCCTCGACGGGCGCCAAATGCCTATCTGTCGTGAATAGTTTGAATCATTTACACGAAATATACTGACGCGATGTTCTTACCGCTGATGAGTATGTCTTTTAAGTTAGCCCGTTCACACCTCTATTCTAAAGGTGTGTCTTCTAAGTTAGCCCATTCACCCATAGAACCGTCGTAATTCTGAGTGTTGTTGTAGCCGACTAGTTGCATGACGAACAGACTGTTCGCCGCTCTAATTCCACCCTGTCAATAAGTGAATACATTTTTATCCGGAGTGATACCGTGTTCGGTCAGGATCCGGAGTATCTCACTCTGCGGTTTAAACTCGTTGGTCACCGAATCGACCAGATTGAACCACTCCAAGTGAATCGCTCCGGGGACATGACCGACGCGTTTGTTGCCGCGGCTGTTGCTGCCGTCCCATTCGCCGTCGCTCCTCACGTCCCAAATGATCGAATCCCCAACTTGGCAGGCCCGTTTAAGGTCATCAGCTGTGGCCAGCTTCGAGTCGTCGCGCTTAGGAGTGAACGTAACTTTGCGTTGTTCGGCACGGCCGAAATCGACTACCCCTCCGTGGCTGATCCAGGCACGCCACCCGCCGTTTAGGATCTTGGTGTTTGTGTGTCCGTAGGTATTCAAAGCCCACCAGAGACGGGCGGCAGTTAGGCTACGGGAATGATCGTAGGTGATGACCAAAGTGTCATCTCCGATGCCCAGATCCTCACACATGTTCTTAAATTGGCTAGGGTCCATAAGGTGAAGGCGTCCCGTGTCCGGGTTCTTCTCGTAGTTATCTGGTACCAACACTGCTCCGGGGATATGCCCACGGGCAAATGCAGCATCGACCTCGCAATCGACGATCACTACGTTGGGGTCATCTTTATGGGCATCAACCCAGGCAGCGTCGACTAGTAATTCAGATCGTGTGTATTCTTCAGTGGCCATGGTCGTTCTGACTCCCTTACTGGACCGTTTTGGAGATAGATTTTACGCCAGTGTTGCTCACAAATCAGATATTGTATACCAAGCTGAACTTGAGGCGACAGAATTGTAGGTTATGTAGTTTGGACGGTCAATCCAGTGCAATAATTTTAGGCATCGGATACTCTTCTTATCCGTCTTGCCGCGATACTATGAGGCAGTTAGAATAGGGCGATTCTAACTCAATATGGTTTGACGATTCCGTTAGCTATATCGGAGCATGCAATTTCCATGAAGTTCGGTATGTTTGTACTCCCATCTTGGCCTCAACCGGATCCTTCTCATCAAGGTCGGATTTACCATGAAATGATTGAGCAGATCCAATACGCAGAGGAGTTAGGATTCGAGTCCGTTTGGCTGGCTGAACACCACTTTACTCGCTTCGGGATAGTGCCTTCTGCCTTACAACTAGCCACTTATGTGGCGGGGCGTACCAAGAAGATACGAATTGGCACTGGAGTGAGTGTCCTTAACTTTCATGACCCTGTGTTCATGGCCGAAGAGACGGCAATGCTTGATCTTCTCAGTGGCGGTCGCCTGAATTTTGGTATCGGCCGAGGACAGGTGGTCTACGAGTACGCAAATTTCAAGGTCGACTACGACACCCGGACTGAACGGTTTAACGAGATTGTGGACATTATCCTAGGTCTTTGGAGCACGCCTGGATTTACCTATCATGGCGAACACTACCAAGTGGATGACCTGACCATTGCTCCGGTGCCGATACAGAAGCCGCATCCGCCAATGTATTTTGCGGTCTCTAGGACTGCCGGCACTATTGACGACGCAGTTTCTCGTGGCCTGCCCATGTTGACTAGCGCCAACACTCCGGACAAAGATGTGATTGGCTTGCGTGATCTGTACGCTGCCAGATGCGCAGAGAAGGGCGTAGATCCAAAGTGGGACGACATGCCTTTCTTCCGTGTTACTTACGTGGGTGAAGACCAGAAAACGGCAGAGGAAGACACTCGCTCTTCTATGGACTGGGTAGCAGACTTGAACGGATACCGCCGTACCCTCACTGGGGGCAGCGAAATTTATGCCGATTTAGAAGACTGGATCAAAACGCGACCTGAAGAGCCTCCTTCGTTCGAGTCCCGCTTGCAATCCACAGCGAAGGTTGGAACTCCTGATCGAGTCGTCGAAAGCATTAAAGAGCTACGGGATCAGCACAATGTCCAATACTATACGGCCCACTTCTCATATGGTGACATGGAACACGAAAAAGTCATGCGTTCCATGAAGCTGTTTGCCGAAGAGGTAATGCCGAAGTTTTAATATCTGTCACCTGACAGATAAGAGTAATCAGGGAATTTAACGCCGGAGAGGCGGAAAAGTTGACGGCTGAGTGCTGTGGACTGAGGAGCTTCCGATGGTTCAACAAGGACAGATAGACCACCTACTTCAGGAGACAGGCCAGATAATGCCACCGACCGCCCTGGTGCAGCAAGCATTTCTTCAAGATCACGAGGGCGAATATAAGAGATCTATTGAAAATCCTGAAATCTTCTGGGAAAACGTGGCTAAGGAGCTAGACTGGGCGAAGCCCTGGGACAAAGTCTTTGAATGGACTTACCCCACCTTCAAGTGGTTTCTGGGTGCAAAGTGCAATATCACCGACAATGCATTAGACAGGCATTTAACCAACGGCAATAAAAATAAGGCCGCCTTCATATTCTTGGGCGAAGATGGGTCCGAAAGGGTCTACACTTACGGCCGATTGGCGCAATCTGTAAACCGGTTCGCCAATGGTCTGAAATCCCTGGGCGTTAAGAAGGGTGACCGTGTGGTCATTTACATGCCACTATCACCAGAAGGTGCCATCGCCATGCTAGCTTGTGCTCGTATCGGCGCTGTTCATAGTGTGGTTTATGCCGGCTTCAGCGTTGGTTCGTTAAGGGGGCGCATCGAAGATGCCCAGGCAAGGGTGGTTATCACCGCCGACGTTGGTTACCGTCGAGGTAATGAAGTTGATCTAAAAGGTATCTGCGACGAGACTGTCAAGGATATGGATCTAGTAGAAAAAGTCGTGGTGTGGAGCCGGAAGGGTGCTCCTGAAAACCCTTCTGCCAAAGATGTGGACTTTAACCAATTGATGGCTGAGAGTAGTATCCACTGTCCTGCCGAGGAAATGGATTCCGAGGACCCGCTCTACATTCTATACACCAGTGGGACGACTGGTATCCCTAAGGGGGTTCAGCATGTTCACGGTGGCTACATGGTTGGCACATATTATCATTTCAAGACTTTTTGGGATGTTAAAGATGACGATGTTTTCTGGTGCACGTCGGACATCGGTTGGGTCGTTGGGCACAGCTATATTGTCTACGCTCCGCTTGTCGCAGGTTCTACCACAGTCTTCCGAGAAGGTGCCATCGATTACCCTGACCCCAGTGTGTTCTATGAGATTATAGAGAAATATGGGGTGAACGTAATGTTCACTTCTCCTACACTACTCCGGATGCTGATGCGATACGGTGAGGATTACGCTCTGCCGTACGACCTCACATCTCTTAGGTTCCTGACCTGTGCAGGAGAACCTTTGAACCCGGAAGCCTTGAAATGGACTTATGAGTTTATATGTGGCAACGGGGAGTGGGGGCATATCGTAGATAATTGGTGGCAGACAGAGACCGGAGGTCCTTGCCTTGGAACCCCTGCTACTATCCCTGTAAGGCCAGGGCGTGTGGGAGTGGCTTTGCCAGGTGCAGAATTGGCCATCGTCGATCGGGAAGGTCAACCTATCACAGAGCCGAACAAAGGCGGCCTGCTTGTTATCACCCGTCCATTCCCTCATTTCTACCGGACCGTGTTCGGCGATCCAGAACGCCAAGCCAAAGACTGGAATGCTGTCCCCGGTGTCTACTTGACCGGAGATGTGGCCCTTCGGGATGCCGATGGCTACTACATGGTAGTCGGGCGCGCCGATGATGTACTAAACGTTGCTGGACATCGGATCGGCTCGGCTGAAGTGGAAAGCGCCTTAGTCTCTAACTCTGCAGTGGCGGAGGCGGCGGTTATCGGCAAGCCGGACGAACTCCGAGGCGAGATCATAAAGGCGTTCGTCACCTTGCGCATGGGTCAGGTACCGTCTGAGGAGATGGAGGCTGCCCTTAAACTGCACGTACGGGGAGAACTTGGCCCCATCGCCGTTCCCGCCGAGCTGGAATTCATGCCAACCTTGCCCAAAACTCGATCGGGGAAGATCATGCGCCGCCTTTTAAAAGCCAACGAATTAGGCCTTGATCCAGGTGATATAACAACTTTGGAAGACTAAGGATATCTATTGTTCACCCTATGAAATCGAACCTTGCCGACATCTGACCAATATAGCTTCGATCTTGATGTCGAACCTTCAACCTGCTCAAATCTAGGAGATTGGACACTACCATGAAGGTCTATTACTTCAGCGAATTTCCCTATCACGAGTACCCTGAGGAAGAGGCGGAAAAGTACCCGTCGTTACGGCTAACTTTTCCTAATACTCACTTTGACCCTAATACGGCCACGGACTTATTCAAACGGTACTTTGACGAGTGCCAGTATGCCGACGAGCTAGGTTACCACGGCATCATGGTCAATGAGCACCACACAACGCCTTCGTGTATGAACGCATCCTGCAACCTTACAGCGGCGATACTGGCTCGGATTACCAAACAGGCTAAGATTTTATTGCTGGGAAATATTTTGCCGATCCACGAGAATCCTACACGCCTCGCGGAAGAGATCGCTATGATTGATGTGATTTCTGGTGGGCGAGTCATATCCGGCTTGGTTCGAGGCACTGGGGTAGAGACCGTTTCAACTAATATCAACCCCACTGAAAACCGGGATCGGTTTGAAGAATGTCACGACTTGTTGATAAAGACCTGGACTACTCCCGGTCCTTTTCGATGGGAGGGTAAACACTACAATTATCGGGTTGTGAACCCCTGGATTGTCCCGGTACAAAAACCACATCCGCCTGTCTGGGTACCAGGTACATCCAGCCCAGAGACCGCTGAGTGGGCTGGCGCTAATGGTTATACCTATGTTGCGTTTTTAACGGCACTGGATGTTACGCTGGAGTTATTCGACATGTACCGCGCCTCGTCCATCGCTGCGGGCCATAAACCGACCAAGGATAATTTCGGTTATCTGCTCTGCTGCTATGTGGCTGACAGCCAAGAGAAAGCCGA
>CEVA01152263.1_pt1 | contig 10382 bp, 8 predicted proteins | sample 361521 | NCBI WGS metagenome assembly CEVA01 (sample SAMEA2622823, study PRJEB7988) | marine metagenome | isolation source: saline water (ENVO:00002010), including | reverse complement strand
ATTCCGTCGATCACGGTTTGAATTGGTGACAGACAGACCCTTTCGCCTTCGTTCAGGCCGGCAGAAATTAAAACTTTATCTTGAAAAAGTCTTAGGAGTTCGACGGTGCGAAAGCGTAGTCGATTGTCTTGGTCTACGATCAACACGCGGTCGTTACCTCTTAGAGCGCTGCGAGGAAGCTGGATAATATTGTCTGCAGTACGCCCCATTATTTCTCCGTTGACAAATAGTCCTACCGATAACGGCGTGTTTTGGTCTCGATTATCAATACGGGCAACAACATGAACCATTCGGCTTTTGGTATCTATTTCAGCTTCGGTTCGAATAATCTCTCCGCTCCAAGTCAATGATCGTCCAGCATAGTTGGCTGTTAGTTGGACGTTAGGACGAGATCCAGGTGGTAGTAAGCCTTGCATATCTATAGGCAACTGAAGGTAAGCCAATTGCTGATCGGCTATGGGTAACCTTACTTCGACAATATCCGTGGCATAGATCGTTGCAATAGGGTTTCCGCGGGCTACGAACTGGCCAATGTCAACTTTCTTGTTTCTTACTAAACCGGAAAATGGTGCTTGTATTTCTGTTCTCGATAGATCGCGTTGTGCTTGATCGTGCATGGCGGATGCTTCTTGAAGGGAGGCTTGAGCTATCCGAAATGTACGTAACGCGTTTTCTATTTGAGAGCGGCTCGCGAGTTGGCGGTCGCCGAGACTTTCTAAACGCTGATACTCAAAGTCCGCGTGTTGGTGTTCGGCCTCGGCTCGGCTGAGACTGGCGGCCGCTCTTTCGAGGACTGAGGAGAGATCTTGATCGTCGAGACGCAGAAGTACTTCACCTTGGGTGAAGCGGCCTCCAGCGACGAGCGCGGGCGACATCCAGATTACCTGCCCCGACACCTCAGGAATGAGTTGTGTTTCAACGTTCGGATTAACGGACCCTTGAGAGATAACGGTCAAGTTGACTGATTCCGGCGTCACGGTCGTGACTCGAACAACCGTTGGCATCGGTTCCGGGATATTTGGATCGAGCGAAGGTGCGTTAGCCATCAACACTAAAGCCACCAACATTGCTATACCAAGGGCCAAAATCGGAAGAATAATTTTCTGGATCAACTTGAAGCCTCGTTAGAAGTTTGCGGTGCGACTCGTCAGTAGAGGGGTCATCCCATTAACAAAACTCATAAACTTTTTATCCTTCGATTCGAGTGCGTTATCCGTTGTTTGGGAGGTTTCAAGAAGGTTGGTTATTTTTGCGTTTTGTGGTTCACGTACAAAGAAGATGGAAGCTCGTAATTATAGTAACGATATCGTCACGATCTGTAGGCCCAATTGTCCTCGAATGGTCAGGAAATCAGCTTTATATTTTGTATTGTCCTGATTTTTGCGAAGGATTCTGTGTCTGGCGAAGAGATATGGCAAAGTACTCTTATTAATTGATTAGAAAGGTTCGTATGAAAGTAAAACTTTTCTTCTTGGTGTGGTTTTCGAGTCTCCAATCTCTTGGTGTTGAAATGACCGCTCCAGAAACTAGGCAAATTGTGTCCTCTTTAACCCAAGAAACGATACAAAATGCTGATGCGATATGGCATTTCGCCGAATTGGGGTATCGGGAATCGGAAAGTTCTGCGCAACTAGCAAATTATCTAGAAAAGGCTGGTTTTGAAGTTACTCGAGGCGTAGCCGATATACCAACGGCGTTTGTAGCGTCAGCCGGGAGTGGTGGTCCGCATATAGGGATATTGGCGGAATTTGATGCGTTACCAGGATTATCTCAAGACGCTGTCGCCACACGGTCACCCATTATCGTTGATGCGCCTGGCCATGCATGTGGTCACCATTTATTTGGCGCCGCTTCAGCGGCAGCCGCTATCGCCATATCCCGATGGATGGCGGGTACTGATACTAAGGGGACTGTAAGCGTGTTTGGTACACCAGCGGAAGAAGGAGGGTCTGGAAAAGTCTACATGGCACGAGCAGGCTTGTTTCGTGATCTCGATATTGTTTTGCATTGGCATCCCGGTGATAACAACGGAGCATCGCCAACTAGTACCAATGCGAATAAATCAGGACGTTTTGAGTTTCATGGAATTGCCGCACACGCGGCATCAGCTCCTCATCGAGGTCGGTCGGCACTGGATGGTGTGGAAGCTATGAATCATATGGTAAATATGATGCGTGAGCATGTACCTTCGAATGCGCGATTGCATTACGTGATAACTGATGGTGGTGACGCGCCCAATATCGTTCCAGAATTTGCGGAAGTGTATTACTACGTCAGACATCCGCAGGTAGATCGTGTGAACACACTATTCGAACGACTTGTCGATGCGGCCCGTGGTGCTGCGTTGGGTACTGGGACGCGAATGCAATATGAAGTGATGCACGGAAATTATCCGGTCTTACGAAATGATGCGTTGGCTCAAATTGTTTACGATGAAATGACTGCATTAGGTGGATTTTCGTATTCATCAACAGAGCAGTTTTTTGCGGAAACGATTTTTAAAACATTCATCCAGCCGGTAAGGAGTATCGGATCACAGGAGACAATACGTCCGTTTCAATTTAGGCAGAGTATGGGGTCAACCGATGTGGGCGATGTAAGTTGGATGGTCCCCACGGCCGGTTTCACCACAGCTACCTGGGTCCCTGGTACTCCCGGGCATAGCTGGCAGGCAGTAGCTTCTGGAGGTATGAGTATTGGTCACAAGGGAATGATGATGGCGGCTAAAATCCTCGCGGCTACTGCCGAACACCTTTATCGCAACTCAAAACTTATTGATGGCATTAGAACCGAATTTGAAGAACGCCGGGGTCCGCATTTTCGTTACGAAGCTTTGTTAGGAGATAGACAACCTCCTTTAAACTATCGAAAGTAAAAATAATCTAAAGGAGTAGAGCGTGGCTAATGTCTTGTTATTACATCCGGGTAAGATGGGGTCGTCGGTGGCAAACGCCTTAATTCAGGCGGGCCATGAAGTATTTTGGGTGTCTCAGGGCCGAAGCAACCAGACCCGAGAACGAGCGGAAGAGTTAGGCTTATGTGATGTAACGGATTTGTCGAGTGCGCTAGGGAAAAGCGAGTTCGTTATCTCTGTTTGCCCTCCCGAATATGCCGGTAGCCTTGCGGAAGAGGTTATTGAAAGAGGCTATGAAGGGACCTATGTAGACGCTAATGCAGTTTCTCCCGCGACCTCTCTGGCGATGGGTGATTTAGTTGGCGAGAATTACGTCGATGGGGGAATTATCGGACCCCCGGCTTGGAATGTCGGCAGTACCAGAATTTACCTTTCCGGTCCACGAGCAGCCAATATTGCGGCGCTTTTTGAGGGTACATTGTTGGATAGTTTCGTAATCGAAGGGGAGATCGGTGCGGCGTCTGCTCTCAAGATGTGTTATGCGGCGTACACAAAAGGATCAACGGCATTGCTTTTAGGTGTGAGAGCATTGGCGGAGCGGATGGGAGTTACCGATTCTCTTATTTCGGAATGGGCAATTTCCCAGAGAGGCTTAGAGGAGCGCAGTCGCAATACCGCCTACTCTACAAGTCAAAAAGCCTGGCGGTTTGCTGGAGAAATGCGGGAAATTGCAGCTACGTATTCGGCGGCTGGCCTTCCGGCTGGATTTCATGAGGCTGCGGCGGAATTATTTGAACGCATGAAGGGTTTTAAAGATCGAGATCCCGCGACCATTGATGAGTTAACGGCCGAACTTTTACGCGGTAAAAAATCTCTCGATTGACATGCGACTAACAAATACGATGTAAACGACTTACTGCATCCGTTTTTATTCTGTTACGGCGTCGATATTTGTTTCAATCACCGACTTAGTCTGCTCGCATTTCCATCCCATTTTCGTGAGTTCACCAACGAATCCTTGGGCTTTATCGACACAGTAGGAAAGATCATTAGAGGCTCGCCAGAGCGATTTATCTTGATTCTCCTCATCCTTTTTATAGATCACTTCACACGGCAAATAGCTGGACGGCATCCCGTATTGGATTCGAACAGACCTCTGAAGCGAGTCAAAGGTGCATTCAGCTTCATACCCATGCAAGAACGTCGACCAGCCAAAAGGCACTAGAATCGCGAGCAATAATGGTGTGTTTCGTTTTCGCATATCGAGATTATAGCCTCTTAGGGGTCGAAGTCACTTCCTTGGTTTCACGTGATATTCACAAATCGTACGGTATGGATTCAATCCCGAATAGTTCATATGTACTACGTAAGTTCGAAAGGCCGGTGGTTCTTATGAGTGAATTAATTGGTTCCAAGCGCGGTGGTTTGTTTTTGAAAGTGGAGAATGATGTGATTGAACTAACAGTCAATAACGAAACGATGTTGCTCGAGATAGATTCTGACACGCCACTTTTGTGGGTGATTCGGGAAAAGATCGGGTTAATGGGTACGAAATTTGGTTGTGGTATAGCGCAATGTGGAGCCTGTACCGTTCATTTGGATGGGCAGCCGATCCGTTCCTGTAGTACTCCAGTCCGGGCCGCTATAGGTCGAAGTGTTACGACGATTGAAGGTCTATCTCCCGAAGACTTTAATAGCGTTCAGCAGGCCTGGATAGAAGAACAAGTTCCACAATGTGGCTATTGCCAGTCCGGCCAGATTATGTCTGCTGTGGCGTTATTGAGTGGTAATGATGATCCGAGTGACGAAGATATCAATTCGGCAATGCGTGGAAATGTTTGTCGTTGTGGAACCTATCCGCGGATACGTAAGGCAATTAAACGTGCTGCGAAAATACGCGACACTGTAGTGAAACACTATGTTCCAGTTTCTCGAGACGTAAAGGAGGTACATCATGGGTAAGTGGAGTCGTAGAGCTCTCCTGACTTCCGGAGTCTTAGGGGGTGGTGCTTTGTTAGTAGGTGTTGGATTACGCCCGGGGCACAGAGCTCCTAAATTGTCACCGCTAGTGGCCAATAGCGATGAAACCCTGATTAACGCTTGGGTGAAGATTGGTTCTGACAATATTGTTACCGCGGTCGTTCCGCATGCAGAAATGGGGCAGGGGATTCATAGCACACTGGCACAGATGCTAGCGGATGAAATGGATGCTGATTGGCGTTATGTGCAGACTTTAGAAGCCCCTGCTCATGAGGAATACGCGAATTATGCCCTAGGCAAGGGGTTCATACTCGGAGATTCGAGAGTTCCAGCGATTTTATCCGATACTGTTGACGGGGCATTTCTATCTTTGATGCAAACTATCAATATGCAACTAACAGGTGGAAGTGCTAGTGTAAGAACGACGGGTTTACACGCGATGCGAGTCGCTGGAGCTGCAGCACGTCAGATGTTGATGGGGGCGGCTGCGGAAGCCTGGAAGGTGAGTACTAATGAGTTGCATACAGAAGACAGTCATGTAATGCACTCGGCAACTGGCCGTAGCGAACCGTATTCAAAGTTTGTAACAGCTGCTGCTTCGAATAAACCACCATCGAATCCTAAGTTAAAGAAAGCGAGTCAGTATCGGCTGATGGGCACTTCTGTTAGACGGGGTGATATAGAACCAAAGACTAACGGATTAGCTAAGTTTGGTATCGATGCTGTAGTACCCGGCATGAAGTACGCTGCAGTCATGCGATCGCCGGTGTTTGGTGGCCGTTTAATGAGCGTAAATAAAGCCGCGGCGGAGGCCGCTCCCGGAGTGGTACGAGTGGTCGAACTAGACAACGCGGTCGCTGTTGTTGCTGATGGATATTGGCAAGCGTCGCAGGCATTAAAACAGCTTGATGTTAGTTGGGATAACTTGGGTAATGGAGACTCATCGTCACAATCGATATTTTCTCAGTTTGCAAAGGATTTAGACGAAGCGAGTACTGGTAACAATGCTAACGATGATGTAGTAGTTGGAGATGTTGATGCCGCCTTGGGTGAGGCAGATCGAGTAATTGAGTCGGAATATCGTGTTCCTTATCTCGCCCATGCAACGATGGAGCCGTTGAACTGTACCGTATGGATTCATGATGGGCTTTGCGAAGTATGGACGGGTTCACAAAATCCGTTAGGCGCACGTGCCGATATTGCGGAGGCGATAGGTTTTGAACCTAATAATGTAGAAATTCACAACGGTTTTCTTGGCGGCGGTTTTGGTCGTCGGGCGTATAGTGACTATGCAGTTCAGGCAGCAAAAGTGTCATTAATCGCTGGTGTACCAGTGAAGTTAATTTGGTCACGGGAAGAAGACGTGCGACAGGATCGGTACCGTCCCGCGGCGACCAGTCGCTTTCGAGCAGGACTAGATTCCAAGGGACATCCAGTCGGGTGGATCAATCTTTATGTGGACAAACACGATCCTGCAGAAGCACCCCATATTCCATATGCAATAGACAATCAACGCATCCAATATGTATTGAGTCCTACGCACGTTCCGTTCGGATTTTGGCGTAGTGTTGACCACTCACAGCACGGCTTCTTCACAGAATCCTTTGTGGACGAATTAGCTTGGGCCGCCGGAAAAGATCCTTTTGAGTTTCGCCGTGAATTGCTTTCCAATCAGCCGAGATTAAAGGCAGTGCTAGAACTTGCAGCAGAGAAATCGGATTGGGATAACAATATGTTAGGATCCAATCGTGGTAGGGGAATAGCTTTGCAGCATTCGTTTGGGTCGATTGTTGCTCAAGTTATTGATGTTACTGTTGAATCGGGAATCGTTAGCATCGATCGGATTGTATGTGCGGTGGATACAGGTTTTGCCATAAACCCAGACGGGGTTCGAGCTCAGATGGAAAGCGGAATCGTCTACGGGCTCACTGCGGCGTTGTATGGTGAAATATCAATAAGCAATGGAGCAGTCTCGCAAAGTAATTTCCACGATTATGAAATGGTTCGTATCGACCAGGTTCCCGATATAGAAACGCATGTTATAAACGGTGGTGGGCCTATTGGTGGTGCAGGGGAACCGGGCACACCAGCGGTCGCCCCGGCTCTTGCGAACGCGATATTTTCCGCGACTGGGACGCGAATTCGGCAACTTCCCATAAAAAACTACGATTTAACCTTTCGGATCGAGGAGAGAGCTTTCAAACGGAAGGCGCCACTTCCACTCGGTTGATATTGATTCTAGGGCAGTAATGCCCCCCCTTCTATATCAATAGTGGAACCTGTCATATAGTCATTCTCTAATGCAAAAATAATTGCGGAAGCCACCTCGTCTGCTGTTCCAGCACGAGGGATGAGAGTGTTGGCCGTTGCTTTGTTAAGAAATTCCTTTCTTGCTGAGCCTTCCAGCGCAAACATGGGTGTATCGATTAAACCGGGACATACAACGTTAATTCTTCTCGGAGCTATTTCTGGAGCGATCGCACGAGCAAAACCCTCTACAGCATTTCCAACAGTCGCAATAGCAGATGAACCCGGGTTGCTTTTTCGGGCAGGAAATCCACTAACAAGTACAATGGCTCCTGTGGGAGACATAAATTCAGCACCGATACGGACGGAATTTGTGTATCCCCAGAGTTTTCGGAACGATCCTTGGAATCCATCGAGATCCATCTGTAAAAACGGGCCTGAAGCGCGTTCCCCTCCAGTGGCGCAATTGATAAGACAATCGAACGTTGCGAAATCAGAGAAAAGTGTTGCCATAGCGTCCCGATCCAGTACGTCGAGAGCCTTAAACGTGACAGAATCCTCGGTGGTTTTACGGGCCATCTCTATATTTGACTCGGACCGACCGGCTGCAAGGACGGTAGCGCCAGCAGAGTCGAGCAGCTGGACCGCTGCAAGTCCAATTCCGGATGTTCCACCCAAAACAATTGCTTTTTTTCCGTCAAGATTCATATTTTTCCTTACTCATTAGGTTTTCGTTTAATTGTATAGATCCGTCGTTGGCGACTCGTTGTAATGTAATTCCTCGTTCTTGAAGGATATTGATTATGCTATTAGACCCTATCAGGTGGGCGGCTCCTATCAGAACAAAATAATGGCCTGGGACGTCTAGTAATTCTATGATCTTATCTGCCATCTGAAAATTTCGTTTGTCTAATAAATTACGTTGAAAGTTTTCGTATGCTTCAGAATTTTCAGAATCGTCTTGAAAAGAGTTTTCTATTGCCACGTCGTCGCCGTGCCACCATGCAGAAACCAATGAAGTCACCATCGATTCCAATTCGGTGTCACTTACTAATGATTCACTCAGAATGCGTAGTTGAATTTCCATGGCGGTTTGGGCGAGAAGAGTAATTTGTTGCTTCGTAGTTTCGAGTGATACGATCGTTCGAAAATCGGCGCGTTCAAGGAACTGTTGTTCCATGCCCCATTTCCGTGAAAACCCGAAGGCATCTAAACGAGCATTAACTATATTTGTTGCCGCGAATGCAGGCTTTAGGCGATCAAGGGTTTCAAATTTTAAACCGGTATTCCTGAGTATCTTTTGCAATTGTTCAAAATTTCGATCATTCAACATAGAGCGCAACGATTGTTCCGGGGCCAAAGTGAGCTGATCAACTAACCATGCTCTTGAAGTTGATCCGTCGTCAGCTTGAAGTACATTAGTTTCAACGACGACATGGCTAGATTGTTCAAACGCTTGATCGATAGGATCGGGTAGAGGTAAGAGAGTGGCTTTTAAAGAGTGAACTGAACCCACTATGCTTATCTGACTTCTTCGATTTTTGTTTTGCCACATCATCAGTGGAGTATTTGGGCCAATATTTGCTTTTATTTCCTGAGCTGTGGCGATTGCTGTGCTCCCGATGCGAGTAATTTCACATTTTTGGGGGGTGTGTGCTGCTTCGCATCGATTGATCGCCTGGAGGGAAGCCGCGACCATATTGACTCCTTTGCCAACATACCGTGATTGATGGACAGAATCTGTCGCTATCGCTTCATACGCTCGCGTCTGTGTGTCGGCAGCCAAAGAGTCGATATAAACCAATATGATGACTATAGGCATGATTAGCTTCACGGGCGTTCGATATCCTCGGGTGTTTCTTCCTTCGCCGTTATGGTTGCACAGATAGAATTCAATACGAGGTTGAGTTCTTCTATATCAGTCCCGCGGATAACGAGAGATGTGCCATATCGATTGTTGCGAGAGAATGGATAGCTTCCTATATCGACGGCTGGGTGGTCCTTTTGGAGTGTGGTTAATTCGTCGGCAATTTCGCTTTCGCCCATATAGGCGGTTACAGAACAAGAGTGGACTACGGGGCCACCTTGAAAAGGGATATTTCCTATCATGGCTTGCATGACTCTTGGAATACCGGCCATAACATGTACGTTTTCCATAGAAAAACCTTGAGGGCCACCTGTGCTATTTTCAATCAGACTAGCGCCTTTAGGCACTCTAGCCATACGAAGACGCGATTCCATAACATGTTCGGGAGCAGGTCGCTGTCGGATTCGACTAGCGATTTGATCATCTACGACGAGCTCGACATCAAAAGCTTTTGCGATACATTCAGCCGTAATGTCATCGTGTGTGGGGCCGATACCACCGGTAGTCAATACATAATCAAAATTCTCACGTGCCTGGTTAACTGTATTGACAACTACTTCATGAAGATCTGGGATTACCCAAGCAGCTTTGACGCTTACTCCTTTGGTACCCAGATACTTAGCGATATAGTTAAGATTCGTGTCTTGTGTGCGTCCGGAGAGGATTTCGTTGCCTATAATAATAACGGCGGCAGTGACTGTTTTTTCGTCTGACATAGGATCTCCTGGCATTGGTGGCGTTTCTGTTGTTTGGAAAGTGCTATCTGACGAAAGATGCGGTCTTCTCGTACTGTAGCGATAGTTTTAGGGACTAGTGTCCTGTAAAGATGGGCGTGCGTTTTTCTGAGAATGCGACCCTACCTTCTTTGTAGTCTTCTGAGTTAAAACAGCGGTTGACCAATTCGTTCACCAGCGCTATGTCTTCTTTATGCCCACCATTTTCGAAAGTATTCAAGGCTTGCTTTGCAGCTTGGATTGTTAGTGGGGCATTTTTAACCATCTGTTGCGCGTAGTCGATCACTCTGTCTCGGATTTCATCTCTTTCAAATACAAATTGTATTAACCCGCACTGGAGAGCTTCTTGGGCTGTTAAAAAACGCGCTGAGAAGAGAATGTCCCGTGCGCGAGCAGGTCCAACGCATCGTGCCAGTTTGGCGAGATTCTCATATTCGTATCCAAGGCCTAATTTAGCAGCAGGAATACCGAAAGTAGAGTCAGGTGTGGCGATGCGAAGGTCGGCGGTCAGGGCTGTTCCTAAACCACCGCCGATACAATAACCCTGTATAAGGGCCAAGACCGGTTTAGAGATATTGACTAATTCGCGATTTCCCTGAGTAGAAATTCGCGCGTATTCGGCTTTTTGTTCGGCATTTGACCGTTGTTTATCGAATTCACTGATGTCTGCTCCGGAGACGAAAGCCTTACCCCCGGCACC
>CEVA01144234.1_pt1 | contig 10394 bp, 8 predicted proteins | sample 361521 | NCBI WGS metagenome assembly CEVA01 (sample SAMEA2622823, study PRJEB7988) | marine metagenome | isolation source: saline water (ENVO:00002010), including | reverse complement strand
GGAGCAGGATGTCGGGAGTTCAAATCTCTCCACCCCGACCATTTTCTCTTATATAATCTACAACTTAGAGAAACTGGTTTTCTCCCCCTCAACCAATCTCCCAAAACGGTAGCGGATTGGTAGCAGAATAACACCACCTCACAACCACCCCTGAGCCTCTTTGAGAGGAAGTCTTTGCATCTTTTCTCTGATGGTTGGCTCATGGTAAGGAGAGTAATGAAGTTCGTTCACTACCTCGTTATTTCCGATGTAAGCACCGGCCTCCTTGCTTGTGAAATTGTAATTGGTCTTGAGTATGTGGTTGAAGTAAGTCCTGAGATCCCTTAACTGAAGGTTTTCGACTCTGGCCAGCTTCTTCAGTGCCTCCCATCCATTACGGATGCCGTCGACCCGACAGTAGCCGACCTTACCACTCTTCCCGTCAACCACTTTTTTAGGAAAGACGAAGTTGGCAGGATAGAAATCGTGTCCGATGATCTCCCTCCTTTCGTCACGGACAGGAACCGTACCATAGACTTTCTCTTGCCTTGGCAGGTATTCAAGCAGTTCGATAGCATCATCGAACAGCGGAACCTGTCTCCATTTATCCCATTTCGGTTTCCATCCCAGCCCGTAGAAGGTAGGGCACCGAGGTTTTGATCTGACGGTCCAGATCCCGGTTTTTTCATCAAAGTCTTCCCACTCCATATGTAGGACCTCTCCTAATCTTGCACCGGTCATGGAAATAAATTTGAAGATTTCAACGATGGGGCTTCTGTTCTTTATCGCCCCTTCAACCGCTGCCGCATGAAGGGCTGCCATTTCTGCTTTAGTGGGAATCCGGTCTCGGACCAAACCCGTTTTTTTGGGGATTTTGATCTTCTTCAAGGGGTTTTTCATCTCAACTAGTTCCATGTCTTCCGACAACCACTTGAAGACCTTGCTCATTCCCCTCTGATAGTATTTCAGAGTGGCCTCCGAGGAACCTCTTTCGGAGTGCTGATTTATGAGCAACTGCACGTCGAGAGGTGAAATCTGGTCTATGAATTCACGGCCTGACTGCTCCATTTGCCTGAAGAGCATGTTCAATGTCCTCTCATCGTTGTATTGCGCTCTGGGTGTTCGGTTTTCAGCAGTGGTATTGAGATAAATTCCAAGTGCTTCAACCGTACCCAGACGCTTTTGGTTAAAGTTTCCTAAACGGTAATCTCCAAGTTTTTCAAGATCCATCTCATCGAAGATTCCTTTCAGAAGTTCCTCTTCCTTAAGATGCCCGACCTTGGTTGCCAAAGATTTCTTCTCATGGCAAAAACGCAGGATTCTCTTCCCGTTAGGCAGATAATAACTCAAGTAGTAAACTTTTCGTTTACCGCTTTTTCTCGGATAGACTGAACATCTCGGTTCATATCCAAGTAACAAACTCGATTGTGTCATTTTAAGCTCCTGACTTTAACGCAGGGTGTCAGGCGATTTTCCAAAAACTCTCTCAAGTCTTCCTCCCTTATACGCACTTCCCTTCCAACTTTCAAGTAGGAAAGATCGCGCGCCTCGTATAGATGGCCCTCAATAGTTTTTGTTTTACATTTGAGGATCTCAGCAACCTCGGAAATCGTTAAAATTTTGGGGGTAGAATCCTGTTTTTCCTCTATAACCTCATAGAACACTTTAAGCAGATCAAAGAGAAATTGCTTAGAGGAATCCTGTTGGTCTGGATGTGGTGTTTTGTTTGTAGCAAGCATTACTTTCCCGCCCAACTGTCCGTGATTTTCGCCTCCACCAGAATGGGAACTTTTTTTAAGTAACACTCCATTCCCTGAACCATACACTCCTCAAGGATTCCGGACATTTCCTCGGCCACATCCTTCCTGCATTCAATGATGATTTCGTCGTGAACGAGGTTTACAGGACGTGCATTCAGTGTTTTGAGGTGTGGCCAGAGAAGTACAAGGGCCTGTTTCAGGCCGTCGGAGGCTAGCGACTGCACCGGAGTATTGTAGACGACGGTTTTTCTGGGCCACTTCTTTGAAGGATTCTGCTCTAATTTGTACCTCATATCATCTTCTATGAGCCTGCGTACTCTGCCGGATCGTGTTTCCAGCAAGACCTCACCATTTTCCCCGAACTCCCTGTCCGCCCTCTTCCAGAGCCTGTAGTGATAGGGCTGGTAGGACCGGTAGAGTTTGAAGAAGGCAGCGCGGAAGTGTTTGGCCTCACGCAAACTGATCTCGGTTCCGGAGGACTTCATGTGGGCGACAAGTCCTTTGGACGACATCCCGTAGATCAGTCCGAAATTAATTGCTTTCGAAGCTCTGCGCTGAGCTTTGGAGACTTCGCCAAGCTGAACACCGAAGGCTTTTGACGCAGTCAATCTGTGAAGATCCTCGTCATTTTCAAAGGCTTCCTGCATCACCTTTTCCCCTGAAAGTTCGGCTGAGACACGCAGTTCAATCTGGGAGTAGTCGGCTATCACGAAGCAGTTTCCCTCCTCGGGCACGAACAACTCCCGAATTTCCTGCTGGCGTGGAACCGTCTGCAGGATGCCTTGAGCGGAAAACCTGCCTGTTCTGGCACCCATGGATAAAAATCGCCCCCTGATCCTGCCGTCTTCGGGCAGCAATTCCGGATCGAGTTTTTTCAAGTAGGTACCGATTAGTTTTTTATTGGCCTTGCACTGGAGAATCAAATCCGAGAGCTCTCTGGCGTCTTCTGATTCGATTTCCTTGAGGGTTTTCTCGGAAGTGTCCTTCAACTCGATTCCAAAGAACTCTCTGAAATACTCCTTGATCTGTTTATGTGAGTTTGGGTTCAGCCTCTTTTCCTCTGTGTTTGGCTTTTGAGAAGCAGTACCTTGGGTCAAACTAACTATAGGAAGGCTTTGCTCCAACACCTTTTTAGAGTGGTTGGCCTGTTCCACCAAAACCTTGAGTTTTTTCATATCTACTTTCATACCGGCCAACTCAATCGAACCCACAGCAGGAATGATGTCACACTCGAGTTTTACGATATCGAAATGATCGCTGAGTGAGGGGGCGTAGCTGTTCCAAAGCTCTCCGGTTTGGACCAGGTCGCTTGCGGCATAGTGAATCTGACGTTCAGTATAAGGTGCACCTTTAAAGGAAGTCCTCAGTTCCTCGTCCTTGTCCATTTGACGCCCAAGTTTCTCAAGAGAAAGTGCAGCCAGACCCCAACGACCCTTCTCCTGCATCGTGCCATATTCACAGACGATGGCGGCGAGCATGGTATCCAGAATTGGCTGGCAGTCGATTCCCGTTTGGTACCACAGGAAGGACCAGTCGAACTTGAAATTGTGGCCAAGTTTGTAAGTTTTCTTAGACTCAAGTAAAGGCCTGAGTATCTTAGTGAAATCATGGTCCAACTGGTCGAAAAGAAAGCAGTTCCAGCCACTTTTTTTATCGTTAACACCGATTCCAATCAGTGCTATTTTATCTTTAAGCGGATTGAGACCCGTAGTCTCCAAGTCCACTGTGACCACTTCTACCCGTGAGGCTAATTCCGCTAGTTTGCTAAGGTAAGCGGTGTTGTCTTCTCCGTCTAAGTAATAATAATAAAAGTGATCAAATTTTTTCTTAAATGACATTGGCTCCTCTCCTTGATAGTTGGCTGTAATTTTCGGGAAGTGTAGACAGTGTAGACAAAGTGTAGACACATTTGCCTACAGTTTTTCTTCACGTTATTATTGTATAGTTCATTGAAATTATTAATATTAATATATAATATATAAAAATAATCATTAAATAATACGAGTGTAGACACCTTCTTGTGTGCGAGAGAAACCATCTCAACAAAACGGTTTTTTATGCGTATGAAAGCAGACTTGTCTACGGTCAAAAACCATCCTCATCCCAGCTATTTGAACAACTGAAGCCGTAGACAACTTTGTCTACACGTCTACACTTTTATATGAACCTCAATCAGCTGGTTTGAATCTCCAACCCCGATAGTCTTCCCTGGATCCTTTTTTCTTTGAACCCGCTTTGGTTTTAATCAGTCCACGATCCATCAAGGTTTCGATAATGTCTGATTTGTTCTTAGAATCTAACCCACGGACATTCTGGGTTATCTCTCTTAATGAACACCAACGTTTTTCTTCACCAGACATTCGTTTGAGTGCCTTCACCGTCTTGTGGCACAGCTCATCAATTCTGCTCTCGTGGAAGTGGGCTTGGAACAGGTGTTCTATGTTGCCACGCAACCACCTGCATAAAGTGATGGCCTCGCTCATCGTCTGATACGTGATCACCTCACCTTCCCCTTTTGTTGCCTGAAAAATAAGGGCGTATTTCTTGACTGCCGTCAGCAGCCTCTCGACGTGAGGAGCAATCTGTTCTGATTGCTCGTTCTGGAGCGAGAGTTTCTGCTCTTTGTAAAAACGGCAGTAGAGGTCGGTTGATTTTTGGTCGTAGGTGAATTCATTTGAGACGTCATCATCTTCCATTTTTCGTATTTCTGTTAATCGTTCGATCAACTCTTTCCTTTTTACTTCATCCCGAGTCGGAGTGATGGGTTTAAGGTCTTCTTCCTTCAGCCGATCCAGGGTGATGAACCACTGGAACCGGGCTAGAAAACCTCCCTCCTTCAACGTCGAATTTGCCTCATCTGCCAGCCATCGAAAGGGAGAACCGCAGATGACAACCGGGTAGGGTTCGTCGAACTCCAAGGTCTCCCTCGCCAGTCTTTTGCTGTAGCGTGGAGGGCAATCGTAGAGCGAATTCAGGATGTCGACGATGCCGGACATATAAGTCTTCTTCGCCACCTGCCCTAGAAAACCACCCAGTTCGTCAATCTCTATCAGTTGTCGGGAGCATTCCTGAAAAGTCGATTGCAGACCTTCCGGTGTGAAGGCGTTCGACAAGGATTGGCGTTCCGGGAATACCTCCTCAAGCAGATCAAGGCCAAGCTTGATCGAGGTGGATTTTTTCGATGCACTGGAGTAACCGACTATGGAGAGGTAGAGGTTGGGGAAAATTCTGCTGCTTTCCTTAATAAATATTCTACGCTCGTAGGCTGCGGAAAGGACCGCCAGAGCTGTCGCCAGATGAAACTGGTCTCTCGCTTCGGTCAGGGGCCTTGCATATTCGAGGTAGAGAGGTATGAAACCGGTCTTTGGATAGCAGCCATCGTTGAGGGGGCCTGTATCCGAAAATGTTGATGCCACAGATTCAATAATATGCTGCTTTGAGGTATCCTCTGTGTATTCATTGCTGTTCAGTTGCATACCGTATTTTACCGCCCACTTATCAGGTGCCAGAAGCGAGCATTTCCCCAGTTCTTTCGGGCTAAGGTCGTTTGGGTCTTTGCCTTCAGGGAGATCCAGCACAAGAACCTTGGACCTATTGAAATACCCGATGGCAGCCCGTGTTTTTCCCCTGCCTGCCAAATCAGCGTCGTAGCACAGGTGGATTTCATCGAGCCCGAGAGAGTTGATGATTCCGGCCTGTTCCCTGCTGACTCCTCCCAGGGTTGCAATGGCTTTTCTGCCCAGTGCCCTGATGCTGTCGGCATCCTTGATGCCTTCAGTGATAGATAGTAGTTTTTCAACATTCGAGAGGGTCTCAAGACCATCCATTACTGCTTTGGAACCTTTGAGTTTGTAGGATTTTGGTGTCTCCTCTGAAGCGTATCTTGAATTGTTTTCCAGTTTCGTCTGACCTTTGAATATCGGTGCGATTGTCAATGACCAGAGTTTGTTATCCCTGTTAAAGTGAGGGAAGATAAAACACGCCACACGTTTTTTAAGAATCTGGTTTTCATTTCGCAACTCATTCAGTCTCTTACCTTGGAACTCTTCAGGCAGCTCCTGATACTGAGCTGGGCTGCCTATGAGAAATCCAGCTCTAGAAATCGTTTTCTCCCCATAACCCAGTTTATTAAGATCATCCTTTTGGACCTGGCTCATGCAGTTCTGAGACATTTTAAGGATCTCAGTCAGTAACAAATCCGGAGCTACTAATTCTGGGAGGACCAACTGATCTTCGGGTGCTGGTGCTTTCAGTACCTTGAGACGTCTTGGAGGGATTTCCTTCTTCAGTTCGGTCAAGCGATCTCTCACATTTGTGGCAAGTTTCCCTGAATCCACTCCTAGCCGCTCCAGAAGTGACCCAAAGAACCAGGTGTTTGTTTCCTCAACGCTGCAAGCACCATTACAGAAGAGGCGAAGATTCCCATCTTCAGCGAAGGCAACCCGGCCGTTGGGATTTTGTCCATCTTCGTGAACAGGGCAGGAACATTTATATTCAAAACTACTGTCCCCTGTAGCCTTGATTCGGGTACCTTTACCATACTTGTCCTTCAAAATCTGGAGCAGCGTTTCAATCTGGTGCTGCTGCAGATAGTCTAGATCAGCATCAAAAAAAATCGACGAAGTTTCCATTTCTCCTTTATATGGTTGGTACCGAAGATTTTTTCAAAGGGGAATTATGGTCCTCGTCTGTTTCGACATCGGTTGAAACCTCATTCTCCGATTCTCCATTATCCTCAGTGGATGGAACCGGTGGTTCTTGACCAACCGCCCATACTGTATCTACTTCGAGGTAAGGAGCGTCCTCGACGACACGAACCATCACTTCCTTCTGGAGTAGATCATTCTCGAAGTCAATCCTCCCTTTTGCTGCAGGAAGTGCTGCTTTGATTAGCTTGCCGAGCTTGGAGCGGCTGGTGACTTTTCCATTTTCTGGGTAGTGAACTCCATGCTTTATCTCTTTGTCACATGCCTCTCCTTCCAACCCGACCAGCTGGAAGTCAAGGTAGGTATAATCACCGTTTTCACTCTTTTCAAAGGAATCGATGATCACCCTGTGAACGCCTAAAGGAATAAGGTCTACCAACTCGACGCTTGTGATATCTTTTTTATTTTTCATCTTCTTCTCCATATAAGTTACCTCGCCTCGGCATTTAATTTCCGGTTCGAATTGTTAATATAAAATTATTCTCAAAGCAAAAAGGCCATAGAGAATAAACATGCTGATCAGAGGCTTTAACCCACGATCAGCAAAAAGGTGTTTTAAATCACCTACCCTAAAATCCGCTCCTTACCTAAGGATGGATCTTCGTGTGGGAAAAGTATCTCACGCAATTTGTCAAAACGTTTGTTTGAACAAATCCTCAGAATAACAAACGGATATATTATTGATATAAAATGATTTATTTTGAACTTTGTTGGAAATAACAAAACTTGTGGACTGATTAACAAAAGTTTAACAGCATGGTATCTCTCAGATTATAAGGAAGGACTGAGGTTTACCGTACTTCTTTTCCGGAAAGCGTTTGAAAGGGCGTTGTTTTAATCGGCTAGAGGGGGTGTTTTTTTAATCTTGAAAGAAAGGCAGGAAGGGATTTTAAATGGTAGGTACCTGAAGATTCGTTCTTTTTAATATGCCACCAAAGTGAAGGGTTGGGCCTGTCACTACTTTCCATGTTTTCGATGATTTCGTTTTCATCGTATTCTCGTCTAAGGGTCAGACCGCCACCTAAATTATTTTCGTTCAGATCATTTTCATTAAAAACTGCGTCCCATACCTCCTTGTACGTTGGAGCTTCACCATTATTATTTTCTCTTAACTTTTTGAACGCACGACTGAAAATATTTCGAACTTCGTTCGATTTTAAGTGTTTTGTTTTACTAATTTTTTTTGTTCGGAATTTATTTTTTTTATTGCCTATTTCCAACCAGTCTTCCAACTCAGATTTAATGACAAAAACATCAGAAACCGAAACAGGAAAGGGACGTTTTAAAATGCCCTGATCGTGGAGAAGCAGTATGGCTTCAGCGATGCAATCATCACCGAAACCCCGCTCATCCAGACCATGCCTGACCAGAAATTCTGCAGGCGGTATAAACCTCTGAATGAAGATCCTTGAATAATAGGCAAATGCCTTACAATCGTAAGGATCTATCCTGAGTATTTTTTCTCCTTCGCTGACCCTCTCTTCGGTGATGACTCCACCAGAGCTAATTGCAGGTTCATTGGAAAGTAATTTTCTACGTTGCTCGTCTGAAGAAGCCTTGTTCAGTTTCTGCATGAACTTTCTTAGGGCAACCTGATCACTGGAACTTAGTTTTTTGCTGATTCTATAAACCATCGGGTTACTGAATGGACCTGATGGGGTCTCAAGCATTTCAATTTTATCTGGCATGGAAGGTATTGCTGCATAAAGGGCTGGTATACCCTCTGAAGCTGCTAAAGGAACAGTTTTTTGTTGATCACTACTGAGTGAAGAGAGAAGTACTAAGTCTGGATAATCAGGTGAATTTATCATATAATTAGTATTCCTTCTTGAAGAAAATTAGGGACTGTCTACCTGATCATTTACGCCATAATCGTTGGGTATTACTAGACTGATTGCTTAATGTATTGTACAGGTTTAGTCTAAGATAAAATATGTATTAAATTATCGGATGTTTAATAGTCAGTAGCATCATTATTTAAAGTGTAAAATGGAAAGCATAAAAAAATTTCCAAGGGAAGTCTGGCGCAACAATAGACCTAAAATGACCTTCACCCTTCATCCTGATATTGTCAAGGTCATTAGAAAAACTGCCAGGGAAGAAGGGTTGTCCTTCAGTGTTGTTGCCGATGAAGCATTTTTTGCCGGATTCAAGGCCATGGGACGGATTTGATAGGGAGTTTAGGATTGGTGTCACCACAAGCAAGACACAAAGCCTTTGGCAGAGAACTACCCGAGCGAAAGTGTTTCAAAGGCTAGGCCTCATCCAATTCTATGATAAAACACCCTATACTCACTCATACCACGTAGGACCTGTCTTCCCAACGCTTCCCGTCTCCCTGACTGTATCTTCAACTAAAATGTGTAACCAAACACGGTCCACCTGAAGAATGATGATTTATGTTGATATTTAAGGGGAAATTAGGGGGATAAAAATTTTACAGCTTGAGTGGATTCCCAGTGTTGATGGGGCCTTAGGCGGTTTTGGTAGAACAATCTAACTGGGAATCAGGAACACCCACCATACATTTCACCGAAGTTTAAGTTGGCTGCAGCATTTTACATCCTATCTTGCTCTCACATACTCAATCATAAACTAGTCAATAAGCTCCCACCAATGCCCTCGCCGTCTCACCACGATTGTATTGCTGAGTGGTGTTGAAGCTCTTGTGCCGCATCTGCTTCTGGACCGCAGCGGGAGGCACCTCCTTCTCCAGCAGGTAGGTGGCACAGCCGGCTCTGAGTGAGTGACCACCCAGATCCTCCAGTGCCAGCCCAACTTGTACACCGTACTTCTTGACGATCCTGTAGACCCCATTGCCGTCCAGTGGGCGGTCGATGAATCGGTTTGGTTCCGAAAGCATTTTGCTTTTCCGGTATCCTCCAGGTGTATTGACACGTCGGACCCGAACGAACAGGTGTTCATATGGATTCTCACCCATCAACTCCTGCACGTTTTTCACGGGGCAGTGTTTCTGGTTTCGTCCCATTGCAGCCTTGATCACATCTACCGAGCCGCCCTCTCCAAGCTGATCCGACTTCGACTGTGGAATCCTGATCCGCAGACCGTATTTTGTGACTTCAATGTGTTCCTTCCTGACGGCAGCCAGTTCAGACCGGCGCATCCCTGTGGCGAAGCCGAGCAGTAGCAGGGCCTTGTCTCGTAGCCCTAGAAGACCCTTTGGGAAATCCATAATCCTGATTTGGTTGATGGTAATCGGTTTCTTCTTACTCTGGATGACCTGCTCCGGACGCTGCTCAGCCATGGTTCTGAACAAGCCTTTAATCAGTTGTTTCGCTTTAGGGTCGTCGGTGGGGGCCGTGAGACCTTGTTGCTGGTGAATAGTTTGGATTGCCCAGCGCATGTTATTGAGTGTTGACTTCTTCATGCCCTGGCCAGCTTGATCCAGCAGGTACATGACTACAGCATCAGGCTCTGTTGGCAGCGGGTTTGAGTCATGTGTTTCACACCATTGCTTGAACTTCTTCCAGAAGTGCTGCCGGTTCCTCCTCGTAGAGGCTGAGTCAGCACTTTGAATCAGTGCTTGTTTCAAACGATTTGCTGCATCTTGATCTGGGACTAGTATCTTGCCGATTTCTAGGCTTTTTTTAGTCATCTGAAGCACCTCTTCCTCGATGTTAAAAAATAACGTTAATGACTCTTAACGTTATAATAAACTAGCAAATTCTACTGGTATCGTCTACACTAAAATAGTCTTAAACCCTTAACAAAAGAGAAAAAGATGACAATTACAGATCCACGCCTTGTCAGAGAAACGGTCCGCGTGCCTCGGCGAGACAACTACGAGAATCGCCCTGTGCTCAGTGCCACCATCCACCCCGACATCAAGCGCACCCTTGTGGCTATGTCAGAGAGAACTGGCATGAGTGTCAGCCAGGTTACCGATGAAGTACTTTACACCGGCTTGGTTGAGATGTATGAGATGGAA
>CEVA01037517.1_pt1 | contig 10395 bp, 6 predicted proteins | sample 361521 | NCBI WGS metagenome assembly CEVA01 (sample SAMEA2622823, study PRJEB7988) | marine metagenome | isolation source: saline water (ENVO:00002010), including | reverse complement strand
CCTTCACCGGTGTTATCCAGGGAGTTGATATATACCGCCTTGAGTCGAGCGGTGAACGCGTTGGAGATCTGGGGCAGTCAAGACATACTGTCACTCGCCGTCAGCCAGCAGGCCCGACGCAAGTCTGGATTGCAACATCGTCTACAGTGATTGGATTTTCTCAGTGGGCTAGCAGCGGCGTTGTCGCAGCTTACAATAAGCAGCCCAACGCCCGGTAACTCTTTTTGATACCACTGCACGACGACAATCCTACGGAACGCACACCGTTTCTCACTGTCGGCCTGATCGGTGCGTGTGTACTGGTTTACCTGTGGCAGTGGTCGCTGGGGCCAGAACAGACGGCAGCTGTGTATGCGCTGGGCGCGATCCCGGCGGTGGTGTTTGATCACGCCAGACTTGTACCGGAACTGGAGTGGATCGCACCCGTGTTGACGCCGTTTACTTCGATGTTTCTGCATGGCGGGTTCATGCATCTTGCGGGAAATATGCTTTATCTGTGGATCTTCGGTAACAACATTGAAGATGCCATGGGGCACGGTCGTTTCATTGTCTTTTATGTTATCTGCGGCATCGCTGCTGTTCTGGCACAGGCTTTACCAAACACCGAATCAACGGTGCCCATGATTGGTGCCAGTGGGGCGATATCCGGTGTGCTCGGTGCCTATCTATTGCTTTATCCGAAGGCGCGGGTGCTGGTGCTGATTCCACTCGGGTTCTTTTTGCATACACTGCGTCTTAAAGCCGGTGTCGTACTGGTGATCTGGTTCGTGATGCAGATCCTGAGTTCACTCACCGCAGGTGACGCCCCCGGGGTGGCTTGGTTCGCCCATATTGGGGGCTTTGTTGCCGGTGTTGTGCTGGTACCCTTTTTCAAACGGCGCCAGGTGTCTTTATTCCAGCCCGCCCACAGTCAAGGCAGCTGGCGCCAAAAGAAGCGGCGATCTTGATGCAGTGGGCCACAGACAATAGTCGTTCGACCTACCGCTGGTTAGCTGGCACCCCTGGACCTATGGACGGTGACATCAACGTTGTTATTGAAGTGCGCTCTATTGTGCTGTCCAGTGGGGGAACACCTGCGTATTTTTTTTCTGATAAGGAACAAGTTCCCACGGGCCGATGACAAATCGATCACCAGCGGGCTTGGGTATCGGCGCAACGTGGTACGCTGCGTACTGTCCGCCCAGACAGCCGCTGCCAGCGCTTGATGGTCCCTGCCAGACCGAGGTCTGTATTGTGGGTGGCGGGCTGGCGGGGCTGGTCCTCGCGAAGGAACTGGTTAACCACGGTGTAGACGTGGTGCTGATCGAGGCTCGGGAGATTGGTGCCGGTGCGTCGGGGCGAAACGGCGGGTTCTGCAGTTCAGGCTGGGCAGCGAGCGATGGGGCGATAGAAAAACGACTGGGACTGGACCGTGCCCGTGTTCTTTACGACCTGTCCTACGAAGGATTTACCTTGATCCGGGGGTTACTGCCTGAGGTAGAGCGCACGACAGGATATTTACAGGTGTCGACCTACAGCAATGCCAACGCATTACGCCAGTTCTGTGAGCATCGCGCGGTGCACTACGGCCAGGTCCTGGAGTACGTTGATATCGAGGCGGTAAGGAGTTGCCTTAAGACCACGCGCTATTACCAGGGTGTACGTGATACCGACGCGTTTCACTGCAATCCCCTGCAGCTCTGCAAGACGCTGCTCGACACATTGCAGTCAACCAGTGTGCGGATGTACGAGCATACTGCACTGACTCGATTTTCCGCCGCAACTGACGGCTGGCACATCGAGACGCCCGCTGGTTCAGTCCATGCGCGAAAAATGGTCTGGTGTTGCGGCGGTTATGGGGGGGCGGAATTCAGCGGTCTTCGTAACCGGTTTTTGCCGATCACGACTTATATTGGTGTGACCCCGCCGCTGGGCCCGCCACTACAGGACGTGATTCGAACTTCCGACGCAGTGTCCGATGATCGCCGGGCGGGTAATTATTACCGTCTCGTCGGCGATAATCGACTGCTGTGGGGAGGCGACATTACGGCTTTCGGCCAGCATGATCCGGCGCAGATAGCACGCCGGATGGCGCAGGATATCGCAGGTATTTTTCCGGCACTCGCGCTCGATAACGGCCGCGTTCCTATTGACTATGCCTGGTCGGGACTGATGGGATATGCCCGCCATATGATGCCGCTGGTGGGGCCGTTGTCACCGGGCCTGTGGGCGTGTACCAGTTTCGGTGGCCATGGTCTGAATACTTCAGCGGCAGCTGCGCGAGTGGTGGCTGAAGCACTGACAGACCGATCTGACCGTTGGCGGCTCTTCAGCCCCTTCAGTTTTAGCTGGAACGGTGGCGCTTTGGGCCCCGCAGCAGCGGAAATGTGCTACCGGCTGATGAAACTCTCTGACCGGTGGCGTTCGTTTCGAGCCCGTCGTGCAACACCGAGTGAACCGATCACCTGAGTGAAGATGCATGGAACTGCCCTCAATTAAGATTGGTCGTTCGCAGGCGTTGTCAGAACTGGCAACTGTGTCAGAAGCCAATCGCCATCGCAGTGCATTGATACTGGCCGGAAGTGAGGCATGGTGCCTGGATTCGACCCGGGATATCTACAGCGGGTCCGACATGGGTACCGCCCGACTATGGATCGGTACTCATGCGATGACAGGCTTCGATGCAGTGGCGCCTAAAAAAGCCCACCAGGTTTTGGGCCAGACCTACGAAGTGGTTGTGTTCAACAGTCGTTCCGGGTTCGATGTCGATGCCTTTGGCGCAGTCAGCGGAACCATCCAAGGTGGTGGACAGTTGTGTCTACTGATGCCCTCGATTGCACACTGGTCAACTTACGCGGACCCCGTACGGACCCGCTTTACAGCATTCGGTTATTCAGAGAGCGACATCAAGTCACACTGGTTTTCTCATCTGCAACGATCTATTGCCGAATCAACGGGAGTCTTGATACTGGACCAGACAGGTGAGGTCCGCGGTCGCCTGCCCACGTTGCAGCATGAACCGGAGGCCGATAGCGAGTTAAACGACGCGGACTGCATCACATCCGATCAGGTCGATGCGGTGAAGGCTGTGATCCAGGCCGCCACCGGGCAGCGCCGCAAACCGGCCATACTGATCTCAGATCGGGGCCGGGGAAAATCGGCCGCGCTGGGCATCGCTGCTGCACGGCTATTACGGCAGGGGCGAAACCGAATTGTCGTTACCGGCCCGCAGCGGGAAACTGTCACCACCCTGTTGGACCACGCGGCCCGGTTACTGCCGGAGGCAAGGCGATCCCAAAGTTTATTGCAATGGCGAGATTCATCGATCGAGTTTCTAGCGCCAGACCGGATCAGTGACCGGACTGTTGACGACACCATGGTCATGATTGATGAGGCAGCTGCTATACCCCTGCCGTTGTTAACAGCCGTTGTGAAAAACTGCAGCCGTCTGGCATTGGCGACCACGGTACACGGCTACGAGGGCACCGGCCGGGGGTTCGAGCTGCGCTTCGGCCCGATGCTGTCTGCTCAAACCCGCGGTGAGCGCCGGGTTACGCTGACAACCCCGGTGCGCTGGGCAGCCGAAGACCCCGTGGAACGTTTTATATTCCGCGCATTGATGCTGGATGCAGGGGCGACAACATCAGCGGATAGGCCCGTAGTTCTAACCAGCGGCTTTCATACCGAGCGGCTTGATCGACAGGCGCTGGTGGAAAATCGTAATCGGCTGGACCAGTTGTTTGGCCTGTTGGTGACATCACACTACCGTACCCGACCCAGTGATTTGCGTTACCTGCTGGATGCCCCGGGTGTGTCGGTCTACGGCGTTTGTTGTCAGTCCGAGATAGTAGGCGCCGCCCTGGTGGTGCGCGAAGGGGGATTGGCCGCAGAGCTTGGCCGTGATGTCGTGCGTGGCCGCCGTCGACCCCGTGGCCATCTGTTGCCCGTATCAATCAGCACACATCTTGGCATTGAGGCCGCACCGCAGCTGACCTATCAGCGTATCGTGCGTATTGCAGTTCGTCCTGAACTGCGGCGCCAGGGGCTGGGATCAAGGCTGATCAACTGTATTGCCAAGGACGCTCATCAGGCAGGATTGGATTGTCTGGGCGTCAGCTTCGCTGCCGATCCGGAACTGGTGGACTTCTGGTCAAAGGCTGCCATGCAGCCCATTCGGCTGGGGGTGACCCAGGGCAAAGCCAGCGGAGCCAACGCGCTATTAATGCTGACAGGATTGTCCACAGCCGGGGAGCAACTTACACGCCGCACCGCGGACCTTTTTGGCCGTCGCCTGCCGGATCAGTTGGCAGACCCCCTTCGAAAAGCCGACCCGAGTCTGGTGCTGTGTCTGTTGAATAAAGGCTTGGAAGCCAAACCACCCGATCCAGATGAATTGGTCACAGTAAGTGCTTTTGCGGCGGGTCAGCGCGGATACGCAGAATGTGTCGCCGAACTGGTCACGGTTTCCTACCACCTGCTCACCGATCAGCTGGCCGGGCCGCCGGACGAAACCGGTGCGCTGTGTCTGGTACTTAAGGTGCTACAGAAACGGTCCTGGGCTGAATCTGCGGCCGCTCTAGGCCTGACTGGTCGGGCCGAAGTGACTGAACTGCTGCAACGGACGATCAGAACTTACTGTGAGGCAGCCAAGATATCCACTGCCTGGTGTATGCACGGGTCAGCGGACCCTTAACCGATTGTTCGATCTCAGCTCAGCCGTCGTCGATGAATTAAGGCACCAGCCAGCAGCTGGTAACAACCCCGTCGGAAGCCCAGTCGAACTGCGCCCGGCGGTGACCCTGGGCTGCGAGATAGAGCCATTCGAGCTGTTCGACCTTGATGACCACTGCGGCAAAGTAGCGAAACCCCGCTTCTGACTCAGCTGCTTCGGGGACACGGTTTTCAAGATCAGTTGGAAGGCCGGAGGTGGGTTTGCTGGCGCGTGAACCCGGTGCTTCTTGCGCGAGATAGCAGCGGCGGCTGGAGAGTGGCGTCTGTGCCCAGATTTCTCGGGCAACGTTGTTTCCCTGATGGATGGTCGCAGTTGCATCCAGGCGAAGCTGGATCTTCTGCACGGGGTGATAAGCGATCACCTGACACATCGGCTGGCGGTGCAGTTCTTCGATTTTGGCAGAACGGCTGTCCGTATGAATCCGTAGCTCGCGGGTAGTTCGAACGGTATCCCGCAGGACCACCGTGCGGGCGCGGGCGGTTTGATCTTCGCCACTGCTGACCAGTAGCGGAGTGTGCATGGGCGAGTGCCTGTTGCGGGCAGCGTCCTCGAGCAGTAACCAGGCTTTTCCAAGCGTTTGCGGTAGGTCGTTATAGAAGGTAGCCTCGTCAGGTTCGGAGATTTGCATCGTGTTCATGCGTAATATGTCGGTTGCTGATTTCTCGTTCGTGGCAAAAAAGGGCACAATAGGCGAAATTAAGTGCCTAGTTATGCCACAAGTGAGGCGCTCGGTCCGGTTTTACTCAGGCCTCGATCCGCTAGCCGTGTGGCCAACCCCGCGAATCACCCCCGGACTGCCCCCCATCTTTATGCCACTAAGGCGCATTGAATAGAATTGAATCAAGCAGACAACACCCTATCGACTGTTGCGGTTGTGACCACGTTTAATCCGGACCTGTCCGTGTTGCGTGAGCAGCTGAGTCGTACCGTACCGCAGGTTGAACAGGTGATTGTAGTGGATAACGGTTCGTCTGCAGCTGATTCAATTCGAGTGCTGGTCGAGGAATTTGCGAGGACCCACTGGGTTAGCCTCGGTGAAAATCGGGGCTTGGGTTATGCGCATAATCTGGGTATTGGGAAGGCCCTAGAAGAAGGTGCCGAGTCGGTACTGATCCTGGATCAGGACACGCTGCCGGAGGCGGATATGGTCAGCGTACTGGCTGAAACGCTGGTGTCGTCCAGCGCTTCGGATTCGCGCGTTGCGGCAGTCGGCGCCCGATATGTGGGTGCGCAGAGCAACCATTCATCTTTTTTTGTTCAGTTTCGCCGATTTCGCTTCAAGAAGTGTTTCTGTGCAGAAGGCGGTGTCCGACAGGTGATTCCGGCGGATGTGCTGATCTCATCGGGAGCACTGTTTTCCGCCAGCGCACTGCGAGAAATCGGCACCATGGATGAAGGGCTTTTTATTGATCACGTCGATACCGAATGGTTTCTACGTGCCCATCACCAGGGCTGGCGGTCTTACGGTGTGTGTGATGCTGTGATGCGCCACAGTTTGGGTGAGCGAACTTTTAGAGTCTGGCTCGGCCGTTGGCGTTATCTAGCCGTACACAAGCCCTTTCGTTATTACTATCTCTATCGCAACAGTCTATTGTTGTATCGGCGTACCTACGCAACAGTAATTTGGAAACAAACTGATCTTATTCGATTAGCGATGTTTTTCTTGATATTTACGGTATTCGCGGGAGATCGTATTCAAAACTTAAAAATGATCTGTTTGGGAATAGTCCACGGTTGCAAAGGTAAAATGGGACCGTTAATCCGCGGTGATTGATTTCGGGAAATTATCGAAGTAGGAGTGGCGGTTGTTTTCTTACTGGGTTTGAAACAGGGTTTAATTTTTGTGCGATTACAATAGGTCCTCGGCGTGAGGGTTTTGTGCCGACATCGAGTCTATAGGCCTTGAATCAAAGTGTCTTAAATTAGTCTTAACAAATTAGAGTTTTTGAAATTGGCTACGAACTTCGAACACAAACTACACCAATCTGGTTATCAGCTGGATCCTTCGAGTGACGTTTGGTCCCGGCCTAATTTTCAGGGTTTTGATTACAGCGATGGTGATGAGCCTGAGCATCGTATCGAGGAAGCGGTCGGCTGTGCTTCAGATGTCACGGTATTTTCACCCGAACTCAAATTGCACTGTACTGACTGGGCATCGACTTATCATTTTTCACCAAGTCGAGCAAACATTCTTAGGCCGTTTCAGCTTTCAGATGATCAGGACATCTTAGAAATTGGTGCAGGTTGTGGTGCAATAAGCCGCTATCTTGGTGAATGTGGTGCAAATGTGTTGGCGATGGAGGGTAGTCCGCGGCGTGCCCGTATTGCAAGATCCCGAACCCGTGATCAATCTAATGTAACAGTAGTCAGTGAAACCTTGTCATCGTTTACAACAACGTGGCAATTTGATGTCGTTACGCTGATCGGAGTACTGGAGTACGCGGCCATGGGCAGCAGCGCCGATGATCCAGCTAAAGCTATGTTGGCTCATGTTGCTTCGCTCGTAAAACCTGATGGTGTTTTGATTCTAGCCATTGAGAATCAACTCGGACTCAAATATTTTGCTGGAGCACCGGAAGATCATATCCAAATGCCGATGTATGGTTTGGAAGGACGATATCGGGAAAAGCAACCAAGAACTTATGGCCGCGAATCCCTGTCAAACATGTTGAGCCTTTCCGGATTTTCTAGCGTTAAGTTTTTTTCACCTTTTCCGGACTATAAATTACCCAGTTCAATCCTTACGGAAACTGGGATGGAGCACGACAGTTTCGATGCCTCTGATTTAATTTCTCAAAGTGTAAAGCACGATCCGCAATCACCACAAACTGTTGCATTCTCACCAGAGTTGGTTTGGCCGCAAATATATCGAAATAAATTAGGGTTTGAGTTAGCCAACTCGTTTCTAGTAGTTGCCTCACCGTCTGCGCGGCACATGGTTGACCCTTCGATACTGGCCTATCATTACAGTACTAACCGTGTTCCACAGTATGTTAAAGAAACGGTGTTTGTTGCGAAGAGTAACAAAACTATCTCTGTAAATTGTCGAAAACTTCACCCTGGTGGCGGAATAGACGATCCTAATGATGTTGTTAAACATTCAGTCGCCGAAAAGTCTCCTTATATACAGGGTCATCTACTGGCCTCGGAGTTTACAGAAATCGTCAGTAGAGACGGCTGGGTAGTGGATGAAGTTGGAGCCTTTTATCATCGATATTTAGATTTTTTAGACGAAGTCTTAAGAAAAGACGACCCTACTGAAAGGATTTGGTGGGTAAAAAATAGGTCGAGACGATTAGACGACAAGTTACCGGGTAAGTTTTTCGATATCAGTCCACAAAACATAATAATTGATAGAGATGGTAGTGGAGTTGTCATAGATCAAGAATGGGAACTCCCAAATGAAGTCGAACTAGGTTTCTGCCTTTTTCGATCAGTGCTGCTTATGATGGGTTCTGTATCTCGCTTTGGGGCTAGCGACAACAATATTAAATATTCCAGGCGCGAGTTCGTCCAAGACACGTTTATGGCAGCTAATTTTATTCTCGATGATGCTCATATTGACAACTATCTAGAGCAAGAAGCTTTGATCCAGACACGGATTACAGGCAAGTCGGCAGAGCACTCTCTAGATTGGTCGGCTGACCATCTACTGCAGACCAAAAATTTGACAACGGCGATCGAGGATCGTGATGCAACGATTAAGCAACTCGATATGCTACTGAAAGAAAGAGATAAGGAAATTGAAGAGGTATACCATTCCACCAGCTGGAATGTCACAGCACCCATGAGGCAAGTCGTCGGTAAAGTGCGCGGTCTTCAAGAAGTTTTTTCAACTACTCATAGAAGGTTTGTCGCTCTTGGTGGGTACATTCCAGCGATTAAGCTTGTCATAAAAGTAGCTGTTGGTGAAGGTGTGCCTGGTCTTAGAAATCGCTGGATCGACATGTTTGGGAGAGATGCCGGCAAAGATTATGCGAAATGGAATCAACTGTACTCAAATATCAATGACAACACTCGATCTATAGTTAGAACACGTATCTCCGCATTTAAAGACTATCCGCTTATTTCAGTCGTTATGCCGGTTTATAACCCGGAACCTGCGTGGTTAATCGACGCCATAAATTCTGTGACACGCCAGCTGTATGATCATTGGGAACTATGTATTGCGGATGACTGTTCTACAGATTCTCGAATTCGGCCTATTCTGGAAGAATTTGCGCAAGCCGATTCTCGTATAAAAGTCACATTTCGTAGTCTCAATGAACATATCTCCGCTGCTTCTAATACTGCCATTAAATCAGCGCAAGGCAGTTGGATCGCCCTGTTAGATCATGACGATCAACTATCTGAAGACGCTTTGTTTTGGGTTGTAGATGCTATCAACCAGAACCCGACAACCCAGCTAATTTACTCTGATGAAGATAAGCTAGATAAAAATGGTGTCAGATATAACCCGTATTTTAAACCCGACTGGAATCTGGATCTTTTCCGATCTCAGAACATGTTTTGCCATCTCGGTGTTTACCGAACGGATCTTCTGACTAGCCTAGGCGGATTTAGAGTGGGGCTGGAAGGAGCTCAGGATTATGATCTCGCGCTCCGCTGTGTAGAAAAGGTCGATTCAGAGCAGATTTTGCATATTCCTCGAGTGCTTTATCACTGGCGGGCTCATGACGCCAGCACAGCTTTATCGGTTGATAACAAACCCTATGCTCGGCAAGCTAGCCAACGGGCACTACTAGAGCATTTACAACGACTCAACATAGATGCAGAAGTAACTTCTGTTCAACATGGATTTCGACTCAGATACCCTTTGCCAAACGATTTGCCTCGTGTCACATTGATCATACCGGTTCGTAATAAATTGCAGTTAACTAGACAATGTATTGAAAGCATTCAGGAAAAAACAAGTTATACAAATTACGAGATTCTAATTGTTGATAATGGCTCCGACGAGTCAGATCTTGTCGATTACCTAAAACAATTGTCATCACAATCAACAATTACTGTTATGCATGACGATAGACCGTTTAATTTTTCAGCACTCAATAACATGGCCGTTGAAGCTGCAAATGGCGAAATCGTCGGACTGATCAATAACGATACTGAAGTGATTACTCCCGAGTGGTTGACAGAGATGGTTAGCCAGGCGATCCGGCCAGGAGTTGGAGCAGTCGGTGCAAAATTGAGGTATGGCGATGATTCTCTACAACATGGTGGAGTCATTCTTGGATTGGGTGGTGTGGCTGGCCATTCACATAAACATCTCCCCGAAAAAATTCCTCATGGTAAACGAAGCATTGGGAATAACATGTCTAATAGTAGCCCCGGTTACTTTGGGAGAGCAGCTTTAGTTTCTAATTATTCTGCTGTTACCGCGGCCTGTCTGGTGATTAGGAAGTCTATTTACCAGAAAGTTGGGGGACTCGATGAGCATCACCTAGGCATAGCATTTAATGATGTTGACTTTTGTTGTCGGCTTCTTGAGGCGGGTCACATAAATGTCTGGACGCCCTATGCTGAGCTTTATCATCATGAGTCGAAAACTCGCGGCTATGAAGATACTAAAACAAAAAGGCAAAGATTCTTAAAAGAATCAGAGTATATGAAGCATAAATGGAAAGAAAAATTAGCGTTCGATCCAGCTTATAGTCCAAATTTAACATTGAATCACGAAGACT
>CEVA01226356.1_pt1 | contig 10397 bp, 16 predicted proteins | sample 361521 | NCBI WGS metagenome assembly CEVA01 (sample SAMEA2622823, study PRJEB7988) | marine metagenome | isolation source: saline water (ENVO:00002010), including | reverse complement strand
AAGCTTAGTAATGCCATTTAAGGATAAAGTATTTCGTTTAGCCAAACGTTTATTGGTGTCGCGAGAAGAAGCTGAAGATGCTACACAAGAAATACTGCTGAAATTATGGAAAAACAAAGAGAAGATAGAAAATTATAATAATGTTGAAGCTTTCTCTATGACAATGACAAAGAATTTTTGTTTGGACAGGCTAAAATCTAAGCAAGCACAAAATTTAAAAATTGTTCATAGTAATTATACGGATAACAATTCGTCATTACAAAAACAAGTTGAAGCCAAAGATAGTGTCAATTGGGTGTCTCGAATAATGGAAGATTTGCCCGAACAACAAAAAATAATTGTACAACTAAGAGATGTTGAGCAGTATGATTATGAAGAGATAGCCAAAATGTTAGATATGAATGAGACCGCAGTGCGTGTCAATCTATCGAGAGCAAGAAAAACAATAAGAGAAAAATTAACTAATACACATCAACATGGTATTAAATAATATAGAAAAACTAATAGAAAAGTATAATAATGCAGAAACAACTTTAGCAGAAGAAGCTAAGCTAAGAGATTACTTTGCAAGTGATAATGTTGCGCCGCATTTAGAACATTATATACCAATGTTTACATACTTTTCTCAAGCACAGCAAGAGCAGTATACCAAAGACGTTCCATTAAAACCTAAGAGAACAAAATTGTATCAATGGATTTCTGTCGCAGCAATTATTGCCTTGATGTTTAGCATTTTCGTCCCAACTTGGAATAATGGTCCTAAAACTTTAGCAGATTATACTCCAGAAGAACAGAAAATGTATTTAGAGGCTAAGGCAGCCTTAGCGCTACTTTCTGATAAGTTTAACGTAGGAACAGCAAGCTTAAATGTCTTAAATACAGCTTCAGAAAATCTTAATGCAGGTTTTGAGACAGCAAGTTACATTACTGAATTTAGTGAGGCAACAAACAAATTATTAAAGAATTAAATTTTAAAATAAAAACAAGAAATTATGAAAACGGAGATTCACAAAAACAAGAAAAATAAATTAAATACCATGGGTAAAAAAGTAATTTTAATTATTGCAGTTTTGTTTACATCAATGACTTCTTTTAGTCAAAGTGTTTTTGACAAGTTTGAAGATGTAGAAGGTGTAACGTCAATTATTTTAAACCAAAAAATGTTTAAGATGATAGCAACAATAGGTGTAGATATTGACGATCCCGAGATGAAAGAATATGTGCAAATGGCAAAGAACGTTACAGGGTTTAAAGTGTTTACTACAGGAGATGAAAAAATCTCAACTGATATACAAGGTACTGTTGATAAGTATCTAAAATCATCAGATCTAGAAGAGTTGATGAGAATTAAAGATGGAGACCAAACCGTAAAGTTTTATGTTAGGGAAGGAAAAGATGAAAACCATGTAAAGGAATTTTTGATGTTCATTACAGGTCTTAAAGAGATCACCGATGGTGAGATTGAAATTAACGGTAAAAAACGTGAGATAGAAACTGTTCTTTTAACCTTAACTGGTGATATAGATTTGAGACAGATTTCAAAATTATCTAGCCAAATGGATATTCCAGGTGGTAATCAGTTAAAAAAGGCAGGCAAAAAAGGTAAAGAGTAATATATTATGATACAATCAATCAAAAAATTAATAGTAATGTTGTTTTTGGTTGTGGCTTACACAAGCTGCAACCAAGAGCCAACGTTGCAAACGTATTTTGTAGATAGTGAGCCCAAAACAGGTTTCTTTTCTGTAGATGCGCCAGTTAGTTTGCTAAATTTAGAAGAGGTTAAACTTACAAGAGAACAAGAAGAAGCTTATGAGTCTATAGATAAACTCAATGTTTTAGCTTATAGAATAGATGCCAAAAATACAGAGGAGTACGAGCTAGAACTTACAAAAGTTAAGTCCATTCTAAAAAATCCAAAATATGAAGAGCTAATGAGAGGCGGCAACAGTACAGATGGTCGTTTTATGGTAAAGTTTATAGGTGAGGTAGACAATGTTGACGAGCTTATTCTTTTTGGAAATGCAAAAGACAAAGGCTTTATAGTGGCGAGAGTACTTGGAGATGATATGAATGCAGGCAAATTAATGTCTCTTCAATCTGTATTAAAGGATATGGATTTTGAAAACGCAAATCTTAAAGGTATAACAGACTTTTTTAAATAAACTGACAAGTATTTAAAATGTTAATGAGAATCGTCCTGAAGTTTGTCTTTAGGGCGATTTTTTTTAGTGTCATTCTTTAGAGTATGCCAAAATGCAACAATTAGTAAACCTCCAAAAAGTGTAAATAATAAAGCTTTGATAATAAAATAGTCCAACACCTCAAACATTCCAGCAGCAAAAAAGCCAAAAGCAATTATAGCTACAATTAGCAGCGCTATAGAATTTTTGTTCAAAGGGAAAAATCTCATTTTATATACCAGTATAGTTGCTTGGAGATATTGCTTTTAATTCAGCTTTTATAATATCAGAAACCTCTAAAGTATCAATAAAATCTGAAATAGATGCTTTTGTAATAGCTTCGTTGGTTCTTGTTAATCCTTTTAAAGCTTCATAAGGGTTTGGATAGCCTTCACGACGAAGAATAGTCTGTATGGCTTCGGCAACAACAGCCCAGTTGTTTTCCAAGTCTTGTTCAAACTTAGAAACGTTTAGTAGCAATTTACCCAACCCTTTTAGAGTCGATTTAAAACCAATTAAAGTATGTCCAAATGGTACTCCAGCATTTCTTAGAACAGTACTGTCTGTTAAATCGCGTTGCATTCTAGATATTGGTAGCTTCGCCGCAAGATGTTCAAAAATAGCATTGGCAATACCTAAGTTGCCCTCACTATTTTCAAAATCAATCGGATTTACTTTATGTGGCATAGCCGAACTACCAACTTCCCCTTTTTTAATCTTTTGTTTAAAGTAATCCATAGATACATATGTCCAAATGTCTCTATCTAAATCTATAATAATGGTATTGATGCGCTTTAAAGCATCAAACAATGCAGCCATATGGTCGTAGTGCTCTATTTGTGTAGTTGGAAACGAGTGTTGTAAGCCTAGTTTTTCTTGTACAAATGATGTTCCAAAAGCTTTCCAGTCAATATTAGGATAAGCTACTTTGTGTGCATTAAAGTTACCTGTAGCACCACCAAACTTAGCAGCACTCGGCACATCATTTAAAAGATTGAATTGTTCTTTTAATCGTACTACAAAAACATCAATTTCTTTGCCTAATCGAGTAGGGGAAGCAGGCTGTCCATGTGTTCTAGCTAACATTGGTACAGCTTTCCACTCTTCAGCTAATTCTTCAATTTTGTTAAGAAGTGTATTGTATTCCGGAACATAAACATCGTTCATAGCTTCCTTAATGCTTAGCGGAATAGCTGTGTTGTTAATGTCTTGAGACGTCAACCCAAAATGAATAAATTCCTTATGGTCAGATAAATCTAAAGCATCAAACTTTTCTTTTATAAAATATTCAACCGCTTTAACATCGTGGTTGGTTACTTTTTCAATTTCTTTAATGGCAGCGGCATCAACAGCAGTAAAGTTTTTGTAAATGCCTCTTAAGTCCTCAAAAACACTTGTGGAAACTGATTTTAACTGAGGTAATGGTAATTCGCAAAGTGCAATAAAGTATTCAATCTCTACAAGAACGCGATATTTTATTAAAGCCTCTTCAGAAAAATAATTACCTAAAGCGTCTACTTTAGATCTGTATCTACCATCTATTGGTGAAATTGCGCTAAGTGCTGTAAGTGCCATTTAAGTTGATTTTTAAGAAGCATCAAATATAAGGAAGTAAGTTGAAAAGTGTAAAGTAAGTAGTAAAAAGTTCAAAGTACAAAGTAATCAGTAAATAGTAAAAACTGTAAAGTAATATGTGTAATGTAATCAGTATAAAGCGTGTGGTTTTTCAATTTTCACTAGACACTAGACACTAGACACTAGACACTAGACACTAGACACTTATTTATTAATCTTCTTCAAAATATGCCTCGCTCTGGCTTTAAATCCTGAACTTTGCATCTGAAAATCGCGTTCTAGAATGATTGCCAATTCTGGGTGAATCCAATCATATTCAGTGCCTAATAAATAAAGTGAATTCATAGAATAGGCCTTTGGTGCAATTTTTTCGTCATTAATCATCCAGTCAAAACAGGCTTCGATAATTTTTTCTTTATGATCTTCGCTAAGATGATGCTTTATTTTGGTGTCAGATTTTCCGTAGTAAGCAGTTATTAGATATTCACAGATTTTTGCCATTGGCCGTACAGCAGGATCTAGGTGTACATTAGAAACATTTTTTGTAAAGGTGTCTAAATGCGGAATAATAGCTTCAAGGTTTTCACCACACATAAACTCAAAGACCCAAGCTGCTCTGCATGAAATTTTATCATCTACATCAAACAAAATTTCCAGAAGTGGTTTTACTAATTCAGGCTGATTTAATACCAAATTAGCATAATGCAATCGCTTCTCACGAGAGTGGTTAACGTAATTTAATTCTTCGTAGAGTTGTGCCTTTGTCAATTTATTTTTTTTAAATTTCGACTTCTAAATTAATCAAAAATGAAAATCCTTAAAAAACTCTTATTGCTAATTTTAGCAATCTTTATAATTGCTCAATTTTTTGGACCAGAAAAAAATGATGGCGATATCACTTCAGTTAAGCCATTTTTAGCAGACACAAACCCACCTCAAGATGTATTAGCTATTTTGAAAAATTCGTGTTTCGATTGTCATAGCGACCATACACGTTACCCTTGGTATAGTAAAATTACACCAATAAATTATTGGATGGCAGACCACATAGAGCACGGAAAAAGTGATTTTAACATGTCTAGATGGAATGATTATTCAGATAAGAAAAAAGACCATAAGTTAGAAGAAATTGCAGAAGAAGTAAAAGAAGGTCATATGCCTTTGCCTAGCTATACTTGGGCTCATAGTGAAGCCAAACTTTCTAAGGAGCAGATTGAAGCTGTTGAAAAATGGATAAAAATGGCTAGAGTTATCTATATCTTTTCTAAAGAACCACAATAGTTTTTGGTGAATGGTTAGTAGATTGTAAATAGTATTTTTGCATTATGAAAAATTTGCTAATCATTGGGTTTGTATGGCCAGAGCCTAAAAGTTCTGCTGCAGGTAGCAGAATGTTGCAACTCATAGAGCAATTTCTTAAACAGGGTTTTGAAATTACTTTTGCCTGTGCAGCTAAAACTTCACCTAATACTTATGATGTATCTCAACTAGGCGTTAAGACACAAACCATTCTGTTGAATGACGCTTCTTTTGATGAGTTTGTAACTAACCTACAGCCAGATGTTGTGCTTTTTGATCGTTTTATGGTAGAGGAGCAATACGGTTGGCGCGTTGCAGAACAGTGCCCAAAAGCTTTACGAGTTTTAGATACCGAAGATTTTCATGGCTTACGAAAGGCAAGGGAATTAGCTTTAAAAGCAGGTGTTGAAGTTACAATTGAACACTTACAGAACGATACTACCAAACGTGAAATTGCCAGTATCTACCGTTGCGATTTAAGTTTAATAATTTCTGAAGCAGAGATAGATATTTTAACCCAACAATTTAAGATAGACGACAATTTACTTTACTATTTACCCTTCTTATTAGAGCCAATAGAAGAAGAAAAGATAAGTAGTTTACCTACTTTCGAAGAGCGTCAACACTTTATAACCATCGGAAACTTTTTACATCCACCAAACTATGATGCTGTATTGTATCTAAAGCAAGTTATTTGGCCTTCAATACGCAAGCAACTTCCCAAAGCAGAACTGCATATTTATGGCGCTTACGAATCTCAAAAAGTAATGCAATTACATAATAATAGGGAAGGATTTTTAATTAAAGGGTTTGCAGAAAATGTTAACGATGTGATGCAACAAGCTAAAGTTTGTTTGGCACCATTACGCTTTGGTGCAGGACTAAAAGGCAAACTCGTAGATGCCATGCAAAATGGTACACCTTGCGTTATGTCTACCATTGCTGCTGAAGGTATGTTTGATGATTGGAGGTCACTGAGCGAAGTCGAAGTGAATGGTTTTGTAGAAGACCGTCCAGAAGTTTTTGCTCAAAAAGCAGTAGAGCTTTATACCAATGCAGACATCTGGAAAGCTAAAGAACGCAACGGTTTTAAAGTTTTAAATCAGCGTTTTGATAAGGCTAACTTTAAAGATGAGTTTGCACAAAAAATTGAAGACCTAAGTATAGGTATAAAAAGACATCGTCAAAACAACTTTTTTGGTCATATACTACAACATCAGACTTTGCAAAGTACTAAGTATTTGAGTAAATGGATTGAGGAGAAGAATAGGTGAGATTTCATTATTCGTTTGTCTTGCAGTTGTGTTCTTCAAATATTTTTACCATTCTGGTTTGTACGCGTTCTTTTTCCGATTCCGTTAACTGACTTGATAAACCATCTAAAACCTCGTCACTTATACTAGGATTATATAGATACCGAATGGTATATCTGTCTTCTGAAATCCCAATAATTTCAGCAGGTTCTTTTAGGTAAATTAAGTCTACCTTAAAAGGCATATTATTAAAGTCTTCGACAATTTGTTTTGTGACATTGTCTGAAAAATATGAAGTAGAAAATTTCGAAAATATTTGATTCCATCCTGAAGAACCACAATTATAATTAAGTGAGCCTATTTCACTTGATTTTTTATTAATTCCATAGCATGAGATAAATAAGAAAACAACAAAAAAAGCTCTAAGTTTAGATTTCATCTTAATAATTTACTAATTCTTTATTTTTCTCTCTCTTAAGTACTTACTAAAAATGTTGATATATCTAGTGTCGAATTTCACGATAGTAATTAAATCCCATTTGATTTTAGTAGATTGAGTGTCTAAGAAACCTTTTGCATCAAAGTATCTTATGTATGCTCCAGAGTCAGTGATTTTTGTTATTGGTCCTATGTCAAAAGACTCATCATCAGGATCTTCATTTTCAATAATAACATTAAACCCTAGTTTTTTAATTGATCTTAAAATTGAACTCCAATTGGTCAAATCAATTTTATGTTTATTTAGAATTTTATCGACTAATCCTTCTAAAGTCATTATTTTATGGTAATACTTATCATTATTGCTTAATAAAATATCTTTAATTGTTTCAATAGGAATTATAGAATATCCATCTATTTCAAAATCATCAGTGTTTTGAAGTAATATGAAATTCTCAGAATAGTCAACAATATATCCTTTAGCAATAGCCATATCAGTTTGATTAAAGTGACGTATTATTTTACAATATTTTTTGTTAGATAAGTGATGTTGAATCTTTTCTATTATTATCATGATTAATTTATTGTTGCTGGTTTTGAAGCATTAACTCTTAAGTAAAAAGGAGATAAATCCGTTTCAAAAATCTACTAACAAACTCTATTTTTTCCTTTTTACAACACCATCACTAACAAAATCTGAGAAGTTTGAAGTTGCCTTAAATTTGTAGCCATCAGCAGTTGTTTCTGTAATTTCAACAAAGACAGTGTCGGTTTTTTTACCTCTAGGTAATGTATCTTCTCCTTTTATTACACTCCCGTTAAAAAGTGCATATTTACAGTCATTAATCCACATTAGGTCAAACCTGCTATGGATTCCTAATTTCTCAACTATTTCTTCTTGATGTGTTTTAGTTCTGATTAAAACAGAACCTCCATAGCTTTCATCTTCTATTACAAATGTTCCGGTTTTAAAGTCGCTACAATCTTGAGGGTTAATTAAAATTAAGAATAATGCGAAAATTGGTGTAAATAGTTTACCCATACTTGTTGTGATATTGGTGATATATTCCAAATAATGCTGAATTACAGCTAGTCTAGGCACGAATTTCGTTTAAAATAACCACAAATTCAAGTTTCTGTTAAAATAGTTGTGTAAAATTAAAATGTAAAATATATTTGTCATATAGTAAAAATAATTTTACTAATTATAAAATATATTTGTCAATTATGGATAAAAGAAGTTTTGTTGAGGGTGAGCGTCAACGCATACAGAAATTATTAGATTTTAGATTGCCAACGTCTTTTAAATGGTTAGGTGTGCTATTATTGGTTGTCGCTTTTGTTCTGTTTTTTGTAAGAAAGCAGTTTCCTGAGCATGCAGAAATCATTAGAGGTGTAGGACGTACGATCTTTATTATTGGTTTATTGTGTATTTCCTTAGCACGAGATACAGAGGAAGATGAAATGACTATTGCTTTAAGAGCACAATCATACGCCATTGCCTTTATTTTAGGTACTATATATGCTATTATAATGCCTTATGTAGAGTTTGGTGTTTCTAATATAGTTTCAGACAAAGCCCAAGCTTATAAGCAACTTGGTGATTTTCAGTTGTTGAGTTTTATGTTCTTGGTACAATTAGGTTTTTATTATACCCTAAAACGCTTTAGATAATGGAAAACACAATAAAGGTAGAGCGTGCAATTCTTAATCTAACGCAAGGAGATTTAGCAGAAAAAATTGGTGTCTCTCGCCAAACTATAAATTCTATTGAAGCTAACCGCTATGTACCATCAACGGTTTTAGCCTTAAAATTATCAGAGGTCTTTAATAAACCTGTGAACGATTTTTTTAAGTTAAGCGATAACGATTAAAAAAAGCTTAGTCTGTAGTATAGATTGAAGCTATCTCTTCTTCTTGTTTTTTCTTTTTGCGCTTACCTGTAAAAATATTAAAGGTGTAACTCGCTGAAAGACCGCCTAACATGGTTGAGATCATCTCACTGTTGTCAAACTTTCCTGAAATTATATTGCCATCATAAAACTCTTTTGCAATACCAGCTAAAGAAGACAAACCAAAGCTATACCAAAAGGCTTTGCGCTTATTTTTGGTTTTAGAATATATATAAGTGTAAGTAGCGCTAGAGATGGCAGCCCCAACCGCAAAGTGTAAGCCGTCATCTTCTAAGGTAATCTGTGCAGAACTAACACTAAAACAGAACAGCATAAAGCATAAAACTATAGTTTTCATAGGTATAATAGATTGGTTGAGCGTAAAATAGCCGTTTAGATGTGGAATGCTTAAAATTCTCGGTAGGACTTATATTTTTACGATAAAAGCTCTAATTTCGTCTCGTTATATACGCAAAAAGGGTAAAGGTTTGAAGATTAACATATTATCAAGAACAGCATTACTTATTGTTTTAGTTTTAGTAATGTCTTGTACAACAACAACCACTATTAAGTCTGGAGATATAATATTTAGAGGTGCAACACAAAGTGACTTATCTGAAGCTATAAATGAGGTAACACAAACCGAAAAAGCTACAAACTATACGCATATGGGTATTTGTAGTGTTGAAAATGATACTGTTTTTGTTTATCACTCAGATTTGAGTAAAGGTGTGGTAAAAGAACCACTACAACTGTTTTTAAAACCAGATGATACCACAACTTATACAGCAGATGTATACCGAATTAAAGACAGTACCAAACCACAAATAGAAAATGCCATTTCTAAAGCCAATAAATTACTTGGTGAGCCTTACAACTTCACTTACATATTAGAAGATAAAGGCTATTACTGCTCAGAGTATATCTACGAATTGTTTAAAGAAGACAATGTGTTTACTCTAGAACCAATGACTTTTAAAAATGCTGATACCAACGCCTTTCATAACGGTTGGATTACCCATTACAAAGAATTAGGTATAGAAATACCAGAAGGCAAACCAGGTTGTAACCCAAATGGTATGGCAGCATCTGAAACTTTGGATTTTATAAAACGTTTGCAATAATGTTTAAAACTACGTAAGGTTACGTATTGACTTGTTGATTTAAAAATGTGAACTTCGCTTATCAATCAATATAGTTTATTAAAACGGAACTATATCTTAACGTTGTGCGTCATTTGAGAGAAATCGTACTGAAAATGAAAACAGTTGAATTTTAATGAAAAAATGGATTTTAATAATTGTTGGAATTATCCTGATTGGAATAATCGGAATTGGAATTAAAATCAACTCGGATTTGGATGATGTTGTGGAAACTTTTAATTCGGAATATTCTCTAAATGAGCCAAATTTGATTATCCTTTCGGACTCAATTTCACCGAATAAAAAATACAAATATTACGAATATCAATTTGATAAAGGCGGATTAGGATACTCAAGAATTTTTTGGTCAGCTATTGAAAATGACAAAATGGAAAACGACCTTGGTAAAGGGTTGATTCCTCAAGGATTTAAAATAATTGGGTGGAACGAGAAAAACGAATTGCTTTTAAAAGAATGGAATCCTAAATCGGACTTAAAAACTGTGTCGGAATTGCAGAACGGAACAATAATTAACGGAATGAAAATAAATATTGTGGAATAAAAACGAACGCACAACACCGGCTATAGTTCATTGCTTCTGACTTTCCTCTCGGA
>CEVA01087150.1_pt1 | contig 10407 bp, 9 predicted proteins | sample 361521 | NCBI WGS metagenome assembly CEVA01 (sample SAMEA2622823, study PRJEB7988) | marine metagenome | isolation source: saline water (ENVO:00002010), including | reverse complement strand
TATTTAGGACCCCCAATCTGCTAGATAAGGTAGATGATTCTTCAGTATGCTCAGTGTGCGATTTGTACCCGACATGAAATTCGTCTAACTGCGCGATCATGGTTCCAACTGGTACAGTATTACCTTCCGGTACAAGAATTTTGGATATGGTCCCTTTGGCGGGACTAGGAACCTCCATGGTTATCTTGTCAGTTGTCACTTCAACTATTGGATCGTATTTATTTACGCTGTCTCCTGGGGATACAAGCCATTTACCAATAATGCCCTCAGTAATAGATTCGCCTACGTGTGGTAATTCTATATTCATTATGACCTCAAGTACATTTAAAAAAGCTTGATTAATATAGTTTAGTAATCAACAAGCTTTTGTACGGCATCTATAATTTTTTCAGTAGATAACATGAATTCTTGTTCTAGCGGTGGGCTGAATGGCATAGCAGGTATATCAGGGCCGCATAGCCTAGTTACCGGGCCATCCAAATATTCGAAAGCCTCACTCGATATCACAGCAGATATCTCCCCTCCCAAACCACCTGTTTTTGTGTCTTCGTGCACTATGATTACTTTTCCTGTTTTTTTGACTGATTCCAGTATTGTCTCCTGATCTATTGGGAATAGGGTTCTGAGATCTACTACTTCAACACTGATTCCATCATTGGCGAGATCTCTTGCTGCTTCAGCGCATAAATGGACCATCAAACCATAGGTTATCAGGCTGATATGTCGGCCTTCCATTTTGACCTCGGCTTTACCTAATGGGACTGTGTATTCACTCTCAGGAACCTCTCCACGGACCAATCTGTAAGTACGTTTATGTTCCAAAAATACTACTGGATCATCGCTCCGAACCGAGCTTTTTATAAGCCCTTTGGCATCATATGGAGTTGATGGAGCTACCACGGTAAGGCCAGGACTGTGCGAAAAAAAAGATTCAATACTTTGTGAATGATATAGTCCTCCTCGCACACCTCCGCCATAAGGTGTCCTGATCAATAAAGGTACATTGATATCACCATTTGTGCCATATCGCGCACGAGATGCCTCGCCGATCAATTGGTTAAATGTAGGCCATATAAAATCGGCAAATTGTATTTCTGCTATAGGCCGTAAACCGTTCATTGCGGATCCAAGAGCAATACCTGCAATAGATGATTCGGCAAGAGGAGTGTCGATAACTCGATCCTGTCCGAAATCTTCAATAAAACCATCTGTGGCCAAAAATACACCACCTCGTCGTCCGATGTCTTGCCCTAATATGAATACCCTCTCGTCTCTTTGAATTTCCTCATGCATCCCTTCTCGTACAGCTTCAATCAGAGTTTTTATTGCCATGTCCGCTTCCTTGATGCTGGTTTGAGTATAAGTGGTCGTAGAATCCAACTATGCTTGGGTATTGCGCCGATTCTGCAAAATCAGTGGCATCGTTGACCATGGACTGTGCATCTGCGTGGAACTGTTCTTCAATGTCTTTAGTCAATAATCCACTGAATTCAAGTTGGGTCTTTAGTAATTGAAGAGGATCGTGCCTACGAGACTCCTCTATTTGTTGAGGATCTCTGTAGCGTTTGTCGTCGTCGTCGCTGGTGTGCGGCAGGTATCTTTCAACTTTGGCATCAATTAGTGTTGGACCATCGCCGTCCCTTGCTCTTTTCACGGCTTCGGTAGTTGTTTCGTACACAGAGGTGATGTTGGTACCGTCTATTTCTACGCCAGGCATCCCGTAGCCTTCTGATCTGCTGGAAAGACTGTCTACTGCCATTTGCATGTGCTTCGGCACTGATATCGCGAAACCGTTATTCTCACAAAAAAATATCACCGGGAGTTTGTGTATTGCGGCGAAATTCATCGCTTCGTGACAGTCTCCAACGCTTGAAGCTCCGTCTCCGAAATATACAATGACAACGGTTTTGTCTCCGCGTATCTTTGCCGCTAGGGCCGCTCCAACCGCCTGTGGTATATGCGTCCCGACAACATTCGAAAGATTGATCACCCGGAGTTTAGGGTAGGCTCCATGAAGGGGGAATTGCCTGGCACCGCTCATGGGTTCCCCGTCTTTAGCTAGAAAACTTAGCATTATTTCTCTAGGTGTCATACCTAGTGAGATAAGTACAGCGATATCTCTGTAATATGTGAAAAACAAGTCTTCATCTGGATCCATAGCACTAGCACTACCGATTTGAGCGGCCTCGTGGCCTTGAGCGGATGCCACTATGGCTGCTTTACCTTGACGATTGAGTGTCCATACCCGTTCGTCTACAGTCCGGCTTAGGACCATTTTCCGATATAATTCGAGGAGGCTAGACTGAGTAAATGTCTCGGGAACGACTAAGCCTAGCTTAGTCGTTTTTGACGGATTGCTATCAAGGTTTGCCAAAAATCTGTTTCTCCTGACAATATGGGATGCATTATAGGAGCCTTAACAGATTGGAGTCAAAATACAACTAATTGCCAAATTCACGAGTTGACTTAGCGTATGCAACTAGATTAATTTCTCAAAATCGCATGTACATGAATTGATTAGGAGTTGTGAATGTTACTTGAAGGAGCGAAGGCACTAATAACAGGTTCTCGTCGTGGTATAGGTAGTGAGATTGCAATTAAATTGGCTGAAGAAGGAGCTGATATTGGACTGAATGATATTGAATACGATCAGTCCGCCATCGATACCATGAAGAAAATTGATGCCATTGGTAGTAATACCAGTTGGCATTTGGCAGATATAGCAGATGCTGAACAAGTAAATAATATGTTTGATGAGTTCTTGAGCGTTCACGGCCGCATAGATATTCTGGTGAATAATGCAGTTGCTCGTCGTATGAAGTCATTGATGGAAATTTCGGAAGAGGATTGGGATTTAGAAATAGGTAGTGGATTAAAGGGCTACTTTATGTGTAGCCAAAGAGCTGCCAAGGAGATGATCAGTCAATGCACAGGTGGAAACATAGTTAGTATTAGCAGTATTCATGCATTTGCAGCCTTTCCGGACGACCTTGTTTACGGGGTTTGTAAAGCAGGCATAATTAGAATGACAAAAAGTTTGGCTTTGGATCTTTCAGGCCACAATATAAAAGCCAACTGTATAGCTCCTGGATACATAGATAGTCGACTGCTTGATCCAAAAGATGAGCATTTGAGAGGCAAAGCTGATCATTATCAAAAGGTTATGCATGCTATTCCAAGCAGGAGAGCTGGATTGCCGTCAGATATAGCGAGGACAGCAGTACTACTTTGCTCTAGTTACGCAGATTATGTCAATGGAGAGTGTATAACTGTAGATGGTGGATATATGGCTGGACTCTATACACCTGAAGTGTAGACGTTCTAGTGTTCCAGGCGAGACAAATATTGTTCTACAATATCGATGCCAACTAGTTGACTGTAGGCCTGCTGGAGTTGTTCGGTAATATTGCCGGGGATAACTCCCTTGTTAACTGACGAACCATTGATTGATACTACTGGGCATATACAAAAACTGGTTGAAGTGACGAAAATCTCATCAGCATTGTATCCATCAAAGGGATCCAGATCTGTTTGATGGCACTCAATGCCAAGTTTTTCTGCCAGCTCAATAGTAGTTTGTCGGCTTATTCCTGGTAAAACATACTGTTCTCTGGGAGTGAACAGTTTATTGTCTTTAACTATAAAAATATTGGCGCCATTTCCTTCACAAAGATTACCGTTAGTATCCAACAGGATGGCCCAAGAGCCGGCAGAGATTGAACTTACTTCAATCTCTGCCAGAACAAAATTCACATAGTGGTGCAATTTGGCTCTAGGGCTAACTGATTCCGGTGGAGTTCTTCTGATCGAGGAAATTGTTATAGGTAATCCGTCACGGTAGTATTTAGCTCTTTGGGCAAAAGGTAGTGGCAAACACTCTATGATTACAGTAGGGGACGGTTTTTGTTCGGTCCTGTCCCCTCTTGTAATTCGCTGTGATATCCAGTAATCATCGGATCTATCTATCAGCGGCAGGTTGGTTTCTAGAACTTCCATTGTAAGATCAGATAACATTTTTTTTGAAAGACCAGGCTCGATCCTCATGTAGGACAATGAATTAAAAAGTCGGTCGAGGTGTTCTTGAAGTTTGAATATTTTTCCTCCAAAAGTACGCGTGGTATCAAATACAGCGTCTCCTAAGAGGAAGCCAGAGTCTCGTATGGGTACTTTGGCTTGACTTTCTGGGATGATTTCACCGTTGAAATACACAACGCGCTCTTTGGCCATAGGTACCTCCGAGATTTAACTACAAAACTAGATATTTGCTCTTATGCTTATACAGGGCGACCATTTATTGTTCCAGCGCTAGCTTTTAAGATAACCAAATGTTCCTTGATTTCTAATCATCTCTCCAACGGTACCCTACTTGCCATACAGTTTCTATGAACGAATTGTCAGAATCAGAGATTTTGCTTCTGAGTCGTCTTATGTGAACGTCAACAGTGCGTGTTCCGCCAAAATAGTCATAACCCCAGATCGAGTTCAATAACGCTTCTCTGGTATAAACATGGCCGGGATTAGATGCCATCAATTTCAATAACTCATATTCTTTGAACCTTAAATATATACGTTTTCCGTTGAGATAAACTTCATATCTTGATGGATCAATTGTGAGCCCTCCGACTTTTATTACACCAGAAGCCTCGTTTTTACGCATTCTCATGATGGCTGTTTGGGATCTTATCAATAACTCTAGTGGTTTTACCGGCACGAAAATAAAGTCAGTGAATCCAACTTCAGGGTCTAATTCTGAAGCTGTCTTATCGTCTACTAGAGCTATGATCGGGATGTCTAGATTCTCAGTCTGTCTCTGGATATACCTGAAATCTTTTGATGTGAATTGTGTTGTATCAACCAATATAATTTCGGGGGTTTCGTCAACATCGATGTCAAAATTTACAGAAACCAAAATTGCATTAATACCGTTTTTAATAAGTAGGCCTTCTGGATTAGAGTGGTCATCTAATGTTTCAGGCCCTATTCTAGGCACATCTTTCAAGAGCGGTCTGGACGGATGATTACGGATTTTATTTGTCAATTTCAATTGGTAGTCCTATCGAGTTTCCCCATTCTGTCCAAGAACCGTCGTAATTACGTACCCGATCATATCCCAGGAGATACTTAAGAACGAACCAAGTGTACGATGCACGCATACCAAGTCGACAGTAGGGTATTATTTCTTTGTCTGGAGATATTCCAGCATTATTGTACAGTGCTCTTAGCTCTAGCTCAGGTAGGAAAGCTCCATCTACACCTGCACCATCATCCCATTGGATGTTGATGGAATTTGGGATTCTTCCATTGCGATATATTCCTGTTTGATCCATACCGGGTGAAGCGGACATTTCACCTGAATGTTCTTCCACGCTACGAGTATCCACTAACACTGTGTCATTAACGCTTCCGAGGCTTTTTAAAACGTAGTCTTTGGTTGCGCGGATAGATTTGTCGGGGATTTCTACCCCATATTGAGTTCGTTCTGGAATTGAGCGTTCATTGGACAGTGTTCGACCTTCCTGTATCCATTTAGTACGCCCCCCGTTGAGTAATCGGACGTCTTTATGCCTGTAGTATTTAAGTATCCAAAATGCCCATGTTGCAGACCTATTATTTCCATCTCCGTACAAAATAACAGTGGTGGTTTTGCTGATACCTGATCTGTTGAAAAGCTCCTCAATTTCACTCAGGCTAGGTATATCACGTCGTTCCCGGGATTCCAAATCCGTGTGTAAATCCCAGACGAAGGCACCCTCAATGTGTCCAGCGTTGTAACCAATTTCAACGTCAGCGTTGATTTCCAAGACTCTCATATTTTCATTCTGGAGGTTCTCGGCCAACCAGCTAGTACTTACTAAGACGTCGGAATTAGTGTATGACTCGTCCATTTTATATACGGCTCACATATTGATTTATGTTTGAATATAGGGCAAGGTTCAAATGAATTCAAGTTTCTTTATTAGGCAGGGTACTTTTTGAGCTAGGATTTAAACTATTGTTTTGTGCTCTTCGTTGCGCGCGGAACCTAGCTCATAGTAAAATGTTAGCTAGTCGAAAGTGATTGGTTACTCCATATTCCCCTCTATTAACTATTTCACTAGATGGAGGATGAATGAATATCCAATGGATGAGAAATAGTTTCATCTACCTCCTGATTGCAGTCGCCTTGATTGCAATCGTGTTCACTATGTTCAGTGAACCACTGGGAGGTTCTAGGGAAGTTCCTGTTAGTCAAGTCATATCTATGTCTGCGAGTGGTGACGTAGATGTGATTGAAATTGACGGTGACAAACTCACTATTTTAACCAATTCTGGTGAGACCCTTGTTTCGCGAAAAGAAGCGGGAGCCAGCTTGGTTGAGCAATTGCATGATTCAGGAGTCGATACCGTCAACGGGCGGCTTGAACTAGTGGTGAAGGGATCAAGCGGGATTGGTAGCCTCTTTAGGCTGTTTTTCAATTTCCTACCTTTGATATTTTTTGGAGCCATACTGCTCTTTATGATAAGGCAGGCACAGGGAAATGCTAATCAGACGTTCAGCTTCGGTAAGAGTCGAGCTCGTATGTTCGTTGGTGATAGTCCTGATGTAAGTTTCTCAGATGTGGCTGGAGTAGACGAGGCAAAGGAAGAATTGGTAGAAGTTGTGGAGTTTCTGAAATCCCCAGAAAGATTTCTCGCTCTAGGTGCAAAGATACCTAAAGGTGTTTTGTTGGTTGGGCCACCCGGTACTGGCAAGACTCTACTTGCAAGGGCCGTAGCTGGCGAAGCAGGAGTCCCGTTTTTCTCAATCAGTGGATCAGAATTTGTAGAGATGTTTGTAGGAGTAGGTGCCTCTAGAGTTCGTGATCTATTCGATCAGGCGAAGCGCAACTCTCCCTGTATAGTGTTTGTGGATGAAATTGATGCTGTTGGGCGTCACCGCGGGACTGGGATGGGTGGAGGACATGATGAAAGAGAGCAAACTTTAAATCAGATATTGGTTGAAATGGATGGATTTGATTCCAACACAAATATAATAGTTCTTGCTTCAACCAACAGACCAGACATTCTGGATCCGGCACTGCTTCGACCTGGGCGTTTTGATCGAAGAGTGGTTTTAGACAACCCCGATGTTCGAGGAAGAACTGAAATTTTGAACATTCATTCTAAAGGGAAACCTCTTAATGAAGACGTTAATTTAGAAAAAGTGGCTAGGTTGACTACGGGGTTTAGTGGAGCTGATTTGGCCAATCTTGTTAACGAATCGGCTATTTTGGCAGCACGTGGTCAGAAAACCAACATAACACATGAGGAATTCGCTGAGTCAATTGATAGGGTTATAGCAGGACCTGAGCGCAAGAGCCGTGTAGTTAGCGAACGAGAAAAGGAAATGACGGCTTATCACGAAGCCGGGCATGCATTGGTGGCGCACCTGCTACCGAACGCAGATAGACCCTACAAAGTGACTATTGTTGCTCGTGGTCAGACAGGTGGTCACACTAGATACTTACCTGAAGAAGACAGAAAACTTTGGACTAAAAGTCAGTTCGAAGATATGCTGGCGGCTGCCCTTGGGGGACGAGTGGCTGAAGAAATTATATTTAACGAAACAACTACAGGGGCTAGTAATGATTTGGAACAAGCTACCAACATAGCCCGTACGATGGTCACCAGGTATGGTATGAGTGAAAAATTGGGCCCACGCACTTTCGGAAAAAATGAAGAATTAGTTTTTCTTGGCAGGCAAATATCTGAACAACGTGATTACAGCGATAGTGTCGCTGAAACAATTGACAGCGAAGTCAAGAAATTGATTGACGAGTCTCATCAAAAAGCAATCAATTTAGTAACGGACCATAAGGCGAAACTAACCGAATTATCGAAGTATCTGATAGAAAACGAAACAATTGAAGACGAGGAATTAACGAAACTGTGGGATTCGCCAGCCCCAGCATTATAATAGGTGGTTGATAGCTCCGAAAGCTGCATCAGACTCATTGTCTATTCTGGATTGAATCCTAACTGGGTTAGTGTTTTATCAAGAGATTTTAGGACGTCCTGTATCTCGGCTGGTAAACAGTACCCCATGTGACCGATCCTGAAAATTTTCCCAGTTAATTCAGCTTGCCCGCCGGCTAATATGACGTTGTGCTCTTCACGCATAATTTTCGTAAGCATAGCTCCATCTATACCAGTCGGCACCTCAACTGCAGTAACAGTATCAGAAGCAACTCTTTCATCTGGGAACAGCGACAGCCCCAAATTTTTTATGCCTTCCCGTGTTAAATTCGCGATATTTGTATGTCGTTTGAATACTTGATCCATACCCTCGTCAAGCAATTTTTGCAGGGCAACCTCTAACGCAAACATCACAGAAATAGCAGGAGTGTACGGCGGTTGTCCCTTTTCGAGATAACTGCGGTATTGATTCAAGTCAAAATAAAACCTTGGCATTTTAGCTTTCTTATTTGCATCCCAGGCAGATTTACTAAAACTTATAAAGGCTAGACCAGGTGGAAGCATCCAGCCTTTTTGGGATGCAGAAGCCACTACATCACATCCCCAGGTGTCAGTCAGCATTGGAATTGATGCCACGCTACTAATCCCGTCGACCAGGAGTAACTTTCCAAATTCATTTTTCACTACTTTGGCTATGGATTCTATGTCGTTTGTAACTCCCGTAGAAGTTTCATTGTGAGTGACTAGGACGCTTTTGATGGATGGATCAGAGTTCAGGGTGTCTCGCACCTTGTCTGGTGCGACAGCAGTACCAGATGGAAATTTTATATTTGTGACTTCAGCACCATATAGATTTGCTATCTGGCCGAACCTATCTCCAAATGTGCCCACAGACAGATTTAGAATTTTGTCACCAGGAGACATAGTATTAACAACAGCTGCTTCCATTGCTCCTGTACCCGAGCCGGTGATTATGTACATATCTTCAATGGTTGAGAAAATGGTTTTCAGTTTCTCTGTGGTACTTGACAGTAAATCAGCAAATTCAGGTCCTCTGTGATTAATCATTGGAGAAGACATGATTTCTAGTATGTCGTCAGATATTGGAATCGGGCCTGGTGTGCGAAGATTCAAATCAGCTCCTTAGTTACTAGAAGTTTATTATCAAATAAATATTATCACAGGGATGAATGGTCAAGGAACGTATATTTTTCTAATTCACCCCATCCAACAGCCCGGCTTCTGACATCTCTTCCCACTCTTTCAAGAAAGTTTGGTTCCATTGGTCAGTCATAGGATGAGAAAGCATCTGTTCATAAACATTCCAAAAAATGATAATGCCGTCTGCACCGTCTCTGAGAGCGGCGTATGCAGTTTCAACGGATCTAACTAAGGCCGCAGAGATATAAGGCCTGTTACCCCAATTTCCGAACATTTGGACGCACTCACGGATTAACTTTGTGGGGTCCCCTCCAGCTTCGCGGACTGGTTCGCAGAAAGGAAGGATATGAGTTGCCCCAGCTTGAGCAACTGCCGCTGCTTGAGGTAGCGAGAAAACCGTCGTACAGTATGTTTCTATACCGATGCGATCTAAGGCATTAAAAACCCCGAGAGAATCTGTGGTGCAAGGGACTTTAATGATAATTTGATCTGACATATTGTAGAAATATTCTGCTGTACCCAGCAATTCCTCTTTCGAAGAGCCATCGATCTCAATAACTACTGGTTTATCTGTGATATCAAGGTATTTTTGCGTGACATCTTTAATATGGCCATACTTTTTAACCATTTGGTTCAAAACTACTGTATTGGTAACAATACCTGCCGCACCAAAGCCCATCCATTTGATTAGGTCTTCTGGATCTCCTGCTAGCCAAATATCGGGTCCCTTCCCTACAATTTTTCTTTGTTCGATAGTTTGTCCTATTGGACCAGAATCTACGGGTGTAACGGGGTGCTGTAGTTTAGTTTTTGTAGCCATTAAACTCTCCTTGAAGTTCACAAAATAAGGAATAGAGGTATTAAGCAATACTACAGTTCTGGAAACCGCATATCAATGTATTCAGATACTGAATTCCAAAGTTGTGTATATACTTATTGATCCACTTGTTCTGAAATGGACGAAGGGAATGGATAATGAATAAGTTTTGGAGTTGGGGCAAGGATGTCTACTTACGTGACACATTTGCTTCATTTGGCTATAGGAACTATATGTATTTGTGGTTAGGCCAAACTACTCATTCTGGTGCCCTCTGGATAGATATGGTTGTCAGGCCCTTATTGGTTTTAGACTTGACAGGATCGCCGCTCCACTTAGGTATGGTGATGGCATCCAGGGCTTTACCAAATATGATGCTCAGTGTATTTGCAGGAGTTGTTGCGGATAGTTTTAATAGACGAACTGTCCTGATGGTCACAAAAATATTAATTTTGCTCATTAGCGCTATTTTTGCTTCGTTGATAATCATGGGC
>CEVA01047757.1_pt1 | contig 10414 bp, 5 predicted proteins | sample 361521 | NCBI WGS metagenome assembly CEVA01 (sample SAMEA2622823, study PRJEB7988) | marine metagenome | isolation source: saline water (ENVO:00002010), including | reverse complement strand
CCCTCGCAAAAGGGAGCTTCCCCACCCGAGAGATTCTCACCTTGCTTCAAGTCGAAGGCTGATTTTTTGGTCCTCTTCTTCGGCTTGTGAATCATGCTCGGGCCGTTATCCGGTGGCAGCGACTTATGCCAATCGATGCAGACCTTGGTCAGGCGCGCTACCAGCTCGGGATGCTTGTCGGCCAGGTTCTTGGTTTCTCCCCGATCCTTCTCCATGTCGTAGAGCTCGGCGTCCGTGCCGTCGTACTCGCATAAAAACTTCCATTTGCCTTCGCGGATGGCGAGGTCGGGCAGGTCGTTGTCGCCGTAGTAGGCGTCGCGGTCCGGGGGACGCCGAAAGAGGAGCGGTTGCTTGCGCGAGGCATTGCTCTTGCCAAGCAGAACGTCAGGCAGGGACTCGCCGTCGTACTTGATCCCCTTGGGATGAGGAACGTCAGCCAAATCGAGCAAGGTGGGAACCAGGTCGACCGCGGAGAAGACCGACTTCCCGTTCACTTTCCCCGTTGACTCATTATTGTTGGAGGGAATCAGACCAGGCCCCCAAGCAATGAGCGAAGAACGTACGCCGCCTTCATAGAGGTGTGTCTTGTAGCCACGAAACGGCCCCGCCACGCCAGCGCCCAACTCAGGCCCATTGTCAGAGCAGATGAGCACCAAGGTGTTTTCCCGCAAGGTATCGTCGTCCCGTACGAAATCGAAAAGTTTGCCGAACTGCCGGTCCATCTCGCGCAAAACCTGAAGATACAATTCGCGCTTGCCGTTGCCCCACTTGTCCACCGGAGGCCAGAAGGGACTGTGAACGTCGTCCGGCCACAGGTTGACGTAGAACGGTTTCTTCGCCTCGGCCGCCTTCTTCATGAAGGGGATAGCTTCGTCCACGAAGCCTTCGGTGATCTTGGAGCGCTGCATCCATCGTACCCCCTTGCCCAAACGTTCGGCATCACCCCAGATGCGACCGGGCTTATTCGGGTCCTGTCCCGGCTTGAGGGTTAGAGGAAGCAACTTCGGACCCATGCCCTCGAAGTTGGTCAGGGAGGCATCGAACCCATAATCCGTGATTGCCGGAGCATCGTCCACGTTGCGCTGCCCGCCCATGTGCCACTTACCGAAATGCCCCGTGGCGTAGCCGGCTTTCTGGAGAGAACGAGCAAGCATGGGCGCCTTCGGGTCGAGCCATTGGGCCATGCCACGTTGCTGGTTATGGTCACGGTTGCTCAGGTAGGAGGTGATCTTCCATCTTTGCGGGTACTGACCCGTCGAGATGGCAGTCCGGGAAGGCGAGCATATCGGCGAGTTCACGTAGAACTGCTCGAAACGAATGCCTTCCTTGGCCATGCGGTCGACCTCGGGAGTTTGAGCCGCCTCATTGCCGAAGCAGGAGAAATCCCCCCATCCCATGTCGTCGATGAAGACCAGTATGACGTTTGGCTTGGCCGCGAGCGCCGACGTATGGAGAAGTCCGAGGAAAAGAAAGACGCAAAGAGTCTTCATGGGAAAGGCAGCGCGGGGACGCTGAATATAAGTTTAGATAAACTTGGTCGGACTAGCTCAAGGTCCAACCCTTGCGGTAGGTGCGGCCAAGGTATTTCTCGGCGTCCGGCGCATTGGGGAACTTCATGTTCTTGGCGTCCCATTCCAACTTTTTCTGCGCCCGGTAGGCGACGTTGCCAAGGTGATTGGCCTCGGTCAATGGGCCAGAATAGGCGAAGTGGCAAAGTGGTTCGGGCCCCTCGCCTTTGCAAGCGCGCAACCATTCGGCTTGTTGCCCGGGAGAAGGCTCGATCCATTGCTTGGGTCGCTCGAAGCCCTTGAATTTGTTCTCAGGCAAAAGCGCGTGTTTGCTGTAATCGGACAGAACCATCCCCTTGTCCCCGATGAAAAGGGTGCCGTCACCCCATTGAGGAATCTTTTTGTCACGCCAGATCTTGGGCTTCTCCGTTCCCTGGTACCAAGTATGCTCGAGGGCCGGATAGCCATCTCCTCGGGCGGCGAAAGTGTACTTCACGCTCATGGAAGCAGGCGCAATGTCGTGGTGAGGCGGCGGACCGGTCAGGGGCTCGATGGTGAGGGGAGCATCCAGTTTCAAGGCCCACCACGGCAAGTCGTTGCGATGGCTGCCGAGATCGGACATGGTGCCGTTGCCGAAATCCCACCAGCGATACCACTTGGGTCCCGGGAAATAAATCGAATGAAAGGGGCGGAAAGGCGCAGGGCCAATCCACAGGTCCCAATCCAGGTGCGCAGGCACGGGTTGAGCCTCTTTTGGGGTATCGTCGGCGGGACTTTTCCACCCCCATGCGCGACTGACCCAAGTGTGGGCCTCGCGGACCTCACCGATCGCTCCGGACTGGACCAGCTCGACCACCCGGCGAAAATTTGCCCCCGCGTGAATTTGGGTACCCATCTGGGTTTGCACACCTGCCTTGGCGGCCGCCTCGGTGATGATGCGGCACTCATGGACGTCCCGCGTGAGAGGCTTTTCACAATAGACGTGCTTCTTGGCCTTGAGCGCAGGCAAGGTAGCGAAAGCATGAGTATGCTCGGTGGTGGAGACGACGACTGCGTCTATATCGTCCAGCTTCTCGTAGAAATCACGAAAGTCCTTGTAGGTGCGCGCTGATTTGCACCATGGCAAACGCTGAGCCCCCTTCAAGTTGTTTTCGTTTACGTCGCAGAGGGCGATCACGTCCTCGTTTCTACAGGCGGCGACGTGACTGCGACCACGTCCGCCTACTCCGATGAGGCCTACACCAAGCTTACTGTTGGGCGACTTGGAATGCGTGATCGCGGGGAATCCCAGGACCGCGGATGACACCGCAGCGGTCTTGATGAATTTGCGGCGGGAGAATTGGGAGGATGCAGGTTGATCGTTCATGGCATTCATCTTTCAGCTAATTCGTTAATGGAAGGGATGAAAATTTAAAGGGACAAGAGAGCTGGGAAAAGAATTTAAATTGTTGGTCGCAATCATTCCAATCCGCAAGCTCCGACAAAACAACTAGAAAAGTTCGCGCACGGGAGAACCATCGGGAAGCATCTTCATGCGACGCCCCATGGCCACCACCTCGGCAGTAGGATCCAGCCCGAGAGCGTGATAGACGGTGGCCGCAAAGTCGGCCACCGAAACGGGGCGCTCGGTAGGGGTTGCGGCGTACTTGTCGCTGGCCCCGACAACCATCCCGGTCTTCACGCCGCCACCGCCCATGGTCAGTGTGAAGCAACTGGACCAATGGTCGCGGCCCGGTCCGCGCTTTTGATTATTTAGTTTTGGTGTGCGGCCGAATTCACCCGCCGTAATGACCAACGTTGTATCGAGCATGCCGCGGTCATCCAGGTCATTGAGAAGGGCGGAATAACTGGCATCGTAAATGGGCAACTGCTTGTCCAAGTGGGGAAAGATGCCCCAGTGGTGGTCCCACGCATAAATCCCCGTATCGACGTAGCCCTGAATGGTGACGAAGCGAACGCCCGCCTCAACCAAGCGGCGCGCCAAGAGCATGCCCTGCCCCACCCGGTTTCGTCCATAGGCATCGCGAAGCTTTGCCGGTTCCCTGGACAAATCGAATGCCTTCTTCGCCTTGGGAGAGGTGGCAAGACCCAGAGCCTGCTCGGTGAAACTGTCTTGCGTGCGGGCGAACTCGAGTTGCTTTTCCCGGCCGGCCTGAAAGCGGTCGAGAGAACGAAGAAGGTGGGCTCGGCCACCGAGACGCCCGACGTCGACGTCTTCCGCCACTTCAAAGGACTTGACGGCGAAATCCGGAGCATCGACGTCCTGCGAAACAAGAAAAGGATCATAGGCGCTGCCAAGGTAACCGCCGTAACCGGGGGCACTGTGCCTCGGATGCTTCATGTCGCCCAAATGAACAAAGGGAGGAACGGGAGCCTGTTGTTTCTGCTGTTTGCAAAGCACGGCCCCGATCCCGGGGGCTTGCATGTTCTTGTCCCGTGGACTTCCGCACATGATGTCGACGTCGCCAGCGCCATGATCATTGGCGAAGGAGTGCATCGAGCGGATCATGGAAAACTTGTCGGCGCACTGGCTTAACTTGGGCAACTGGTCACTCAATTGAATCCCCGGAACGTTCGTTGAAATGGGATGGTATTTACCGCGCACCTCGATCGGGGCGTCCGGCTTCATGTCGTACATATCGAGCTGACTGGCCCCGCCTTGCAGAAACATGAAAATGACGTTGATCTGCTTGCCGGTTCCGGATGCCTCGCTGGCCAAGACTTGGGGCAAGGAAAGCCCCAAGGGGGATAGTGCCCCCAAGGTGAGGCCGCCCATCCGGAAGAATTCTCGACGATTCATCGGTTTCACCGTAGCGCGCAAAAGGTTGAGCTCAAACCTGAATTTCAAAGTCTGTTAAAATTGCATACACTAGAGAGGGAGCGATCGATCTTGAAAACAGGCATGGATCCCTTAGCTTGGCGATTGGATACAATTCAATGAAAATCCCCCCAACGACTTGAAGAACAACCAACACATCGACCGAAGGCGCTTCCTGCGAGGTTTGGGTGGGTCCTTTCTGGCTCTGCCTCTGCTGGAAACCACCGCAGTAGCCAACTCCGTGATCCCCAAGAGGATTACGGCCACGGGCATTTTCTATGGGCTGGTCCCCCAGCACTTTCACCCCGCCGAGGAGGGCTCGAACTTTCAAACGCCCAGACTACTTAAACCGCTGGAGCCCTTACGCAAAGACTACACGGTGTTTTCGGGACTGGACCACAACCTTGGAGGCGGACACAACGCGACCAAGTTTTTCCTGACGGGCATCCCCAGCACCCAGTCCAAAGGCTTCGCCGAATCGAACGTCTCGATCGATCAGAAGGCTGCCTTGCAGGTAGAAGGCAAAACCCGTTTCCCTTCTCTTACACTGAACGTCGAGGGAGGCAACGAGCACACCCTTTCGTGGACGCGCAACGGAACACCGGTGCAACCGATAAACAGCCTGTCGCGTCTCCACCAAATGCTTTTCCGGAAAGACGACGCTGCTACCCTCACCCAAGCCGAACGCGACCTGGCGGACAAGCGATCCGTCCTCGATCTGGTGCGGGGTCAGGCAAACTCATTCAAGAAAGGACTAGGCAAGGAGGACAAGGAAAAGCTCGACCAGTACTTCACCTCGGTGCGGGAACTGGAAAGCCGCATCGAGCAGGCCAAACTTTGGCTCGGAAAGGAGAAACCGGAGACGAACTACGCACTGCCACGGCGCGTCGACTCGCTCACCCTCAAGGATCGTACTCCGATTTATTACGACCTGATGCAACTAGCCCTGCAGACGGACTCCACCCGCGTAATCACCTTGGCGTTCACCGAACTGGGAAGGGAAAGCGGGGGGTTGCCCGGTGTCAGCAGAGGATACCACGCTCTTTCCCATCATGGCCAAGTAAGAGACGCCATCGAGGAACTGACGATCATCGAGTCCTTTCATCTCTCTCAATTCAGCCGCTTCCTCCGGAAACTCAAGGAAGTGAAGGAACCCAACGGGAAAACCCTTCTGGACAACACCATGGCGCTGCTTGGCAGTGGCATGAGCAACGCCAACTCGCACAGCAACCGCGACCTCCCCGTGATCCTTGCGGGAGGTGGCTTCAAGCACGGGAGCCATAAGCATTATGCTCGTCAGGGAAGAAGCTCCGTGCCCTTGTGCAACCTCTTCCTTTCCATGCTTCAAAACTTCGGGCTCGAGATCGACCGTTTCAACACCTCCAGTGGAACGCTCACCGGGTTGGAAATAAAAGGCTGAAGCCATCATGGCGAAACTTTCCACCACCCCCCTGCTCGTTGCATGCCTCTGGTTCGGGGCGGGCATAAGCGCAATCGAGGCGAAACAAATCGAGCTGGACGACGGGGTCCGCGCATTCATCGGGACTTACTGCATCAAATGCCACGGACAGGACAAGGCGAAGGGAGATCGGAACTTCGAAGAACTGGCCACATGGGAGGAACAACGATGGGTGGTGGACATGGAAAAGGAAAAGAACGTCCAGCTTTTGCGGGATATACTCGACCAATTGAACTTGGGCGAAATGCCGCCCAAAAAAAAGGGGGTCAGGCAACCGCTCTTTGACGAAGTGAAGCCGGTCATCGCCTGGTTAACTAAAAACCTACTGGAATGGGAGGAGGCAAAGGGACCTGTCGCCACCACGCTTAGGAGACTGAATCGCCGGGAGTACCGCAACACCATGCGCGACCTGCTCGGTCTCAAGGCAATCCCCTTCGACCTCACCGAAAACTTCCCCGCCGACGACCAACGCGAGGGATTCACCAACCTAGGCGATGCCTTGACCATGAGCGACGCCCACTTGGATGCCTATATGGAGGCCGCGGACAAGTACCTTAGGATGGCTTTTCGATTCGGAGAAAAACAGGAAAGCAAAACCCTGCGCATAAGTCCCGAGACATGGGGATATCCGGAACGGGAAGCGACCACGCCCTGGATGTACCGGGTACATTTCAAGGACCAGTATCTAGACGTCGGGGCAGGCAAGAAGCAACTGTCCGACCACTTTTCGCTGGGGACTCCCCCGAACGGCTTTGCCCGCGAGGGAGGCATTCGGGTTCCCGGATACTACAAAATCTCCGTGAACGCGGAAGCCGTAAGACGCCTGACCCACCCCTATGACCCCACAATGATTCCGGTCGACCTGACCCCACCCATGCAACTTGGGCTCTACGTTTCGAAAGGCGTGAAGGGCTTGGCCTCGGACGCCGTCAAGTCACGCGTCAAGATCGGGCTTTGGGATCTCTTGGACCACCAGCGAAAAACCTACGAGGCAACCGTTTGGCTGGACAAAGGAAACGTTCCCTTCCTGAACTGGGACAACGGCCCGGGACCCTCCGATTACTGGATGCGCGACATCCTCAAGAAATACCACACCGACATCGAGTTTCGGGGCAAGCAGGGTTCGCATGCCTGGCACGTAGTAGGCAAGAACGCGGTTCCCGGCAGACTAGTCTCGGACGTCTGGAAGGGACCGGTCCTGCGGATGCATGACTTTCGCTTGAGCGGCCCCCTGCCCTACACTTTTGAAAGCCACGCTCAACGAGTCTTCATGGACAGAGCCTCCGACCTTTCCAAAGCCAACCTGGCCCTCGCCTTCCAACGCTTTGCCCGAAGGGCCTTCCGCCGACCGGTGACCGCCAAGGAAATCGAGCCATACTTGGCCATCGAGAAGCGCGCCCGCGAAAACTTGGGGCGCAAACCGGAAGAGGCGTTCTTCCTCGCCCTCAAGGCCATCTTGGTCTCGCCTGATTTTCTCTACCTCAAGGAAAAGCAAACCGAGGCAAACAAGCTTGGGCCCTTTGAAGTGGCAAGCCGCCTATCCTATTTTCTATGGAGTTCCATGCCGGACCATGAACTTTTCGAATTGGCCAGGAATAAAAGTATCCTGCAACCCGAGATCCTCAAGCAACAGGTTGACCGCATGCTGAAAGACACCAAGAGCGAAGCATTCGTCAAAGGCTTCGCAAGTAGCTGGTTGCGGCTCGATAAACTAGGGAGCATGCCGGTCGATCGCGACAAGTTCCGCGAATACTACCGCAACGGACTGGAGGAAGCCATGACCGAGGAAACGCACCGCTTCCTGACCCATGCCATCCAGACCAACGCCCCCCTCAGCGACTTCATCCATTCCGACTATAGTTTCCTCAACCAAGACCTTGCCCGGCACTACGGTATAGAGGGAGTTCAGGGAGTGGGCTTTCGCAAAGTAAGCCTGCCTGCCGACGGCATACGCGGTGGCTTGCTGGGACAAGGGAGCATCCTCACGCTCACCGCCAACGGAGTGGACACCTCGCCCGTGGTTCGTGGAATCTGGATATTGGAAAATTTGCTGGGCACGCCTCCCCCGCCACCGCCACCCGACGTCGAGCCTATCGACCCCGACGTGCGCGGCGCGAAGACTATCAAGCAACTCATGGAAAAACATCGCTCGGTGGAGTCCTGCGCCGAGTGCCATGCCAAGATCGACCCCTTTGGGCTTCCCCTCGAATTCCTTGACCCCGTAGGCGGGTACCGCCCGACCTATTACAAGCACCGCCGCTGGATCCGCCTCGAGCGTCGGACTCACCGCATACCCTCCATGGCGGTGGACGGAACCGCTACGCTCCCCTCGGGCGAACGCTTCAGGGATCCTCTGAGCCTGAAAAAGGCGCTACTGGGCAAAATGGATTTCTTCAGCAAGGCCCTGACCGAGAAGATGTTCACCTATGCGACGGGACGAACCGCAACCTATCGGGACCACGAGGAAATCAAGGCAATGGCCCAAAAGGCCCTCGCTAAAGGCAAAGGGTTTCGCGATCTTCTGATTGAGGTGGCGACCAGCCAGGCATTCCGGCAAAAGTAGCGGGGCACGTCATTTACAACCAACCAAGCCATCGGACATGAAAAGTTGCATCACCCTCATCCACTTCCTGACCCTCACCTCCCTGCTGGCAGCTCAACCGAACCAACCCATCCCCAAGGCCGAAGTGCTTAAACTTACCGGTGACTTCGAGAAAACCTCGCTCAGCAAGGACGTCCGCATTCTTTGGCTCTACGGGCCGGAGGACCACAGGGGAGGAGAACACGACTACATACGGGTCAAGGAGTTGTTCGTGCCTTTGCTGAAGAAGATTCCGCGTGTTTCCGTGGACGAAGCCTATCAGTTTCCTTCTCAAGCACAATTCGACAAGGCGGACCTGTTGATCCAGTTCCTTCACCAACCCGCCATCACGGACAAGCAGTTCGCGAGCTACCAGAAGTTCGTCGATGACGGCGGCGGGGTGGTGTCCATTCACGAGTCCTGCATCATTCGACCCATAGAACGAGCTCACAAGTTGGCCGGTTGCATCGGCTGCTCATGGAAGGGCAACAAAGAATCCCGATGGAGCAAGTTCAGCCGAAAGGAACCGCTCTTCCTCGACACCAAGCATCCCGTCTTCGCCGGCTTGCCGAAGAGCATGCGCTTCAACGACGAGTCGTATTGGAACATGATCCAGCGCGACAAGGTCGAGGTAATCGGGGCAATCGGCACCCCGGCCAATACGGAAGACCAGTCATTCGAAGAAGTGCTAAGCTCAAAAGGGGCTCGGGGACAGGCATTCTGGACCTATACTTCAGGAAAAGGTCGTGTCTTCGGGACGACCACCGGGCATTTCACCTACACCTATCACGATCCCATGTACCGCTTGCTCTTGGTGCGAGGCATCGCCTGGGCTTTGGAAGAGAAGCCGGAAGTCTTCATGCCGATCGTCTTTGACGGCAACACCGACGACAAGGGAATGGTCGGCACGAGGGACTCGATGATGAACTACAAAAACCGCAAGAAATAAAGGGCGTTGCCCTCATCGCCAGACGGGCGGTTCGGGCTTTTTTGTTTCGCGGTTGGCGGGGTATTGGGCGCCTCGGCGATCATGTTCGATTTTCATGCGGTCGGATAACTTCTTGAGCCGTTCGGGATAAGTGCTGGCGAGGTTCTTCGCTTCGCCGAGGTCGGCCTTTAGGTTGTAGAGTTCCCAGCGCTGGGGGTGGTAGAAGTAGATGGCCTTCCAATCACCGAGCCGAATGCTGCTGTGCGGTTCGTATCCCGGGCCGCGCGGACCCCAAACGTGCGGATAATGAAAGAGAAGCGGTCGGGTAAGCTTTGGCGGCTTGCCGGTGACGTCGGCAGTGAGGTCTCGGCCATCAATGTCTTCACGCCCTGCAAGCTGGTCACTGATGCCGGCCCAATTACAGAGGGTCGGAAAGTAGTCTTCGCAAATATTCGGCGCGTCACAGATGGAGGCAGCGGCAATGGGAATCTTTTTCTGACGCGGGTTTGCGGCATTCGGCCGCGCCCATGAAACGATCATGGGGACGCGCGTACCGCCTTCGTAGGCGGAACCTTTACCTGCTTTCAGAGGCCAGCAGTGGGTGTTTCGTCCGGTGTTTCTTGGCGTTTTACCGCGCGCCCCATAGGAGAGCCCGCCGTTGTCCGACGAAAACATAACGATGGTGTCCTCAGCCACCTTGAGTTCGTCGAGTTTGTCCAACACCTGTCCGAGGCTGGCATCCATGCCTTCCACCATGGAGGCATAGCTGACCTCAACGCCCGGGATCGGGATATTGGTGCCTGCGTATTTCTTGCCCTTGTAGTTGTCGTCGTATGGCGGATGCGGACGAATGGGCGCATGCACCGTGTAGTGGGCGAGATAGAGGTAAAAGGGCTTGCCCTTCGCCACGGCGGTATCGACGGCCTTGAGCGCGTCGATGGTGGTGGCGTCGGTGAGGTGGATATCCTTGCCGTAGTAATGCTCGAGCCCGGGAATACCCCAAGGGCGTTTTGGCGTACCATCGGGATTATTGCCGAAATTGGTTTTGCCATACCATCCACCAGGTCCACCGGCGGCGTGGCCTGCGATGTTGGCGTCAAACCCCAGATTCTTGGGATTG
>CEVA01050926.1_pt1 | contig 10417 bp, 7 predicted proteins | sample 361521 | NCBI WGS metagenome assembly CEVA01 (sample SAMEA2622823, study PRJEB7988) | marine metagenome | isolation source: saline water (ENVO:00002010), including | reverse complement strand
CTGGGGCTGGAGACTCGGCCCGACTAGCTGCCACCATTTCAGTCCAACTTAGGCCGGCAGCCTTCTTCTTTTCATGTGCCAGACTCTCCAACTGAGCACGTACCGATTGGCGCACGTCAACATGGGAAGGAGATTCGTTCCTGCTAGCGGCGACCATTTCGGTCCAGCTTCGGTTAAGGTTGTTATTCGGAGATGTCATAACGATTTAGTGATTTACGTAATTTATTCTTTGCTCGAAAGCTTTTTACTTTGGTTTTTGAAAGGCTCCACCCGGTTGCCTCAGCTACTTCAGCCAAGGATCGTTCTTCTAGGTAGTGCATTGTAAGTAAAAGCCGGTCGTCGGCAGGGAGTTCGCCAAGCAACAGTTGTACCTGCTCAGTTATTTGGTACTCCTCCTGAATATCGATCTTGTCTACAAAGCGTTCCAGTTCGAACTCGTTCGCTTCAATTCCACGTGAAGCAAGCGAAACCGGGGTTCGCTTGGAACGCCTAAAATAGTCGTGACCGGTATTGTAAGCAATCCGACGCAGCCAGTGTTCAAAGGCAGCAATGGGTTTCCACAAATGAAGTTTGCGAAAAGCCTTAATGAAAGACTCCTGCACCAGGTCCTCCAAATCAGACTGATGAGGACAAAATCTGAACAAACAACGGGTGATCATTCCCTGATGTCGAAGCACGATTTCGTCAAAGGCGGATAAATCACCTTCGAGAGAACGCTCAACCAGTTCCTGATCGGTAGCATTTTCAGATTCCATAGTGTTGCTAGAAACTGCTAGAGCAATTGAACTGGGATAACAATGAAACACTCTCGGCTTTTTATAGCTTCAACCTGGACGCGCAATCGCATCCCGGCTGAAGCCAATTGAATTTTAAAGAACAGAGTTAGATCTGATCGAAGTTTGAAGAATGCCACTTCAACCAATCCTTTATTTAGTAAAATTTTTCTTCTTGTTCAAAGGAAAGAACATTGAGGACGGAGATCTTCACTTCAGTGCCAAGAAGTGTGCCCTTCTCTTTCAATCGATCGATCTGATCAAGGACATCTTCTATGACTGCAGGATTTTGCTCCGCTCCTAATACAGGAGGCAAGGAATCGTGTGCATTTTTCAATGCTTTACGAAGAGTGACTCCTTGATTGGAAAATTGAATAATTATTTCACGAATCTCAGATTCCTGGCGATCATTGAGGTTTAACTTCTTGAGGGCCGTTCGAAAAATGATCGCCTCATGTTTAATCGAGTCAGGAAGCGCATCAAAACGTGAAAGGCCCTGAAATACATCGAAAGGAGCCTCAACGCCTGGAAGGACGGCATCCTGGATGTCCGTAAAATTAGCCCGAAAGTCGAGCAAGAAGGAGGTCGAACTGGCAAGGCAGGCAAAAATTACCACAAATATGCTGATTTTGATATTTTCCATGTGAGTTATCTGCTTGATCATCAAAGAATTAAACTTTGCAGAAACTGTAAGTTAGGCGTCAGGATGATAACGCACTGAAACACCCAGGGGTTACAGCCTTTCTTGAATTTTTTACCGTTCAGGAGAACACTTTGAACGGAACTTCAAAAAATCTCCGAAAAGCAGTGATTATTAATTTGATTCCTGGCGCATTTAAACTAAATTGTCCTGAAAAAATTGGCGGGATTCATGCTTCTCAAATCAGATCCTTCATTTCCATTCGGAAACTTAACGTAATCAAGAGAAAGCAATGCCAGCTAAAAAGGTAAGCAAAAAGTCTGCTGCAAAAGAAAAGACTGCCAAAAAATCAACTGCCGGGAAGAAAAACACCACGATTGTGGTGACTTTCGATGTCGGCATGGGGAACGACCTAGCCCTACGGGGCGATGGCCCCGGCCTCAGTTGGGATAGAGGAACGACCATGAGGAACATCGATGCCCAGACCTGGCAATGGAAATCCATCACCGCCAGAAAAGCATTCGAAGTGAAATTCCTGATCAATGACACCATCTGGTCTCAGGGAGAGCACTTCGTCATCAAACCTGGAACTACTTCGGGTTTTGCGCCAAGTTTCTAATCGAAACCAACAAAGCGACCGAATCTGAACCTAAATGCACCGCGGCATTCTTTTTTAGCCCAATCGAAAGACCGGTCGCCTTAATTGCTTGCCACTTCATTCGGCCGAGAAATCCTATCGGTTTTTCATGAGCGAACCATGTCCATACCTTCCAGAGGCAGACCTTTCTATGGACTGGAGGTCGCTCAACCGATCGAAAGAGCAAAGCGAAATCCGTTTTTATTTGATGGCCTTGCAATACGCCCAAGTTCTATGGCTTAAAGGTCTGCCCTCCCGGGCTCTCCTGGCTGTCGACCGAGCACTCCTGATCAATCTGGCAGGGCATGAAACAGAACTCCAAGAATGGCCCCTACCCTACAAAGCCATGGCGTGGATGCTTAAAAATTATGATGAGGACCAATTTGTAGGAAACCCACGTGTTCACTTTCAACATTTGGCCAGCCGGATTCGCGGTCATCGCAAAGAACAACGAAAATGGAGAGCCTGGGCCTGCTGGTTCCTTGCTTGCAGACTTCGCCCGGATCTTCCTCGAGATGAAAAACAAAGCTTAGTAGAACCGAGTAAAAAGGAAATCACCCAGGGACTGGCCACACATGGAATCGACGGTGAAGACAAACTTTGGGAAAAGGTAGCCGACGAACTCTCCGAGACTTGAGCCGCTAAATTTCCGCACGAGCTATTGCAACTCGCTCCGGTGGTTTTCCTTCAGCTGAAATCCAATAAAATGGATGCGCGCATCCTTCGCTGATTGTTCCTGAAAACGATGAATATCGAGGGAAGGTTCATCCCAAGGAACTTTCTCACTTCCACCCATTTTAGTCCTTTGTAAATCTCCAACAAAAATCAGAAATATTAAGTCGGGCTGCCAACAAAGGCTGCTTCGAAAACGGATTGAATACCGTTAACTGGACTGTGAATCCAAGCTCTTCCTGATTTTCCATCCGTCCGAAATTCTTCCTCCAACCAACTCCAGCTTCCTGATTTCCAAGCGTAACTGTAACAAGATAATTTCAAAAAAATCGTAGCTGCTGAACTGAATCAAACCAAAAAGGGTGTTGGCATTCAGGCCCTGAACCAGCTTGCCGGCTTCCTCATGCAATCGCCGCATGGAGATTACGCTTTTTTTAGCTTTAGTCTCAACCAATTCAGAGATATCGAATGTGATTACTATTCGGGTAGCCTGATCCTCGATGCCAAAAAAGCTGTCCTTAAAAGTCTCTGAAACCAGACCTTGCAACGAACCCATGAAACCCGCATACCCTAGCAAGGACGCGGCATCCTGAAAGGGATTTACCGGACTGTCAAATGGATTGAATTAGGCCGTGGGCAAGCTGGGAAGGGAAGGCCATTCAGAATTGAGAAGCGATTCGGTAGTCAATCGCTCCACGAGTACCGGCTTACTTGCAACCTACTGAAATTCAGAAAGCGCCAATGAATGTTCTAATTCTTTTTGAGAACGGTATATCGTTTTTTTGGCTACAAATTCCGGATCGCGCTTAAAGTTCGGCACTACCACGACAACGAATACAGCACAAAGCAAAATCCGGTCTAAATGATTATAGCCTAAACCAAGGGCCCCAGTTTGGAAGAACGGGGATCTTTTTGTTTGTAATGATTGAGCGAATTTGCCCGAGAAGAATCCATTGTAGAAGATCGTATTTGATCTTTCCTGCAACTCAACGAAAGAGTGGAGTTGTCCACAGACAAAAAATAAAAAAATCTGAGAGAAAGCCCCTTGACTAAGAAATATTTCCTGATCATAGGTTTCAGTCTCCTTTTCCCAAGGGGTAGTAGCTCAGTTGGTTAGAGCGCCGGCCTGTCACGCCGGAGGCCGCGAGTTCGAGTCTCGTCTATCCCGCCATACCTCGTTCAGCGTGTGGCCTCCGATGCCTTTTACACGAAGGATGGGAGCTTGGCATGGCACAGTTGCTATAAGCAAATGGGCGAATTACTGGCAATTCGCCCGAAACCAATCAAACATCGGACTGCCACCCCCAAAGGCGGTTTTTTTGTAATCCGGGATTGGCAATCATTAGATTTGTTGATGTTAAAAGTCAGCAATTTTAACAATTACACTAACAATTTTATACATTGAAATGGTCCGGAAAGCTGTTACCAATCAAAATGTTATCTAACAAACTTTACCTGCGATGGTAACTGGCAAATTCAATTGCGGTGATTGCCATTCACTCATCACAGCGGACCGACTTGCCTGACCGCGAATCCAGAACAGCTACAAAGACGTAGAACTACGTTATCCCTTCAATGTTTTCCAAAGGCACATGGTCTATTGCAATCTTGGCGGTTGTGATTGCTCTGGTTGTTTTCTGCACGAAGCGGCCAGAAAAAGATTCCAAACCTTTAGCTTCAGCTACATCTCCTCAATCTGCTATTGCCGCCAATCCTAATAAAGAGGGTATGATAAAGAAAACCCATATCCCAGAAAGTGCCCTGGATATTATATCTGAGAGCCCTTACAAAAGCCAGACACCCGATCGAATTCGAGAGGCACAGGAACAACAAAAACTGTGGGCAAACAACTACCAGATCGCGGATACTTGGGTGGTCCAGATTCCCAACGAAGCAAATCTGGATAAAATAGCTCAAGCCTTAGGTGGTCAATGGGTTGAGGAGGTCGCAGGGCTGAAAGGAATGCATGTGATTCGCGTTCCAGGCTCCCAATTCGAAACCGGTGCACTTCAAACCCAGGCCACCCTTAAAGAAATGGAGGAGGTAACTTGCTTTGAGCAGGAAGTTATCGAAGCATTTGCGCTTCGCTACGATGAAAGCCCTCCTCCATTTTCAGATCCTTTGTTGAGAGATCAATGGCACCTCAAAAATAAAGGCGACCGCTGGAACAAAGCCGGTGAGGATGCCAACCTTTATCCAGCATGGAATTACGGGGTATCCGGAGCAGGTGTTTACATCGCGGTGGTGGATACAGGCATTCAGGGTAGCCATCCGGATCTCGCTGAAAATTACCGAAACGATTTGGATTTCGACTATATTGATAATGATTCATCGGCCGAACCGGAAGCTAACGACGAAACTCACGGCACAGCCGTTGCAGGCGTCGCTGCTGCAGCGACCAATGCTTATTGCGGAGTGGGAGCAGCCTACAATGCCGAAATTGTCGGAGTTCGCATGATCGACGAGGACCGAGGTATCCCGACGAGCAGACAAGCGTCGGCTGTATCACACCAATCGGATATTATTCACATATACACCAACAGTTGGGGACTAGACACCGAAAATGGAGCTCGAATGGCGGGCCCCGGAAACTTGGCTTTTTCAGCAATCAAAAATGCCGTGGAAAACGGTCGTAACGGACTCGGATCCATCTACGTCTGGGCGGCAGGTAATGGGCGTGCGATTGGTAGTAACGTAAATTACGACGGTTGGGCATCGCATCGTTATTCGATTGCCGTGGGAGCAGTTGGCGATCACGGGAAGCGGTCTTCCTATAGTGAACCCGGCGCTCCGTTGCTAGTATGTGCACACAGCAATGGGGATACATCCGGAATTCGTACTACCGATTTGTTGGGACAGTCTGGAGCTGACCCAGGGGATTGTCGCATTGACTTCGGTGGAACCTCTTCAGCTTCTCCTCTCGTTGCCGGAATAGTTGCCCTCATGCTAGAAGCGAACCCCAAACTGACTTGGAGGGACGTAAAACACATTTTAGCTAAGACAGCGGTAAAGGTCGCCACTGTAGACAATGATTGGTCAAGAAACGGAGCCGGATACTGGGTCAACCATAACTACGGGTTTGGTAGAGTGGATGCGGCCGCAGCGGTTAGAGTGGCCCAGACTTGGACCATGATCGAGGACGAACAAGTACTGTCCTTCGGAGGGCTAAACCTCAACCAAGCCATTCCCGACAATTCCACAGCCGGTATCCAGACATTCCATACAGTTGAGGAAAACATAAGTATCGAACACGTTTCAGTTAAACTGGAAATCGATGCGGCTGAGGGCGATACGATGGATTGGGGCGATCTGGAAATTCGACTTACTTCACCCGCGGGAACACTCAGTATCCTTGCACTTCCCCATACCGACGCGCAGAAAACCTATTCCGAATGGACTTATTGGTCGGTACGTCACCTGGATGAAATGAGTGCCGGAGTATGGACCCTGGAAATAAAAGACCGGAGAACTTCCAATCAGCACGTCGCCGAATCCTGGGAACTTGAAATCTATGGAACTCCGCCGGGTAAAAACACTCCTCCGGTTGCCGAGACAGACACCATCGAAGTCTCCAGCAATACCTCGTTTTTGGATGTGCTTGCTAATGATACCGACGAAGATGGAGATCCGCTGGAGATAATTTCCATCTATCCTTCCCCAAACAGTACCACCAAAATACTACCGTCAGGACTTATTGAATACACTTTCGGGGAAAGTCTGGGTGGAGTCGACCGATTCGCCTACACCATGCACGACGGGCGCGGTGGCATCAGAACGGCCGAGGTCAACATTTCCATTCCCATTCCAGAAGCGACAGACGATTACGTAGGGACAGCGATGAATACCCCAATCGTTGTCGATGTTCTGAAAAATGATTTCGATCCAAAGGGAGATAACATTCGAATCAAGACCTTTGGAATCGCGCAAAATGGCACTGTCCGAGCAGATGGACAGTTGAGTCTGAGCTACACGCCGGATGAAGGCTTTCAAGGAGTAGACCGATTTTCCTACACAATAACGGATGACCTAGGCGGAGACAGTTCCGCAGAGGTAGTCATCACAGTCACAGCCAACGAAGATTATGCATTGACGTTTGACGGGGATGATGACCGATTGGAAATAGTAGGATCGGAAGGCAACCACCTGAACCATCCTATAACAGTTGAGGCGTGGATTAGACCCATAGGATGGGGAGAAGGAGAAACGGGATATGGCCGAATATTGGACAAGGAATCCTTCGTCTTCTACCTCCACGGAACAGGATTTCCTCAGTATAACAAATACAGTTTGTTGTTGTCGCTTGATCATGCCAATAAAGCACGGTCCATACACAATACACCGGCCAATTCCATTGAGCTGAATACCTGGCAGCACGTGGCGGTTACGTACGATTCTATCTCCGATGTGAAACTCTATATCGATGGAATTCTACAACAACTTACCGTGCCCTTCGATCAAGCCATGGGGCTACTTTCCACCAACAACCAATCGTTGATTGTCGGTGAAGCATTCAGCAACCTCCGTGCCTTTGAAGGAGCGCTGGATGAACTGCGCATCTGGAACAAAGTCTTAACCGGAAACGAAATCAGAACAAACCGTTTTTCTACCCTTTCTGGAAGTGAGTCAGGTTTGATGATTTATTATGATTTCAATGATGGCGAGGGAACGATTGCCACCAACAAGGCTGGATCCGATGAAAACGGCACCATTCGAGAAGCCCAATGGATCAAAGGCATTATCGGTGAAAATGCTCCTCCGATCTCTTCATCCGATGAGGTGCATAGCGTCGTCGGAGAAAAGCTAATAATTCCTGTAACGGGCAACGATACGGATCCGGATGGAGATCCATTGAGGGTCTCCAGAATTCTCGCAATCAGTTCCGGCATCGCATCCCTGGTAGATGGGTCCATAATCTTTCAGCCGCCAGAAGGGTTTACAGGGCTGGTAAGAATAGATTACGAGGTGGAGGATTTCTACAACGGCAAGACAAATTCGTCCTTGATCATTACCATTGGTGAAGGAGTTTATTATTCCGCATGGGAAGCTAAGGACTTTGCCGGAGCATTGGGCGATGCCGAAAATGATAGTGATTTTGATTCATTTTCGAACTTCAGCGAATACGCTTTTGGCACAGATCCCTTGTCCGGCCTGACGGACCCCAGCTTGTGGAACCTTCATTTCGACCGGGAAACAGGAATCACTACTTTTACATACACCATTTTGCTCAATAGCCTCGATGTGAATTACAAACTCCTCCACACCACAAATTTGGTCGATTGGATCATCTCACAGGAAGGAGTCGACTACACTTTGGTATCGGCCAATTACATTTCCACCAACACCGAAACCCGGATAATCCAATTTCAGCCGGAAGACAGGGAAAGGGTCTTTTTGAAATTGGAGGCACTCTCACTGGCAGGCTCCGATTAACCAGATGCCTAAACTGCACTGTGACAGGCTAGATTCCTGACCTTTCGCCACTTGTGCCAACGTGGCACATAAATTAAGCTCATTTGAATATATAAATTCTCATAATACCTTTTTCTACAATAACTTAGAGAGATGGTATTAATCCTGCACATCACGAAACACTATGAGTAAAATTCTGGGAATTGATTTAGGCACCACAAACTCGTGTATGGCTGTCCTCGAAGGAGGAGAACCTGTGGTTATACCAAACGCCGAGGGTGCACGTACCACGCCATCCGTTATAGCCTTCTCCAAAAACGGAGAACGCCTGGTTGGGCAAGCCGCCAAACGCCAAGCGGTTACCAATCCACAAAATACAATTTTTTCGGCAAAACGCCTGATTGGGCGCAAGTTTACCGAAGTTACCGAAGAAGCAGCCAGCCTTCCTTACGAGGTCGTTGAAGGTAAAAACTCGGACGCTTATGTAAAAGCGAATGTGAATGGCGAAGATGAAACCTTCGCGCCAGAGCAAATTTCAGCCTTTGTCCTTCAGAAGCTCAAGGCTGATGCCGAAGCATATCTGGGCGAGTCGGTCACCAAGGCAGTCATTACCGTACCGGCTTATTACAACAACTCGCAAAAACAAGCTACCAAAGATGCCGGAACCATAGCCGGATTGGAAGTACTGCGAATTATTAACGAGCCTACGGCTGCAGCCCTCGCTTACGGTCTCGATAAAAAATCCGAAGACAAAATAGCTGTTTACGATTTGGGAGGCGGAACTTTCGATGTGTCCATCCTCGAAATCGGAGACGGAGTTTTCGAAGTAAAAGCGACCAATGGCGATACCCACCTGGGTGGTGATAATTGGGACACCGAAATCATCAACTGGATGGTCGAGGAATTTAAAAAAGAAAACGGAATAGACCTTAGGAATGATCCCATGGCCCTGCAGCGGTTGAAGGAAGAAGCTGAAAAGGCAAAAATTGCCCTTTCCTCAGCACAAGCCACCGACATAAACCTGCCGTTCATTACCGCCGACGCATCCGGCCCAAAACACCTGAACGTCCAACTATCCCGAGCAAAGTTCGAGCAATTGACCGAAAGCCTTTTCCAAAGAACTATCGAGCCTTTTAAGAAATGTCTTGAAGATTCCGGGTTCAATGCAACCGAGATCGACGACCTGGTTCTGGTGGGGGGTATGACCCGTGCACCAAAGGTTAACGAGGTTGCCCACGAGCTTGCTGGTAAAGATTCGCACAAAGGAGTGAACCCTGATGAGGTGGTTGCTATTGGTGCAGCCATTCAAGGCGCCGTACTGGCGGGAGACATGAAAGATGTTCTTCTGCTCGATGTCACTCCCCTAACGCTCGGTATTGAAACTGCAGGAGCTGTGAGCACACCGATGATCGAAAGGAACACAACCATTCCGGCCAAAAAGACCCAAGTGTTCTCAACGTATTCTGACAACCAGACGGCTGTGGACATTAAGATCCTTCAAGGCGAGCGCTCAATGGCATCCGACAACAAATTGCTTGGAAACTTCCGCTTGGATGGAATTCCCGCAGCCCCGAGAGGAATGCCCCAGATCGAGGTCACATTTGATATCGATGTAAACGGGATCCTGCACGTATCAGCAAAAGACAAAGGGACCGGCAAGGATCAGAAAATCACGATCACTAATTCATCTGGTCTCTCCAAGGATGAGATTGAGCAAATGAAACAGGAAGCCGAACTGAACGCCGAAGCAGACAAAAAGAAAAAGGAAGCCGTCGAGGTTAAAAACGACCTCGATAATCTGATTTATCAGACGGAAAAACAAATCACAGAGGCTGGTGACAAACTGTCTGAGGATAAGAAGTCTGAAATTGAAGCTGTATTGGCCGAATGTAAAACAGCTTTGGAGACCGACAACCCGGATGAAATGAAAGCCGCTACGGAAAAGATTCAATCGGTCTTCTCCGGTATGGCTCAGGATCTTTACAGTCAGGCGGCGCCAGAAGGTGCTCCTCCCCCACCCTCACCTGAAGATCCTCTGGAATCTGGCGCGGAGAAACCCGTTGACGACGATGTTGTCGATGCTGATTTCGAAGTGGTGGATGAGGATAAAAAGTAATCCATTCTATTTCTAATTTCAAAAAGGACTTACTGAGAGTCGGTTTTTTTATTTTTGGAAATGGCTCGGTATCTATGAAAAAAATTCGTCAAAAAAACGCTGGCACTCATCTTCCGCGTGAAGGAAAGAATGATTTTTGCTTCCTTTGGAAGGACATATCATATCAAATG
>CEVA01167571.1_pt1 | contig 10436 bp, 8 predicted proteins | sample 361521 | NCBI WGS metagenome assembly CEVA01 (sample SAMEA2622823, study PRJEB7988) | marine metagenome | isolation source: saline water (ENVO:00002010), including | reverse complement strand
TTCGAGGTCGACTACTGTCGATCGATATCCCATTGATCTAGTATTTCGACAATTTTCTGCGCCGACTTCCCATCTCCATATTCTTTAATTTCCTTTCGCTCCGCATACTCTTCTTGATTCCACAATCGATTCCATCCGCACTCAATAGTTTCAATCCACTCTGTTTCGTCGCGTAGCGTCACACAAGGAACTCGGTGGAAATACGCCTCTTTCTGTAATCCCCCCGAATCAGTGTAGACCGTCTTAGCTCCCGCTAACAAAACGTTCATCTCCAAATATCCAACGGGGTCAACAACTGTGATGCCACGCGGAGAATAACCGAATTCTTCCATTGCCTTTCGCGTTCGCGGATGAATTGGAAATAGCACGCAACAATCCGACGCAATTTCCTGAAGCAACTTAAGCAGCATACCAAGTCGCTTTTTATCATTTGTATTTTCAGCTCGGTGCATCGTGCACAAAACATAATCATTGGGCGCAAGCGCTAGCTTGTCTAAGATTGATTGTCGCTGATCTATTCTCTGGGTTGCAAACAGTGACGCGTCATACATTACATCGCCGATGTTATGAACATTGGCGGAAATTCCTTCATTATTCAGGTTTGCTACGGCTGTGGTCGTTGGGCAGAAAAGAATTTCACTTACGTGATCGGTGACTACTCGATTAATCTCCTCTGGCATCTTCCGGTTAAAAGATCGTAAGCCTGCCTCAACATGCGCGACAGGCACATGTAATTTAGACGCGGTGATCGCTCCGGCCAAAGTCGAATTAGTGTCCCCATACACTAATACAACGGACGGCTTTTCAATTTCAATAATACTCTCGATTTCCGAAAGCATGCGGCCTGTCATTTGGCCGTGACCGCCGCCATGAATATTAAGCGCGTAACTGGGCTTTGGCATATCCAACTCTGCAAAGAAGATATCCGACATGTCGGCGTCAAAATGCTGACCCGTATGCACCATAATTTCTTCTCGAGAGTCTTCGAGCCTAAGGATACGCGAGACTGTAGCAGCTTTGATAAATTGCGGGCGCGCCCCGACAATAGTCAGTATTTTCATTCCGACACTACGGAAAAATTATCGCTCAAATGAAGATCCGCCGCATCCAAATCGCCCCCGGTCAACAAGCGCCGAAACTCATATGCGCGATCATGAAATATCTGATGCCAAAGCTCTAATGACAATAGTCCCCATAGCTTACGACTGAATTGGCCCCCTTCATGTATATGAGATTTGATTGCGCTTGCGTTCATGAAAGGCCGAGACCGTCCTGTACTGAAACATTCATGAATGAAATCACGTATTTCACTCCCAGACCATTCCTTAAGTGGAACAGGGAAACCCATTTTATCTCGTCTCTCGCTGATCTCACGCGGGATCACATCGCTAAAAGCTTGCTTCAGCAAATACTTCATATTCCCGCCTTTAAATTTTATATCGGCAGGGATCGTAGCGCTAAATTCGATCACGGCGTGATCAAGAAGCGGTACCCGCGACTCAAGACCGTGCGCCATACTCATGCGGTCCTCCACTTGCAATAAGGCTGGTAACAAACACTTGAAATCATAGTGAGTCATACTATCGAAATATGCCTCATGCCTAACGTTACGCGTTGAATTGAATACTGAACTAAAAGATTCAAAGGCACTGTGCTCCGTTAGGGCGGACCATTCGATTTCGTCAACCATATCAACCGATCGATCCACTAACCGAAAGTAACGTTTATCTAATGGGCCGAAAAGCCCACTTGCCCAAAACGATTTCATCATAGGCTTGTATTCTCGAAGGACACCTAGATTGTCAATAATCGACTCAGGCGTTACAACGAAATTCCCGTCACGATGAGTACCGTCAATGGCCGCTTTAATACATTGCTCGAAATACGCGATCAAATATCTAGCATAACCACCAAATATTTCATCACCACCCTGTCCTCCGAGAACTACCTTAACTTTGCTTGCGGCAAGTTTAGAAGTCATAAACTGGGGAAATGATCCGGGACCAGCGACCGGGTGATCAAGATGGTAGATAATCTTCTGAATATGTTCGAGAAAATCCCTTGCCCTTATATCGATCTCATTCAGTTGTTTCCCACTCGATTGGGCTGCGATTCCTGCATAATGACTTTCATCGTAACCCGGATGATCGGTAAATTTACCGTGGAATGCTTCACAATTTCGAGCATCTTCTCGGCTTGCTAAAATTGCGATAAGACTTGAGTCTATACCGCCCGAAAGATAGCTGCCAATCGGCACATCACTGCGCATGTGCACACGCACGGAATCATCAAGCAACTCGCGAAGGCGGTTCTCAAAATATGCTGGGCTCCGATCAAGATTAATGTCATAACTAACATCCCAATAGCGCTTTGTTTGATACCTTCCCCCGCTAACGACTAAAGTATGAGCGGGTTCTAATTGTCGGATGTCTTGGAATAACGTATTAGCGCCAATCGTGTACTGAAACGTTAAATATTCCACCAATCCAGCGGGGTCAGTATTCACTTCAGGTAAGAAAGGCATCAACGCCTTGATTTCCGACGCAAAGTAAAATGTATCGCCAACCTGCATATGGTAAAAAGGCTTAATGCCGAAACGATCTCGTGCGCAGAATAATACATGCTTTCGAGGATCCCATATCGCGAACGCGAACATCCCGCGCAAATGATCGACGCAGTCGTATCCATAGTGTTCGTACGCAGCAAGGATTGTCTCGGTGTCCGAGTTCGTCCGAAATTGCCAATGGGCTGATAACTGCTGTCTAAGCTCTAGGAAGTTATAAATCTCACCATTATAGGTAATGACAGCACCATTCAGACCGAGCATCGGCTGGCGCCCACCACTTGAGAGATCGATAATTGAAAGCCTACGATGAGCGAGACCAATGAATTCTTTTTCATCCACCCATACACCGTCATCATCTGGTCCACGATGCTCTTGGAGGGCATTCATAACACGCAAACCGCGATTAATACGTGGGACCTTCTCGCCACGTAAGTTAATTAACCCTGCGATACCACACATCGTCTTTCCTTATTTAATTTTCACGATTTATATAATGACTACTTTATCTAACCACCTTGGTCGGCCATTTCCACCAACAAATAGTTTGACTCCGAATGATGGATGCCGTTGGATGACCAGCGCTAGGCTGTGAAGAAATTGCTTTTCTTCTCCTCCAACGCTTAGCTTCCGACATTCTGCGTCGTCCAGTTCAATCGAAACCTTTCGTATTGGACAATGCACTGTCGCTAGCGCCGAAATACTCATCTCTTCGTATACTTTATTTCTGAAGTCTAAATCTCCGAGATTGTCACATGGTGTCAATTTTAAATGCTCAGCTTCTCGTTCATATATCAATGAAAATGGTGCTTTCCCTGTCATCTCGTGTACTTCACATCCGTAACGAAATAACTTGTTCAAATACTTTAAATCTTCTATCAATGTTTTTCTCGCTGAAGCGAGAAAAACAAAGGTGTAAACAGGTATCCTAAAGTGAATGATGAAGTCAATGTAACGTCGCAACTGGGTCAAGATCCTAAAAGCGGATGAAGTCGACAGATAAACTCTGCGTAAAATACGTCGCGCGATATGTTTTAGTGGCGCCGGGAATAATTGCATAACGTAACGATCCAGAATTCTGTTACACCATGACAGTATTTCGCCTCCTCTTAATTTCGCTTTAACGTCAATGCTCGTTCGGCACGCTAACGCTTCGAAAACTTCCGAGTCGACGAAACCAGGTAAAGGCTGCCGACCTGTTCGCACCAACTCCGCCTCCAAAATCTCACCAATGTAGCGCCCAAAATATTCAAAACCGTACTCAGGATTTAGTGCAATTTCTGTATAGGCATTCTCCGTAATGCGTTCCCAAGTATCTTTATCCCGTAGAGCCGCTACTACCTTTTCTTCGTTTGAATGATCTTTGCGGAGCGCGACATAGTGCCGACCGGGCGACAAAATTCCAGAATACTCACCTTCATAAAGAATCATCAACGTGCGCAATGCCGCGGCCTCAAAACATCGAGGCGATATTTGATTCATTCTAACCACACCGTCTAACTGCGGAAAATATTGCGTTCGCAGCAGCTCGAACGGAGTCTTTGGATCATTTTCTTCATGTGCCTCGACCGCAGGAAGAATTTTACCAGTTGCATCGAAGACGCTAGCACCGCTCTCAACCCCGAGTACGGATCTGCAAGATTGAATAAAATCGATCCAGCTCTCCCCATACAGTCTGTCATTTTCATCATAGGAAATGTCGCAATTCAAACCAAAACGTATTCCAGCAGTCTGGAAGCGATCGGCTATCCGCCATTTCTCCTGGCCCAGTTCGCCATATGCCGCAGAGATCTTTCTTGCTCGATACCCTACATCGATCGTGCGCTCATCATACGAAGGAGATTTAAATGTCGTCAGCGCCTTAGGCACATACCCTGTGAGAACATTGAACTTAGACAACCCGGGCAATCTCTCCGTAGGGTAGACTTTTTCAACTTCGGACTCTGGAACACAAGTAAACAGTACGTTAGCTTTTAGATAGCACAACGCGTCTAACGTACGATTAACCCAGCGATATTCATCCTGAATAAAAACTGCCTTGACCCCAGCGTATTTACGTAGCCGATAGCGAGCAAGTGGTGCCAAATAGCTGTCACTAGCTATGACCAATGAATAATGTAATATGACGGCATCAAATTGATTCAGATCGAGCCCATTCGGGAGGTCGCCGAAAATAGACAGTGTCGACACGTCGTGGCCGGTATTCCGCTGCAATGCACTTATATGATCAATGACAGTCGCCGGTCCATTTGGGCGATAATCACAAAGCAATAGAATACGCATTACCACGAAACGTTATTTTCTAATGAGACAATTTAGGTCGGGCGATTGTTGCCGTTCTAAGTCGCGACGTTAAACCCTAGTCAAACCCACAGTTGAACATACAAGCTATTCGTTCACCATGAAATATTCATGCTGGGCTATACAACGCTCGATCCGATCCCGGTTAGCACGCGTCCAAGCTACCGCGCATTGTAATCCTTCCCGCAGAGTAACCTTTGCCTCAAAACCGATCTCACGTTTTGATTTATTAGTTGATCCAAACCGCTTTCCTGATCGATCCCAATCGCGCGCAGGCAGCAGATCCACCGGTGTTGGATTTTCGGCAACTTCATTAATCATATTAGCAAGGCTCAGGATATCCGTTTCGACCCCAGAAGCTAAGTTATATGCCTCACCTGATTTTCCGTGCTGGGCGCACGCCATTAGGCCACGAGCTATATCTTCAACAAAAATAAAATCACGACTTACATTGCCTCCATTGTCCAGAGGCAATGCTTCATGATGCAGCGCTTTCCATATAAAAGTCGGCGTGACATTTCGCCAAACTGTATGCCGAGTTCCGCGCCATCGACCAGCACCGAGCACTTCACCTGGTCCGTAAACGTTTTGAAATCGCGCTTTTACAATAGGCATGCCATGACGTAGCCAATAGTAATTACCATATAGTTCCCCAATCAATTTTGAAATCGAGTACGGACTATCGTGATAGAGAGAAACTGGCGCCTCTTCACTTGTCGCGGTAGCGCCATCAAAAGTTTTCTCAGCCACTGCACATCCAGCCGCGGCGTAGACAATTTTTCTTAACGTTTTGCTCTCTTTGAAAGATTCGAAAAGTTTCAAACTCGTCAGTGTATTATTCTCATGATCTGCCAACGGATTTGCAATCGATGACTGGTTGCCGTGATAGCAAGCCAAATGGAAAGCAAAATCTAGGTCCTCTGGTAACGATCCAAGAATCTTGTCATCCGTGATACTGCCGAAAATTAAATGAACGCGCGGATCATTAGGCACGTTCCCAATATCCGATGATAGGAAATTGTCCACGACAATGATCTCGCGGGGTTGCTGTTGAAGCAACGCCAGTACTAAATTGCTTCCGACGAAGCCAGCCCCACCAACTACCAAGATCTTACTATCGCCAAAAGCTAATTCGGTCATTGTTGTTTTCCGTCTCCCTTTGAAAAGTTACGCTTGAGGTTTTGATAAATGACTGTGGATATCCGAAACACCGTGCTTGTCGTACCATATGAGTTGGCGCCTAATGGTATCAACGAAGTCAAATCTAGCTTCCCATCGGAGTGCGCGCTGAGTCTCTTTGGGATCCAATACCACGCTAGGCACATCATCCTCCCCTGGGGGAACTATAGGCACCGGTTTAGTTAACTCAATACCGAGGTGTGCCGTAACGACGTCAAACACATCCTTAATCGATCGACCATCGCCAGTAGATACGTTGTACACCCCGTCGGGTGCGCCATCGTCCATAACGATATCCATCACGGAAAGAAAGTCTGCGATATCGAGGAAATCGCGTACGGTATCTGAACAAAAACAATTTTGTCCCGCTTTCAACCGTTTATAGAAGGTCGGAATCGGCCCGATAGCTAAACGGGGCCCTGTAATATTCGCCAACCGTAATGACACTATGGGCAAACTGGAGGCCATCAAGTAACGTTCTCCTGCAGTTTTCGAAATCCCATAACTTGTGAAGGGTTCTGTCGGATGAGTTACCGGAATCGGGACTTGGCGCGGAATTCCATAGCATAGTGCCGTTTGAAAGTTCACAAATCGCGCCACGCCGTGCCGCGCAGCCGCCTGTGCTACGTTAATAGTGCCAATGATGTTGGTTGCGGTATCTTCGTGCCAATCTGCGGGGTCCTTATACGCCGCTGCGCTGTGGATTACATGTGTAGGCTCGAAATCATCGAAACATTGAGTTATCAAATTGTTGTCGGCGATACTCCCCTCGATGACTGTCAATCCTGACACCTGAGGTAATACTTCGCGTTTACCAGTCGCGAAATTATCAATAGCCAGCACTTCATGACCTGCTGGGACATAATGCTCAATGAGATTAGATCCCAAACACCCCGCGCCACCAGTAATAATAATACGCACGAAGTATTCCTCGATTAACTCTCATCAACTTTCAAATGGGTGTATCCGCCGTGAACCCCAAAAGCACCATAATATTCAACAGCAGCGCGCACCGTTTCACTCAAGGGGGTGAATTCAACCGTTCCAAAATCTGCAAACGTGCGCGTTGGGTCCAGCAAAATAGAAGGCGCATCATCAGGCCCAAGCTCACGTATTTCCGGCTCAGGATAATCGGCGAGTTCCATACCGTTTACAACGGCATCATAAAGCTCTTTTATCGCAATATCGGTTCCGGACGAAAAATGATAAGCGCCGGACCCCGTGCCATCTACAGCTCTTAGAACTATTCGTGCTAGATCCTTCACGAATACGAAATCGCGCCGCGCTGTGGTGACGAAACAGCGCTTGCCCTCCGATAAGCGCTGATAAAAAATAGGCAAAGGCCCCGAGACGTTTCGTGGTCCGATAACATTCGCAAGACGAAACGTGACATAATCCAAACCCGAAATCTCAAGATAATCTTCGGTCGTAGTCTTGGAGATCGCATAGCTGCTATTGGCCGGAAACTTTGGATGTTCTAGGGTGATGGGTTGATGTAGCGGCTCTAGTCCATAGCATAGAGCGGTCTGGAAATAGATGAAGCGATCAACGTTTTGCTCCTTGGCGGCCCGGATCACGTTCGCACCACCAACCGAATTGGTTAAAGTGTCGTTATACCAATCGTCAGGATCTTTGTAAGAAGCCGCAGTATGAACGAGAACATCTGGTTGAAAATCAACCACAAGTTGCTCGATCAAAGTAGGATCCGCAATTGTGCCTTCCACCTGACGTAGATTTTCATGCGGCGTTAGGTGTTCAGGTCGACCAGTCGAAAAATTATCAATCGATAGAATTTCATCTCCTCGACTCAGCAATAGTTCAGCCACGTGCGAACCGACTTGGCCACAGCCGCCTGTAATCATCACTTTCATCTATCTACCTCTTTTAACATAAAACGGCGTTTCATATTTGCGCACATTTATGTCCGCCATTGTGCGCTTGCAATTTTGGAGCTACACCCTGGGATTTTTATCACCTGACCATCATTTAGCAAAAATTATTGCCAATAGAGTGCATCCTATCTACCTATATTTTCCCGACCATGTAATGCTAACCCTGCATCGTAAGCTTCGGCGACGCTACGCGCGCGCCCTAACAAACACCTTTCTATACGATCACGTGGCGCCATCGGTTCCGGGGTCCACCAACCAGGATGTGTAAGAACCTGCACCCGTTCATGCTCTTCTTTGAGCAGTTCTGGGATGGATTTAAATCTCCAATATCCATTCGAATCAGAAACATATTGATATCGAGCTTTTATCTCCGCCGAATAACAATTCACCAAGCCCCCTACCCGGGTGTCGTCAACTGCTAAGAGCCCGCTAGAGTCGGGGTTGTGCCAACTCACAACATCTACCGAAGCGCCACATACAAAACCGACCAACTCGGCTTCTGTTTTTAGTATGGAGTCCATCATGGTACCAGCCCAATTAACGTTTGGGTAAAAACCAGCATCAAAATGTAAGCCTACCCAGTGACCCATAGCCACAATGCGGTGCAGTTTCTCTTGTACAGATTTTTCGTATATGTTGTAGAAACTCGAGTGCGGGTTAATAAACCATGTCGAGCGAACGTTCTCGTCGATCTCTATCTCCGCTAAGCGCATTGCACGATGGACGGAAAAATCAATATCATGGCGCCAGAGGACATGCATCTTTTCTGTTTGGGCACCGTAGTTAACGAAGTCATATCCGATATTCTTAGCCTGGCGCAACATTGCCGTGTAGGCATTTTCCGTAAATTCATTGTATCTGGAATCAACTACTTTCTTTGCTTTTGTCGATTTGTCTATCCGAAAGTTATACCCATGTAATTTGACCATTAGGTTGTCGTAAATGTCACCATCAAACGCTGCAAAACGCCGATCAAACTCAGTTGCGCCAATGAGTGGTGAGACGGCACACATGTCCTTAAATTGGCTTCGATTAGTTTTTTGTTTAGCCCATGCTTTGCCAGCGATCCTTGGAAGCGAACTATCCTTAAGCATCTTAGGAGCAAGCTTAGCAAACAGGACGCGCATCACATCGTTAGCCAACCCCAAGAGCTTAACCGGCGTGCAGTCAGCAGGGATCTCAAACTGTTCGACCCCGACAATCGCTCCCTCGTCGACTCGTTCGGTCATCACATGTGCTGTTGCACCATAATTACGAGCTCCATCGTAAATCGCAAAGTGATGGGGGTCACGACCAGGATAATCCGGGGAGGCAGCATGGAAATTATATGCCCGAGCAAACCTAACCAAGACCTCAGCCGGAACGACATCACCAGTTCCATAACCTATCAAAATGGGTTGCGGGTCACACTCGAGCAACCTCAATGCAGTTAGGTCACGGGCAACCTTAACAGTCCGGCAATGCTTTAAATTGTCGTAGAGAAAGGTTAAATCGTCTCCTAAGACAGGCGTAAGTAAAACTACGTCTTTCAATCGTTTCCCTTTTTTTGTTTTACTCAGTAGTGCCTTGTCTCATCATAAAGTCTATGACTGAAAGCCCTTCGATCCAACGAGAAATCTCACCATAGGGTCGAGGCACAAAGTTCTGGTACCTAACATCAACATCTCTCGCTGCAAATAAATCGTCGTCCTGATAACCTGCGGCACCTCCGCCCGCTAGGTATACACGCGAACCGACAGCCTTCGTAATTGACGCGAGAAGACCCGTCGCGTTTCCTGTGACAGAAAGCTCCGATTGCCGAACAAACTGGCACCGGAGTCCTAAGCACGTTGAAATAGTTTTAATCGCGTTGATATTGAACTCCACGAGTCGGTCACTTGGATACTCAATCAATTCAATTATTAGCGGCATAACGCTGTCAAATTTCGATGCCCGTTTGTAATTCAAACTGATCGTTTTTAAGAGCTTCTCCCGCCATGCCCGATCATCATCTATTCGAACGTCGTTGATCAATTGTACGCCTGATTTTCGGCGAACCGGGCAACGTATCCACGCCGGGTTACCTTGTATATCAATCTGAACCCGGTTAACCCAGCTCCCCATGCTACTACCACTTTTTGGGTATGCTACGGCGTCGAGAAACACAAAAACATCGGCATGTTTAATTTTGTCGAAATACCCCATCCAAGGAAAAAAATTAGGTTGGTGTATTGCACAGATTCGATCACCCACATTTAACTCCCTCCAAATCACGGAATGGCGTCCGAAGTCTAAATCGGTATCGATTATTACTCGGTAAAACATTGCCTCCCGCCATCGACGCCTCCTCTATCTCGATGACTCCAGTTCCACAAGCAACACGCGGGCCGTCCTCACCAGGACCGATGATCTGTCCGGGGACTGCTAATAAGTCGACTTCAGGATCAATGATCCGTGCTCGCCATATTATAACGAGTTCAGCACCTTCTAGTGACGCGTACGCGCCCTGGTAGGGCCGAGAA
>CEVA01005592.1_pt1 | contig 10436 bp, 7 predicted proteins | sample 361521 | NCBI WGS metagenome assembly CEVA01 (sample SAMEA2622823, study PRJEB7988) | marine metagenome | isolation source: saline water (ENVO:00002010), including | reverse complement strand
ATGATAAAAGATATTACTTGATTATCCGTAACGCTACTTGCAAAAGTCCCAATTGAAGAATATAAAGCACCTGCAAGTGCTAGACCAAGATAGCCAGTAAATACGGCTCCATAATCTACATTAGTACCTACTTGACTTAATGTAATAAAATGAATTAGTGTTACTATGAGCCCCGTTAATACTAAAGTAAATGCTGCTAAAAATTTTCCTACAACAAACTCTATCTCTTTTAGAGGTAATGTTGAAATAACTTCCATAGTTCCTAAATTTTTTTCTCGAGCGATTAAACTCATTGTTATAGCAGGAATAAAAAATAAATATACTAATGGAATAATGTTAAAAAGGGATCGCATATCTGATTGATTAAAAAGAAAAAATGTTCTAGTAAAGAAGTATCCATTAATAAGTGCAAATATGACTAGAAAAATATATGCCATTGGACTATTAAAATAAGATTTCAATTCTTTTAAATAAATTGTTTTTAAATTAAACATTGATAGTTTCCTTATTTGTAAGATTGCGGAAGATAGATTCTAAATTAGCAGTATGGGGCGTCATTTCAGTTATTATCCATTTTGCATTTATAGCATACTGAAATATATCTTCTCTAGGGTCTTTCCCCTTTGGATATTCTAAATTTAGAAATTGGGATCCATTTTTTGATTTAATATCAATAAATTTTAAATCTGGAATTTTTTCTGTTATTTGTTTAATAGAATTGTCTTCAGCATTTTTAATTTCCAAAGTAAGTGTTGTATTGCCCATGAAATCACTCATAAGCTCTTCATTGGACCCGTCTGCAACTATTTCACCTTTATGAATAATGATAATTCTATTGACAGTTGCTTGAATTTCTTGAAGTATATGGCTGGACATAAGTACTAGCTTTTCTGTCCCCAAATCTTTAATAAGATTTCGTATTTCAACTATTTGGTTGGGATCTAAGCCTGTTACTGGTTCATCAAGTATTAAAATTTTTGGATCATGAATCATAGCACAAGCAAGTCCAATACGTTGTTTATATCCCTTGGAACATTCATTTATATTTTTATGAATGATACCTGTAAGTCCACATTGTCCTATCACGCGCGAAAGAGCATCTTTAAAAGCTTTACCAGAAATATTTCGAATATTTGCAGTAAATTCTAAAAGATCATATACTCGCATTTCATCATATAAGGGATTAAGCTCTGGAAGATATCCAATTTGTTTTTGAATTTCGTGACTATCTGTAAGTATATTTTTATTATTTACATGGATAGTTCCAGATGTTGGAGTAAGATATCCAGTAATCATTTTTAAAGTAGTAGATTTTCCTGCTCCATTTGCCCCTAAAAATCCAATAACTTCACCATCATTTAATTCAAAATTAATAGATTTTACAGCTTTAACATCTCCATAAGATTTTGATAAGTTTAATACTTTTATCATTTTTAGGTCCTTAGGTTAAAAGGTGTTTATAATTATTTTATTAAAAAAAGTTCCAAGTTAATTATTTTTCTTCTTTGACAAATGCATCTCCATCCCATTTAAATCCATCATACTCAAAACCATTAAACTCAGAAATATCAGTTACATTATTTTCTGCCATATATCGAATAAATTCACCTTTTACTGCCTTCCCAAAATGACCTGCGGCACTTTTTTTCCCTTTATTTTTAATGAGAAAATCAACAGGAATAACATTTTTTTTATTAGGTTGATATGCTTTTCTATGTACTTGAGGTAAAAGATCTATAATTACAGGTTCATCTTTTAGCGTATCTGTTAATATTGGATTCCAATGATGTTGTAAAGAAAGAACATTCATTTTTAGTTTATAATCGGGTATTGGGGTAGTAGGTGTTAACATCCCAAATAGACCGCTAAAAATAATAACATATTTATCCATATATTTTTGGGCTTTTTCAGATAAAGTTCCCCAATCTATATGTTCATAAACGACACCCGTATACCTTTCAATTGCAGGAGCGCAAGGGCTATTGAAAATATCTTGATTTTGTCGGTGAAATCCCAAAGCTTTTTCAGATGATGTGCCATATACCGAGCGTAAATCTTCATCATCTATTAATTCTAATAACCTTACTACTTGATTTACATGTCTTTCAAATTTAAAATTTGTTTTTGAAAAAAGTTCTCCTTTGGATTTAACTTTAGATTTTCCCTCGCTAGGTGGAATCAAAATTTTCATTAATACTCCTTAATATTGATTTAACTAATAAATATTTACTAAAAGTAAAGGGGGAAAATTTAAATTAATATTACTAAAAATATAAAAATAATTTTATATAATTTTGTTTAAAACTGTAATAATTCATACAGATCACGATCAAGCATATATAAAATATCTAATATTTCCTTCTTTTTTTTATTTTTATTTAATTGATGATAAGATTTACCTAAAGCATAATAAATGTTTGGATCATCTGATGAAATTTTTAAGGATTCTCTAAATTTAAGAGCAGCATCAGCACTTTCTCCTAATTGCAAGTAGCACAATCCAATATTATATAATATATTACTATCATTAGGCATTAACATATTTGCTTTTTCAAATACTAATAGTGCAGCAGGATAATCATTCATTTGCAAATAACAAGTTCCTAATAGAAAAAAAGCAAGGGCATCATCAGAGTGTGTTTGTATATATTCTTCGAAATAATTAGCACTTTTATAATAAATTCCTAATTCTTTGTAAGCAACACCTAGTTGATATTTAATTTCTAAATCATTAGGATTTAATTTTAAAGCTTCATGAAATGCTAAAAGTGCAGATAGATATTTTTCTTGATTGCCAAAAGTCAGAGCTAATTGATAGTAAATATCAGTGGTAGGGTTTGAGCAATTAATAATTTTTTTATAAGTGTTTTCAGCATCTGCATAGTTTCCTAATAGATTATATGTCTCTGCAAGAGACATCATTACAAAATAATTTTCATCATTAAAGAGAAGAATATTTTCATATATTTCTTTTGCTTCAGAAAATTTTTGTAGTTTCCAAAAAGATTTTGCTAAGTTTAAATTAAAAATTAAACTTTCAGGGTAGAATTTTTTTAGTCTTTGATATGTATCAATTGCTTCAGAATATCTATGTTCATTGATAAAAACGTCCCCTAATGCTTCTAATACATGTAAGCTATCTGGTTGAAAAATGATAAATTTTCTTAGAGGTTCCATAGATTCTTTTAAATTTCCAGTTCTATACAGGAGCATACCTAATCTGTAATATATATCTTCAATATTTGGAGAAAATTCAATAGCTTGCTTGTATGCCTGAATAGCATTATCAATTTCCATTATATTTTCGTTAATTATCCCTTGATAATAAAAAGCAGATCCATGTTCAGGATTTAGGGCAATAGCTTTTGTAAATGCTTCCCGAGATTGTATAATTTTTCCATTTTCAAAATAAGCCTTTCCTAAATTAAAATAAATATCACTATTATTTGGGTTTAGCAATAAAGATTGGGTAAAATTTTGAATAGCATTTTTAGAATCTTGTGTAAACAAGTATGATAGTCCTAAATAATAAAAACTTACATGATTATAAGGGTCAATTCTTAAGACGCGATTAAACTTAGTTATAGCATCGTTATATTCTTTTAAATTAAATAATGATATAGCATTTCCTACTAGAGCATTAACATTTAAGCTATCTATCCATAGTATTTGTTCATATTGAAAAATAGCATCAAGCCATTTTTTTTCATTAAAATATAAGTTAGAGTAAAAAAGACGCCCCCTAGTATCTGCAGGTTGATAGTTTATATATTTTTTAATATTTCTATATGCATATTCTAATTCTTCAGAAAAATAGGATAGAAAAAAGTATTTTGCGCCAGTTGAATCTTCATTTTGAAATGAGAATGCATTTATTATATTTTTTCTAAAAAGAGAATCAGATGGAAAAAAACTATTAAAAAAATCTAGATTTATATTTTTTGTTTGATAGTTTAATGCATGAGAAAATTGTACAGCCGCTTCTGAAAATAAACCATTATTAATATAAGATAATCCTAATTCCATTAAATCTATAGCCTGATCTTCCTCTGGTGAAAGTATATTATCTATATTACTAGAATCCGCTTTTTCTATATTGTTTTGGAATAAAGAAGATGCGGAATATAATCGATTTTTTGTAGACTGGATCATGCTTGTATCATTAATTGAAGAATAAATTTTTAATAAATTAATTAAAGGCATTTCTAAAAGCTCTTTTTGAGAACGAAATGAATTTTCTAATATGTTAATAGCTTGTTGAAGATAATAATTTGCAACATCAGGCATGTTTATTAAAAAATATAATTCACCTAATAGAGTCATAGTTTGCGCTAATTGCTTACTATCATAACCATATTGTAATTCTTGTTCTGCTAATAGATCTTCATAAATAATAATTGCATTTTCATAGTCATCTTTTTGATAATAAATATTTCCTTTCTCAGTAAGCATATCAATTTGAATTTCATCTTGGCAAATTAAAATAGAAATCAAAGGAAGAAAAAAGATAGGAGTAAAGAAATATTTTTTCATTATTTAAATATATTAATAGGCATAATACAAATGCGGAAATAAAAAATATGTTCCGATTAATTTAACTATTTTAATCTGCATAACTAATAGCAAACATATCAAAAATTTCTAAGATATTTTTTATAACAGGAGAGCCTGTTTGGATTAGTCTTGAATATGAATGATGCCCATGGCTGATTAGCAAACAATCAATACCAATGGCTTGTGCAACTTCATAATCATGATTAGTATCTCCAATTAACAAAACCTTATTAGTATTCAATTTTATATTTTCAATAAACTCTAAACCTTTTTCAATCTTTCCATTAGCATGAAAATTATTTACACCATTTATGTAAGAAAAATATTTTTGAATTTTATAATAATTAGTAAGATCATACAATAAGTTTTGTTCACCTGCGGACAAAATAGAGTGATGAATATTTTTTGATAAAAGTTTTGATAAAATACTTTTCACTTTAGGATATAGACTTGCTTCATATTTTCTTTTTTTATAGGCAGTTATAAATTCAGTACCAAATTTTTCAAAAGAATTATTGTTTAAATCAAAACCTAATGTTTCATAATATTTTTTAATGGGGAATTCAAAAATATCTCGATATTTTTTTATAGTAATATTCCCCATATTATACTTTTTCAAAATACCATTCATAATATCTACAAATAACCAAGCGTCATTTAATAATGTGCCATTCCAATCCCATATTATATGTTGATATTTAGTTGAGTCTAGCATACAGCGGAATTATTTTTTTTGGATACGTGCTGTTATTAGTATTTCTTTTTTAGAATTTGCGTCTAAATTAATAATAAATTCTGTTTGAAAAGCATCTGCCCATTTGTAGTCATGATTAGATTTAATAATATCCCATCGACCATCAGAAAAATTTTCTGTCCAGATAATTTGAGCAGCTTCATTTTTATAGTTTTGAAATATAACATTTAGTTCAAATTCTCCTGAATTTCGATTTATTTCATGCCCTTGTAAATTAAATGTACATACTATGTCTTGAGTTTTTCCGATTTCAAGTTTAATCTTATCTTTTTTTTGCGATATTCCATATATGTCAGTGCCAATATAAGTAAGGTTTTCGTTTTGTTTGTTATATACTTTATATGAACCGCTAGGAATTTGGAAATCACCTATATTTTCCGCTAAAAGTTCAAGCCTGACAAATACGGGCACTTTTTCTGTATAATTATTTTTACTATATTTATAATGATTAAGTGAATGCGTAATATGATAGATTTTATTAAAATCAATTGAATTATTTTCAAGAAATTTATATCGTAATTCAGAATTTTTCTTTAAATGGATTTTTTCTGGGATATGAAAGATTGCATATTCATCTTCAACACCAACATGAGGCATGGTATTCTCATTACTGTAAGGAGATGTAGATGCTGTTCGCATCATTTTTTGTGAAGCTATCGTTCTATTATTTTTTTTATTGAAATTTATATCTCCAGATACCAAAGAGATAGTAGCATGTGAAAAATTTAGATTTATATCATTGTAGATTGTGTACCATCCATCTATAGTGCATAATTTGTTTGATATTAAATAAATATTATATTCTGCATGCCAATTTAATCCTGTAGCAATATAAGATAAAAAATAGTCATTATTTTTAGAAAGTGATTTGATATTACAATTTAATAATGGATAATCAGATATGTTTTTTGGAATTTTTTCAAATCTATATTCATAAGGAGGATTCACAACTATTTTTCCATCTATTTCAAATACTGGCTGATTCATGTTTGAAATTAATTTTCCAATAGTAGAAAAAGAAATATTTCCATCTTTATTATATTTAACTAGTTCAATATTTTTGCCAATTAAAGCATCTAAAATTGATTTAGTAGTAATTGGATTGTTTAAAAGCTCCTTTGAAATAAAATTAATTTCATTAGAAAATAAATTTATTGAAGAAGGATCTATTGTATTAGGGATGTTAGGGACAACTAATGTCTGTATGCCATAAGTTAAGTTCGCTTTGCGGTATTCATTAATTAAGGCTTTATTTTGATTATATATTGTAATATTCGCACTTGCAAAAACTAAACTAAATATTAATATAATTAGAGTTATTTGTTTTTTTATGAGCATATTTTGGCCTTTTTATATATCTTGTTAGTCTTGTATAAAGCAATGAATCCTGCTAAATTTATTGATAATATTCTTTGAATGAAAACAGAATGACATATAGAGCAAGATTATTTATTATTCTACTTGCTTTTCAATTTATTTCAGCTAATGTTATTTCATTAGAGAGTCCGATTATTCCTCAAATTGATTGTAATGATCTAAATAATAATGGGAATCCTGATTTTATTGCTTTTAATAATTCTATAACGCCACAAATATTATATCATGTAGAATATAAGAATTCTCAAATAGAAATTCTTTGGGAGTATTTATTGCCTGAAGAAAGTAATGGTTACTTTTCTAATATGATATTAGGAGATTTTGATGATAATGGCGTATTTGAACTAATTGTTTCATCTTATCAAGATGGTAGAGAAGAAACTTTTTATATATTTTCAATTAATGATGCACATATTATTTCTGATACACCTGAAATTTTAGCATTAGAAAATTCTTCTATATCTATTACGAATCCAAGAAATTTATATCAAATGAATTCAGAGTTGGGAGGGCCTAATCAGTTTATTGTGACACAGGGAAGTCCAAACAGAGCTGTTATAATATGTGAATATATAAATAAAAAAATAAAAAAAATTGGATCTTTGGGAGATGAGTTTATTAATGCATATAAAGGACCAATAGATATAGCATTAGGTAATTTTGATAATGACAGGGTAGAAGATGTTTTTATTTTATGTAATGGGTTGGAACCGGAAGGACAATTTATTTTTTCAGATGGATCTACAAAAAATATAAATTTGAGTAATTATTCATCATTTCGTCAGCTTTATCCTAAAGGATTAGATTTGAATTTTGATGAGATAGATGATATACTTATGATAAATAAAAAAAATCAACTTTTAAGTAATGTATGGGAAGAAGAATTTATTTTTCCGTCAACAAATGAAATTCAAAATATTTTAGCAAATATTGAAAATGGGTTAATTTATATTAGTATTACAAGCCAAGCAGGATATATAAATACTTATACTATTGATCCTATTACAAAAAATATATTAGCAAAAGAAAATAATAAATCTAAATTTTTAGATCAGAATTTTAGTAGAACATTTTCGATTATGGGCCAAAACTATGTAATCTCATCTCATAATGGAAAAAATCTAGAATTATGGTTTCATGAAATCAAAAATAAAACCATAACAGAAAATACTATAATTTTTTCTTCCCAGAAAATATATTCTGAAGATTCAGATTATGTAATTAATATTGGTGATTCTTTCATTTATCCAATCAATATAGATTCTATAAAAACTTTCCTTAATTTTAAAGAAGAAAAATTGCCTCAAGGTATGATTTTTAATTTAAAAAATATGAGCTTAGAATGGACTCCTGAATTAACGCAACTTGGTTTTCATGATTTTTCTTATATATTAGATTTCAGAGAAAAAGGTGAAATAGAAAAAGAAATAGAAAATGATAAGCAAATAGTTAGACAAATGGAAAATATATTAGAAGAAAAAATAGAAGAATTGATTTATGTTAATGATTATGTAAAACTATATAATGAGCAAGATACTCTTGTAGTAGTGAATAAAGAATATTTTGAATGGTTTATACCTATTGATGATAAGAATATGGATGCAGTATTTAATATAGGAGAATTCAAAGGTGCAGAATCTGCTCAAGCTATTTTATTAAAAGAAAGTTCTGAAAAAAAATTATTAGATTCTACAAAAATAGATCTAGAAGAAGATAGCTATCAAAAAAATAATCATAAAATAAAATTCTTTTGGACTCCTAATACAAAAGCAACAGAAGTTCCATTTTCTATTACAATTTCAGATGGATATACAGTTGATAGTTTAAGTTTTTTAATAATTGTTCATCCAGAAATTGATTTAAGTATGAATATTACGGAATATATTGTTACAGTAAATGAAACTATTACTATCCCAGTAGAATTACAACAATCACCACCTTCTAGCTCATATTCTTTTAATCTTATAGATGCTCCTGAAAATATGTGGATAACCGAGGATGGAATTATTAATTGGGTACCACTTACAACGCAGGTTGATAATTATCTTTTTCAAGTAGAAGTATCAGATGGGATTGCAACATCTATTTTACAATATAATATTTATGTTAATGCCATACCTATAATATCTACTCGCCCTTCAGATACATTTTATATTAATAAAGGGGATTCATTATTTTTCCCATTAGAAAGTTTTGATATGAATTCTGATGCAGTAATGCAGTGGAGGCTAATTTCTGGTCCTGATAATATGTCATTAACTACTGATGGGATATTACATTGGAATGATGGAAAGTTGAATTATCATGATTATAAAATTGGACTTTCTGATGGTATTGATTCTGTATATTGGGAAGGTATGATTTATGTTAATGCATCACCTCAGTTTGAGAGTAAGCCTATTACATTTATTTCGGAAGATGCAGTATATAATTACCCAATACAAGTTATGGATGAAAATTTGTTACATTCAAAAGATCGTAACAAAGAAAATGCAATAGAGCTTATTTTAGCTCAAGGACCAGAAGGGATGTCAATTAAGGATAATATCCTTTTATGGGAAGATAAGAAAAAATTACCAGGGAGTTATCCTGTAGTTCTTATTGCTAGTGATGGAATAATAGATACCCCTCAAAGATTTCAATTATTAGTTAATTCTTCACCAATAATTATTTCAGATGATAGTATATCTGTAAGAGTTGGAGATATATTAAAGTTTAATGTACAAGCAACAGATTCAAATCTCGGGGATTCAATTTTTTATTCGATTAAAACAAATAGTTTTGGATTAGATATAGATAAAAACTCAGGCTTAATTGTTTGGGTGCCAGAAAATATAGGACAACATTATTTTACTATTAATGCAAATGATAAATATAAAACTTCAAATATAACACAAGAATTACAAATTTTTGTATATGAGCCTCCTTCATTTTTAAGTGATACAACTACAGAAGCTTTTATTGGTTTAGAGTATTCAAGTTTTTTTATAGCTGAAGATATGTTTGGAGATAGATTAAAGGAATTAGGATCAATTATAATTGAAAATACAACTATAAATAATTATACTTTATCAGATTATGGATTATATTTTCGTTGGATTCCTGATAAAGAGGATATTGGGGAACATCAAATGGAACTACTATTAACGGATAAATATGGTTTTACAAGTCAAAATACAATTACTATTTCTGTTTTTAAAAACCCTTGTTATCAGTGTGCTACAAATCCTGTTAGGAAAGTTCTGTCCGATAGCACAAGCATTAAAATTAATACAGATTGAAAATATTTAATAATTTATAAAGGAGTAATAATATGAAAAAAACAATTCTATTTTTAATGTTAATATTTGGAATTTTTATTACAAATAGTTGCCAATCAAGAGTTGTATCTCGTTGGACAGGAACAGCGTTGAAGCTCTCATTGCCATCTGATTTTGATAAACCTATATCTTTTGCATCAGGGAGAAAAGGTGAAAAGGATCTTTTTTACTGGTCCATTGATGGACAAATGAAAGTAAAAACATATACAGATTGGGGTCTTCTAGAGTCAGAAATAGTTTTTGTAAATGAATAAATAATTATGCCATTTTTAATTTTAGATATTGAAACTGTTCCTAGACCTAGTATTGATAGTGAAGTAGAAATAGAAATAACAAAAAAAATTAATGCAAGAGTTGAAAAAACAGGTGATAATCCTGAAAATGTTGAGTCATTAATACGATCGACATCTCCATTTTTTGGCCAAGTACTT
>CEVA01040325.1_pt1 | contig 10446 bp, 10 predicted proteins | sample 361521 | NCBI WGS metagenome assembly CEVA01 (sample SAMEA2622823, study PRJEB7988) | marine metagenome | isolation source: saline water (ENVO:00002010), including | reverse complement strand
CAAGCTGGTTTTGATGCAGTAATTGATGTTACAGAACTTTTGTCGTTAAGTTTTCAACAAGCAGTCTCCTCCAGTGCTATTTTTAACTATATGCCGGTTTCTGGACTTGTAGGTCGTCGGCTTATCGAGTTTAAAATCCCAACCCGATCTTCAGTTGCAGGGAAGACTATTGGAGAATTACTGTTGCCTGAAGGGTCAATGGTTATTTTGATTATATCTAGATATGGGATTGCTTCTATTCCTAGCAACCAAACAGAAATCGTGTCTGGGGATGAATTATTGGCAATTGTGACCCCAGAAGGCGAGGATATTCTTGATGAATTATTGTCCAAGTTAGACGTTTGAAATAAGGGATAAATTACTGATGGATCAAAAACTCATAGCTTACCTTGGCCCAACTGGTACTAATACTGAACAAGCTTGTTTGTTGTACGATGAAACAGCCAAATTAATACCATGCTTGTCAATACCAGAGGTTTTTGGAAAAGTAAATGCAGGAGACGCCCATAAAGGCATTGTCCCTATTGAAAATAGTGTTGCCGGATCAGTAAGTTTAACCTTGGATCTTCTTATACATGAATCCCAGTTATATATACGGAATGAGGTGGTATTACCGATAACTCATTCTCTTATAGTGTCAGAACCTGTTGACTTAAGTGAAATAAAGTTAATATATTCTCACCCTCAAGCTATAGAACAATGTCGGACATATTTGGCAAAGAATTGTCCCAATGCTCAAATAATTGCTTCAATGAGTACATCATCAGCAGTAGGTCAGGTGATGTCGGATAGATACGGGTCTGCTGCAATTGCCACTCAAAGGGCAAGTGAATTGCATGGAGCTCTAGTATTGGTTGAAGGGATTGAAGACTACAAAAATAATATGACTAGATTCGTTGTACTAGATTCACACGATAATGTCCCTACTGGAAATGATAAAACTTCTATATGTTTTTCTTTTGATGGGGACTCGCCTGGGATATTACATTCTGTTTTGGCAGAATTTGCTAATCATCATATTAATCTGGCAAAGATTGAGTCAAGACCAACTAGAGAATCTCTAGGCAGCTATATATTTCTGGTAGATTTAGAGGGTCACAGGGTCGATACCGTTGTAAGTCAGGCGCTAGAAGCGATAGAAAAAATAGTTTCAATGCTAAAGGTTTTTGGGTCATATCCGAAACATGAATTTAAGAAAAACCAATAGGCGGGATTATTCGGAAATTTCATATTCGATGGAGGATATGGTTGGGTAATATTTTATAAGTTGGATTTGCCTTGTACGCCAGTGTCTTTTGGTTCATCTGGATCAGAGATTGGATCATTAGAGTTTGCAAACTTCTGACCTGGTATATCTATGGTCGGTGATAGTCTCTCTTTTAAATTTTCTACAGCAGGGTTAAGGGAATATTTGACTGATTCAATTGTTGGACCAACGTTATCACGAACTCTAGCTGCCATGCCTTCAGCTCTTTCTCTCCAAATTTCACTCTGGTCGGCAATATCAGCTCGAGTGTCCGAACCAGATTTTGGTGCCAAAACGATCCCAACCAACGTTCCAATAATACCGCCTATAAGAAAACCTGTTACGAATGATCCACCACTGTCGTTATTTGCCATTTATGTCATCTCCTTTATTTTTCGAAGATTTTAGTCCACCGATTAATGAAATAAATTTCCATATTCCCAGAGTAAAACCAGATGCCATTGAGTTGCGCTCAACCAAAATATTAGATACCGTATCTATAACTTGTTCTAAATTCTTAGATGTTTTGCTAAGTAAGTTTAATAAAGATCTGATTTTAATAAATATGTTAAGAAGAAAAATAGCGCTAACGATAAGCACTATTATGATTAGGACGTCTCTGACCATTGATATTACTTCAGCTATTTCAGTCAGAGTCAATATTCTTAACCCGTTAACTTGATTTAGGACTTGTAGATAACATTGATAATTACCTGGAACAATCGTTTATCAAATCCCATGTTAGCATCTCTTATTGCAAGCATCAATTAGATATAAAAACCTGTAGGTTTTTTCAGCTCCTAATTCTGAATAAATCACATTATAAGCAATAAAAATAGATTTGTTTTAACTATTAGGTTGTATTAATATTCGTACTGAGTCATCTTCGTTTTTTCTTTGTGTCAGAATATGGTGACCACCTTTTTCAGCCCATACTTTTACGTCGTAGGTGTTAAGGATATCTGGCATTATTACTTCAACGAATGAAGTTTTATCTATTTCCACCTGGGTTGATAGTTCGGCTAAAATGCTGGCACAGGATTTGCCAGTTCCGTCAATAACATTCCACCCCTCTCCAGTTTCTAAACTTGAATCCTTTATATTTTCATCATGAACTGGGATTTCTCCAGATTGGCGAAGATCAAGTTGTTGCTTGAAATCGGATACGGCTTCCCAGTGGACACCGTCATTACGATCTCCTTTTGAACATACGGCCCCTCTTACACCTACAATGTCAGGATTAACTCTGGCGAGCACATCTAGATTATCTAGCTTCAAATGTCCCGACAAGGCAGTGCTCATACCAGATTCCTTGCCAAGGTAAACCATCTCTCTCAATTCAGATTCGTCAATGAAATCAAACAAATTACGTCCATCTTTTGTCAGTGTGTCTATAAGCCATCCATCACATTCTCCGTCTTTTGCTAGATCAACCATACGCCTTGGTTCCAACCCATCGTAAAGATGGTTGTCTGCAAAAAGAGAACCTATTAATTTAGTGTCTGTACCTTGTAGGGCTCTTTTTGATGCTTGTAAAATTTCTACTGCTTGGCTGTAATCGCTTTTCATAAATCCTACCTTGACTGATGTAGCATTTAAGGCCCCCGCAGTATAAACAGCCATTGCTACTGTTCCAACTTGATTTGGCACTACACCAAGAGTAACACTTGCATGGTGCTCTGAAGGTACAGATTCTCTGACTTGTTTAACTAAACTAGGTTCAGCTGATCCGACCAGTGCTTCTTGAAGGTTTTTAACATCCACAATATCAGCTCTGCCTTTAACAGCCTGGTGCGCTTCTGGCAGATTTTGTACGCTTACCATTAATAACATTTATTCACCGCCTAAATTAGACCTTATTTTTTCTCGAACTAACTTAATATCGTCCCTTAACTCTTGTTTTTCAGAATCACTTAAATCATAAAGTGGCGGACGAATTGGGCCACCTTTCATTCCCATCAATTCTCCCCAATATTTTACCATTGGGACAGGTAAGGAACCATTCTGTTTTTTCATTATTCGTTGCCACCAAGTATCAGATAGGGATTTTAATGGTTGGATATGAGATTCGTATAAATGTGCATCGACGTCTCCCTTTGTAGCTCTGTCAATAAATTGAACGTAATAGTTGTCATTTTGGTTATCAAATCGCCAATCAGATGTATTTGCAAACATAACTTTTTGTTGAAAACCTAGTTTCTTTCCTTCGAATAATACCCATTCATCCGGTGCGCTAATGATTGCATGTTCTCCAATGGTTCGATGAGTTTCAATAGTTATATCCCTGTTAAAGCTCGCTTCTTTAACTCCAACAACATTGTCAATGTTGCAGATGTCCTTCAATCCTTCTGGACTCATGACTATCCCAAATTGAGGAGAGTTATAGAACATGATTGCTAAAGATGTATTGGAGGCCAAAATTTTAACCCAGTCAACTACCTGTTGTTCCGATTTAGTCACAAAATAGGGTGGTGCAACAACAAGTAAATCGAATCCGAGTCCTTCAGCATAATTAGCTAAACTTACCATATCTTTTATCGAAGAATGACTGACGTGAGCAGCGATGTACCATCCTGGTTTCTTTTCTTCAGCTACTATCTGATAAATTTTCTTGCGTTCTTCGATAGATAAGGCCCAGAATTCTCCCATTCCCCAAGCACATCCTATCCCTTTCGTACCAAGCAGACGAATGTGTTGGATATTTGATCGTAAACCTGCTTCGTCAATTTCATTATATTCTGTAAAAGGAGTAACAAGGGTCGACCATTGGCCTGTTATATTTTCCCAGGCCCAGTCCATTGCTTCATTCTTAGTATATTCTGACACAGAGTTAACTCCTTTAAATAAAAATCCATGATAAGAATAATATATTAGAGTTACGATAAATATCAGGTATCGTAATATAGATACAGTGTAAACGAGACGGGTTGTATTTTCTATGTATCTTAATTAATTTATGTTTATTGATTTATCGATATTTCAGCCGGTCGTAAAACTTTTTTTGAAAGTAGTAATTTATCTTTGCCAGATAAATTAGGATCTATTTCTAGTAGATGGATTGCTTCTTGACGTGCTATAGTCACAACCTCGTGATCGGTAATTTTGGCGATTTTTAGTGGTGGTAATCCACTTTGACGGGTTCCAGTTCCCAAATAATCTCCTGGGCCTCGTAAATTCAAGTCACTTTCTGCCAATTCAAACCCATCTTGAATCCTTTCTACTAACTTGAGTCTTTCCTGAGCTTCTTCACCTGCGTTGTCAGATAGCAAAATACAGTAGCTCTGGTGAATGCCTCTTCCAACCCGTCCCCGGAATTGATGTAGTTGAGCTAGTCCAAAACGATCAGCTCCATCGATTAACATTACGGTTGCATTTGGCACATCGATGCCTACCTCAATTACGGGGGTTGATACTAGAATGTCTAGATCGCCTTCTTTGAATCTATTCATCACAATGTTTTTTTCATCTAAAGAAAGTCGTCCATGTAGCAATCCCATGCTATATTCTGGGAAAACTTGAGAAGATAATCTCGCATATTCCTCTGTAGCGGCACGTGTTTGGATTGTTTCTGAGCCGTCAATTAATGGGCATACAATGAAAGCTTGTCTTTTTTGTTCTACTTGTTTTGCGACAAAACCATATGCGACGTCGCGTTGATTTGGTTCAACCCAACGCGTTCTTATCCTAAGTCTTCCTGGTGGCAATTCGTCAATAGTAGAAATGTCGAGTTCTCCGTATAGAGTTTTAGCAAGAGAGCGGGGTATAGGGGTGGCAGACATGGATAGTATATGGGGACGTTTCCCTTTTCTAATTAATGATGAGCGTTGCATAACTCCAAAACGATGTTGCTCATCAACTATGGCTACTGCTAATTGAGGAATTTTTACGTCATCTTGTATAACTGCGTGTGTACCAATTAATATGTCAATTTTGCCTATAGATACTTGGTCACGAATTAAGGTTTTTGTTTTCTTTTTAACACTGCCATGTAAAAGAGCTATTTTTATCGGTCTTTTTAGACCTGCAATTGATACTTCCGCTTGTCCATCACCAGTCTTTTTGCATCCAAGTTGTTTGGTAATAGTCAGGAAGTGTTGTTCTGCAAGTACTTCTGTAGGAGCCATCAAAGTTCCCTGATAGCCGTTAAGAGTTGCAACTATCAACGATGCTGAAGCTATGATTGTTTTTCCGCTACCAACATCCCCTTGAAGTAGCCGGTTCATAGGTTTGTTTTGCTTAAAGTCGTTTAGTATTTCATCAAGAACGCGGTTTTGAGCTACGGTCAAATTGAAAGGCAAGTTAGAAATAAATGGATCTATTGTTTCCCGAGTTGATTCCAGTGGTATACCAAACTCTTCTTGTTGCCATGATTTTTTGCGCATAAGTACTATTAGTTGTAAGAGCAAAAGTTCGTCAAATGCCAGCCTATGTCTTGCCCTGGTAAATTCAGACTGGCTCTCTGGGTAGTGAATCTGGGTAATTGCATCTTTTAATCCCAGCACGTTTGTCCGATTAATTGATTGGGGTGGTAAATGATCTATGATCTTATCGCTGGTCGCATCGAGTGCAGTTTTAATTAATCGCCTTATACTACGTTGGGAAATTCCCTCTACTGTTGAATACACAGGAACTCGTCTTGCCGTGTGTATTAATTGTTCAACATCTCTATAATTTTCAAATTCGGGATTATCTTTGAAAAAAGGCGTACCTCTGTAGCCGCTTACTTTTCCGCTTACAACAATCTTGTCACCTGTTTTGAGCGAATTAGCCAGATAGGGCCTTTGGTTTCTTTTAACACCAGGCCGGATCCAGTTTGCTCTAGCCATACCTGTATCGTCGCCGATATCAGCTTGGATTGACCAGAGATTACGTTTTGGATTGATGACTGAAGCACTTACATCCCAAACATCAACAACTACAGTCTGGGTTTCACCCATTGTAAGTTGATTAATCCGTCTTTTTGCACTGTAGTCGTTATGCTTTGAAGGGAAGTGATAAATTAAATCTTCAATAGTATCTATGTTTAACCGATATAGTTTTTTTGCTAGTTGTTCTCCGATACCCTTCATGACAGTTACTTTGGATTCCAAAGTAACAATACTATTAAAGGTCGGCTTTCTTTTCTTTTGCTGTGCAGAATGTTTCGGAGCTTTAGGTTTAACTGAAGTGATTAATCCACTAGAGTCGAGGACTTTTTGCAAATTAATTTTTGCCCACTGTTTTCTTTGACTAGGCGTCAGTATCGAATATGATTTAAATTCTCCTATAATTTGAGACAAGTCTGAGTCCCAACGATGCAATAGTTTGTCTAATCCACCAGCAACCGCATGGTCTTGGTATCCCTGTTCTTCTTCCAAAGCAAGGATCTTGAGAAAGGGTTCAATTATTGATTTATCGGTTGTCACAACGCATTAATTTAGTGGATGGATTTGATAGATATGAATAATACTAATGCCTAAGAAATCGATGTGTTGTATTTTTTGGTATAACGGCATTATACAAATTTATCTTATTGGTCTTGTTGGCAAGGTTATTTTTTACGAATTAGGCCTATTCCAATTGCTCCGGGGCCCGAATATGTCCCAATGACAGGTCCGAAACGAGTTAAGTAAGGTGTGGAAATATCAGGGAGTAAGCTCCTGATTTCTTCAGAAATTGACTCTGCTAAATCTGGGGTAGTGCTATGCATAACTGCAATAGTTTCAATGGGGGAAAATGTTTTAACCGTTTCGATAAGTCTGGTCAGGCCTTTATTAAATGTCCTAACTTTTGCCAAGTCATGTACTTCCCCTTCTTTCATAATTATCATAGGTTTAATGTTGAGGACGGAGCCCAGAATAGCTTGTGCTTTTCCTATCCTACCTCCCTTCTCAACGTATTCCAAAGTTTCAAGTAAGCAGAAACATTCGGAAAGCTTTATTGACTGGTTAATTAATTGCTTTACTTCTTCAATGTTTTGTCCATTAAGAACTGCCTCTGCTGCTTTAATCACCGTCAATCCTAGTCCCATTGAGACTTGACCGGTATCTATAACTTCAATATTTTCTGGCATTTTTGATTGGGATCTACCCTGAACAGCAGAGTTGTAAGTTCCGCTCATTTTGGCAGTGACATGGATGGACAAGATCTTATTATTTTCAGGTTCAAGTGAGTCGTAAATTTCTTTAAAGTCACCTGGAGATGGTTGGGAGGTCTTTGGAAGATTGCTATCTTCACTAAGACGTTTGTAAAATGTATCTGATGAAATAGTCACTTTGTCTTTGTAATTTTCTGTACCGAAACTAACATTAAGAGGAATAACAGTTATTCCAAGTTTATTAATCAAGTCGTCTGGTAAATCAGATGTGCTGTCAGTTACAATTTTGATATTCATTTTGTTCTCCAAAATTCATTCAGTTTATTCAATTGATATTAGCAAGTGATAGTGCGGTTGCCCTCCTTCTACCAATTCGAAATCGCTATCTGGGTAGAAAGTTTGTATGCTTTCGTATGTTGTTATAGCTTCTTTTGATGATAACGGATTCCCATAGTATAACGTTATAATTTCCCTTTCCCTAGGATGGATATGGTTAACTATCGATTTGAGAGCATCTATAATTGTATCACCTGCTATGACCAATTCTCCTTCAATAAGCCCGATGATTTGGCCGGTTTTTACATGGATATTATTTATAGTTGCATCGCGTATTGATGTAGTGATTTCGGCTGTTTTGACTGAATCTATTGCATTGGCCATTATCAATAAATTATCGTCTACGCTGTTTTGAGCATTCATTTGCAACATAGCTGATATACCTTCTGGTATCGTTTTTGTTTCGACTATGTGTACATTTTTTTTGGAGAGCTTTGCAGCCTGATTCGCCGAAGATATTATATTAGAATTATTGGGGAGTACTATTACATCCGGGGACGGAGTATTTTCTACTGCATCAAGGATCTGAGATACGCTAGGGTTCATCGTGTTAGTTCCTGAAACAATATTGTTGACACCCAACTGTATAAACAATTCGTTTAATCCGTTCCCGACTGAAACGGCTATTATTTCTATTTCCTTGGGTTTTTCTGAACGTAAATGAGTTCCTTTATTTTGATCAGAAATCAATTTTGCATGTTGGTCATCCATGTTTTCAATTCTTACTTGGCTTAATTTACCTAGTGAAACACTTAAACTTATAATAGGCCCAGGGTCTTCAGTATGAATGTGAATTTTTGTTTCAGTGTTATTGCCTATAACAACTTCGGAGTTACCCAAATCTTTTAATTTGTCTCTAAGTAAATCTTGATCCAATGTATCTGACTCGATCATTAATTGCGTGCAATAACCATAAGAATCATGTTCCGTAGAAGTTATGAATTCTTCTGAAATAGATTTGTTCGGATTACCTGTTCCTACACCTTCTGGTATTGGATATTGGCTATATAGTTCATCACCTGCTAGGAACCGCCGGATACCTTCAAGGATCATTGCAATTCCGTACCCTCCGGCGTCCACGACCCCAGCTTCCCTAAGAACGGGTAGAAGAGTTGGTGTCATTGAAACCGAATTTATAGCTGATTTACAAATCTGTTCCATGAATTGGACTGTTGTTAATGATGATGAATCTAGATGTAATGCTGTTTCGGATATGTCACTTATAACTGTAAGCATAGTTCCTTCAACAGGGTTACTTACAGCTTTATAGCAAAGGTTCTTAGCTTCTAACAAACAATTGGTTAGTTCGTCACAACCAAATTCGACGCAATTATCCATTCCCGTTGCAAACCCCTGGAGAAATTGAGATAGTATCACCCCACTGTTACCTTTTGCTGCCTTCAATGCTGTATCTGATAAAATACGTGAAACTTCCGCGGCTGAAGTTGAATCAGTTTCGTTCATTGAAGATACCGAGTCTTGCAGCGTGAAGAACATATTTGTTCCCGTGTCACCATCAGGTACAGGGAATACGTTTAGAGCATTTATTTGTTCAATATTAGATTCCAATAAATTTGCTGATGCCTTAAACATCAACTTTAAGTCTGTACCATCTAGTTTAATTTTTTGAATTATTGGCATATTTTGATTAGTTGTCATCGTTGCTGTATTGATCCTATTATGGTATGTTCGTATTACGATTTTATCGCAAAACGTGAATCATATGAGTTACAATATCCAAGTGATTCATTGAAAGAGATAGACTAGCCGATTCTACTGATTTCATAGGTACTAGTCAAAATAAATAACCATGGCTAAATGTAATATATGTCAAAAAACCGGTCAATCCGGCAATAATGTAAGTCACTCCAAGCGGCGTACAAGGACTAGGTGGTTTGCTAATGTACAGAGCGCGACCATTTATGAAGATGGTACTCCGAAACGTGTCAAAATTTGTACGCGATGTTTAAGATCGAGATACAAAGTAGCTGTAAAGTAAGAATATTTACCACAGTAGAACTTACGATCTTCAGTCTATTGGAATTTTGGTCTAATTCATTATTTGAAATTCCTAATGGTAAATGCAGCCTTTAATTTGTATATTGCTTATATACTTGTTATCAAGTAATTTGGAAGAATACTATGAAGAAAAATTTAGTTGGTACTATTATCAGTTAGGGTAAGGAGTTTCTATGTCTAAATTAAAGCATATAGCAATTGCTACACAGGATCCTGAGGCTACATCTGAGTTTTATCGGGAGACCCTGGGATTAGAATTGGTTGGTAAGGTTCAGGGAGACAATGCTGAGGGTTACTATTTGAGTGATGGGAATGTAAATATAGCAATACTTAAGTTTAAGAATGAAATCGTGGCAGGAGATCAAGGAATTGAATATTCAGGGATTCATCACATAGGATTTCAAGTAGATGATGCTGAGCTTATGGATAGTAAATTAAAGAAAGGCAACTTCTTACCGAAAGATGATGTTAACAAAGCATTACATTCAGGTTCACACAAGGGTGGTAGCGGGAAAAATGTGGAGACCAAATATACTGGTCCTGATGGAGTAATGATAGATATTTCTCAGGGTGGATGGGTAGGTACTAACTAATTCGTGATTAGTGCTTTAAATCTAATAAAGCTATATTTTTGCTATTTACTGTGGAATAAATTCATAGCAGATCCAGCTTTGAACCACTCTAGTTGTCCAGTTGCAAAAGAATGATTTAGTTTTAAATATTCCGAAGTACCGTCGGAATGGTGAATTGTGCAGTCTACAGGAGATCC
>CEVA01073596.1_pt1 | contig 10450 bp, 8 predicted proteins | sample 361521 | NCBI WGS metagenome assembly CEVA01 (sample SAMEA2622823, study PRJEB7988) | marine metagenome | isolation source: saline water (ENVO:00002010), including | reverse complement strand
GCTGTGCCGGACACCCGGTCGTCAAGACCCCGAATCTGGATGCACTCGCAGAAGAGGGTGTTCGATTCGAGCGCTGCTTCGTTCAGACGGCCCCGTGTGGACCGAGCCGGATGTGCATCTTTACAGGTCGCTACCTATGTTCTCACCGCGCCATCCACAACAAGACGCCCCTGATGGATGCGGAGGACAGTCTGCCGACGTGGCTGAGAGAGGCCGGTTATGCTCCGCACCTGCTGGGCTACAACGACTATGCGGTCGATCCTCGCACGTTGCCACCCGAAGATCCGAGAACCCAGGGCCTGAGTTACGACAACGTCCTCCCGGGCTTCGAAACGATTGTATACCACGAGTACGACAGCCCGGAATACTTCGCTTACCTTCGAGAACGGGGCTATCCCGAGCACCTGCTCAATCACAGCGCCATCCACAAGCCGAACATCCCGGACGACGGTCCGGGCGATCATCTGTCCCTGGTCTACCCGGCGCACTATGCCGCTGAGGATTCGGAGTGTCGATTCCTCACGAACCAGGCGATCGATTTCGTGGAAGCGAGGGAAGACGCGCCCTGGGTGCTGAACGTAAACTATATCAAGCCCCATCCGCCTCGGGTGTGCCCGGCGCCGTTCCACGAGATGTACGACCCAGGTAACATGCCACGTGCCGCCAGAGGGGAACACGAGCTGGACGAGTCGCACCCCTATCTCAGACACATCCACACCCATCCGGAGTTGACCGTAGACAGGGAGCTTCGGGAGACACAAGCCAACTACTACGGAATGATCTCGGAAGTCGACACTGCGCTGGGACTCCTTTTCGACAGTCTGAAGGCGTCGGGCCAATGGGATCGCACGACCATCGTGTTCAGCTCCGACCACGGGGAATACCTGGGCGATCACTACCTCACGGGCAAGGGCCACTTTTACGATGGCGCAATGCACGTTCCGTTGATCATTCGCGATCCCTCGGACCAAGCGAATGCAACTCGCGGCACCACAGTTTCCGACTTCGTCGAGTCGATCGACATTGCGCCGACCGTGCTCGATGCACTGGAGATCGACATTCCAGATCGGGTTCAGGGAAGGAGCTTGTGGCCTCGGGTGACCGGAGGGGCGAGCGGGGGCCGGAGAGAAATTCACTATGAGAAGGATTTCCGGCCGGTTGAGGGAATCGATGAGGATCGCTGCCTGCTCTGGGTGATCCGCGACGATCGTTACAAATACGTTCAATTCGCCGACGAATTGATGGCGCCGCTGCTCTACGATATTCAGGAGGACCCGGACGAACTGGACAACCTCGCCAGCCGTGGAGATGTGACTCATTTGCTTGTCGAATACTGTCAGCGTCTGCTGCGCTGGCGAATGGCGCACGAGGACCAACGTATGGAACGGTGGGCGTCGACGTTCAAGTAGCGGAACGAGGAATTCCGCTGGCTGAAGGCGGATTCCTGTATCTTACTCAGGTGGGGCGTAAGTCAGACCTTTAATGTATCCAGGGTATGGAAGATATTCTCGGTGACATCAAGTCTTCGGTCAGACAGCTGACCGGGGAACTCGAAAATTTCCAGGACATCGCGCGGTACATCAAGCCGTTGGCCGGAGAGCTACCCAAGCTTCCGGGACTCGACGTTTACGGCGATACGATTCCGTTGAACGCAATCGTCGGTGGCGACCACATTCTCTACGTGGACTTCAGTCGGCGATACGACCTCGATGCCAGAATCGCTCAGGCGAAGAAAGAAGGTCGGGGCCAGGTTGCGAGAAACCTTGAAACCTGTCGTCACCGGGCGGGCATCGCGATCGCCGATGTTTCGGGTCATCAGATCACGGATGCGCTTCTCGCGGCGATGCTCCACCAAGCGTTTCTCCTGGGCGTCATCTATGAGCTGGATTACCACGGCACGGTGACGGAACAGCTGTTCGAGAACCTCAATACTCGGTTTTACAACTCCTCGAGTGTTAGCAAGTTCCTGACGATGCTTTACGGCGAAATCGACGAGGACGGCACGTTCCGATTCCTTTCAGCGGCACATCCTCCCCCGGTCATTTTCTCCCGGAAGTTCCAGAAGATTGTCGAGGTTCCGAAGCAGCGGACCTTCCCGCCGATCGGGACTCTTCCATCGGGCCAGGACATCGACCGCCGGAATAACAGAAGTGTACTGGGATACAAGGATCCCTACCGGTTGAATGAACTCGACCTGATCGGGTCGGGCGACACCATGCTGCTTTACACGGACGGACTGTTGGAGCACATGAAGGGAGAGGTCTGCTACTTCCCGGGGCGCTTGGAAGAGATCCTGCACAAAACGAAGGAAGAGAGTGCGCAGGAAATCTTCGACGCCATTCGTGAAGATATGTTGGACTTCGCTCGCCCTGAAGACGATATCAGCTTCGTGGTGATCAAACGAAACTGAGTCCTTGTTCGATTCGCAGCATCGACGGCCCCGGAGGTAGACCTCCGGGGCTGTTTTGATTTCCGGCCTACTCTACAGAGCTTGTGCACCCACGCGGTCCCAGACAAGGAGCAATACGTGGCACAGCCGACCATCACGCAGATCGAGATTGTTCAGTTCGAGCATCAGATTCAGGGTATGGGTACGGACTATAATGGCTTCAATATGGTCTATGAAAAGGGTGGGACCCTGCCCCAACGTCCTGGCATCTTCCGGGTTCACACGAGTGAAGGGATCGTCGGTGAATACTTGGGAGGTCGGGTTGCTCAACTGGACTCGGTGGCCGGATATCTGATCGGGAAAATCCGTTCGAGCGTGAGAAGATCTACAATGATCTCAAGCGAGGGCTCAGACACACAGACCGGACCGCGATCTGCATGGTGGACGTCGCGCTGTGGGACATTGCTGGGAAGGCGTATGGTGTACCTATCTACCAGATGCTCGGGGGCTATAAAGAGAAAATCCCTGCTTACGCGAGCACGTAGCACGGGGACGAAAATGGTGGGTTGGATTCAGCGGAGGCCTTCGCAGATTTCGCCCTGCAGTGTCGGGATCTGGGATACCCGGCGTTCAAGATTCACGGCTGGGGGGACGGGCCGATCAAGAGGGAAATGCAGACCGTGCTCGAGACACGCAAGCGCGTGGGAGACGACATGGATCTGATGATCGATCCGGCCTGCGAATACGATACCTGGGCGGATGCGTTGAAGGTAGGACGGGCTTGCGACGACGCGAGGTTCTTCTGGCTCGAGGACGCCTACAAGGATGGCGGTGTGTCGGCGTTCGCACACAACAAGCTGCGCGGCCTCCTGAAGACACCCCTCCTGCAGACGGAACACATCTTCGGGCTCGAACAGCACGTCGATTTCATCGTGAGCGGGGGTACCGACTTCGTTCGATCCGGAACACGAATTACTACGAGCTTGGTCTGCTGAATCCAAAGGTCAAGCAGACCAAGCCACGCGTGTATCTAGAGGTCTTCCTCGATGAATTGGAATGCGTGGACGAGACAGGCCACGTCGTCGTTCCCTAGGGACCCGGTCTGGGCGTGGATCTGGATTGGGACTACATCACCGGTCACGAAGTAAGCCGGATCGTTCGGCCCGAGTGAGGCCATCTTGCCCGGCCAGGCACTTCATCCTATTTGCAGGAATTGCCCGAACCCGAGGAACGCGTGCCGAACTCCAGCTATACAATACTTTCGGTCGACAACGACCTGCCGATCCGGGAGATGATCGTCGAGATCGTCGAGTCGCTCGGCCATCGCTGCCTGCAGGCTGGCAACGCACGGCAGGCGATCGAAACGCTGCAGAAGAATGACGTTGATCTCATTCTCCTCGATATCCACACGCCCGGTGCGCGGGGCCACCAGTTTCTGAAGTTTATTCGAGACCGAGGGATTTTGACGCCGGTCGTCATCGTGTCCGGCTACGTGCAAAAAGAGGTCCTGGCTCAGGTCAAGGATCTCGACGTGCGTTCCGTTCTGGCCAAACCGATTCGCGTCGAGCGGTTGACAGAGGAACTCGACAAGGTGTTCGCGCCTCCCAAGCTGTGAAACGAGAAAACGAGCACGTGAAAGGGCCCCGGAGATCCGGGGCCCTTGTTTTTTTATGGTAGTAGGACCGTTCCCAGGGTCAGGTCCAATCGTCGAGGTCGTTGGACAGGTCGCTGCTCAGAACCTCGGACCGATAGAGCGGTGCATCTGCCTCGACCAGCCGTCCGTCACCCAGCACGATCTGGTTCGGCGTTTGGGGATGGATACGGGCGGGATAGCGCGATTTCCGATCAGCCGTTTCCTGCTTGCGTCTCTCCTCGACGTCTTCGAAGCTGAATCCTTCCATCAGGTGATCTTTCAAATCCGACCTTTCGTCGCCCGATTCCAGCACGTTGACCTGCTCGTCTGGATCCGATTCGAGATCGAAGCATAGATCGGGGCAGTCCCTGAAGGCGATGTACTTGTGACTGCGCGTTCTGAGCATCCTGAATTCCGTACCCTCTCCCCAGCGTGGTACCAGGGCTTCGGTAATGACGCCGGGGCGTTCAACCAGGGTAGCGCACGTTCTCCCGTTCACGCCATTCGTGAGATCCAGACCATCCAGACCTTTCGGCGGATCGATCCCTGACAGACCGCAGAGGGTGGGGAAAAGATCGGCGAGACTGACGGGATCGTCGATGGTGGTCGCGGCCAGTTTTCCCTCGCGATGAGCAGGTGTCGAGATGATGAGCGGCACCCGGGAAGCCCCCTCGTGCCACGTGTTTTTCCACCAGAGCCCGTGTTCTCCAGCCAGTTCGCCATGATCGGATGTGTAGACGATGATGGTGTTGTCGAGTAAACCATCGTTGTCCATTACGGCTAGGAAGTCACCCAGGATCTCATCCAGAAAATCGACAGCGGCAAAGTAAGCCGCTCGCGCTTTACGACCCTCCTCGGGTTCCACCTCTGCCGTTCTGAATCCCTTGATTGCTCCGAGAGTCATGGGGTGGTCCGCACTGTCGCCCGATCGTCCGACCCGCGGTTCGGAGACGCCCTTTGGGTAGTAGCGATCGAAGAAACGCTGGGGGGCCGTCAGCGGGAAGTGGGGCCGACTGAAGGAGGTGTAGAGCAGCCAGGGCTGGTCCGGATCACGGTGACGTTGTTCGCGTGCCCAGGAGATGGCGGTTCGGGCCACGGCGTGCTCTTGAAGCAGGGCTTCGGGGATGTCACTGACCCCGGCATCCAGCGTTCGAGATCGCATGCCTCCGTCGGCGGACAGGGGATCGGGTTGGTGCGCACAGGGCCCGCCGAAATCGCCGTAGGGCCGGTCGCCGAACCCTGCGGTCTGGAGCGATCCCCCGATGTGCATCTTGCCGATGGTCGCAGTTGCGTATCCATTCCGTCCAAAGTGTGATCCAAAGGTGGGCAACTCGGGGTGCAGAACCGACCCATTGCTCCACGCCCCACACCGGTGAGAGTGGCGTCCTGTCAGCATCGAGATGCGACTGGGCGTGCACAGAGGCATCTGGCAATAGGCTGCGTCGAAGTGGGTCCCTCGTTCGATGAGTCCGTCGAGTGTGGGCGTGTTGCAGGGTTCCCCTCCTCTGTCACGAGAACGGGCTGAGAGGTATCGGAACGAGTGCTCGTCGCTATGGATGAAGAGAATGTTGGGTTTTGACACGTCAAGGCTCCTTCGGCGATGTGCGAGATGGTTCTTTCGTTGGATACGTTCGCGAGTTCCGACGGCCCCAGGCGAGGAGGCCCGCCAACAACAGGGCATCGAAGATCAGGAGAGATTTTCTGAGGAGCGACAGATTGCCGGAGATGTCTATCGTCTCCGCCGGGAATCTCGATGACGGCGAACCCCGCGGCGGTCATCCGCGTCTCGACTGGAACGCCGTCGACGCGCACACTCAGATCAGGGTAGTAGCCGTAGGCGAGTCGGGCAAAGCAAGGCCGGTTCGTGGAAACACTCAGCAACGCGGCCACCGCTAGGCTGCCCAGCACAATCCACCGCTGCCAGTCTGTCCCTCCGCCTGCTCGGTGTAGACAGTAGAAGGGGAGTGGGAGCAGCGTGTAGGACAGCGATGTGGGATAGCCGCCCATAATCAGGTCGTGCTGGAGGTGCCAGAAAGCCAGGACATACACCAGCCCGGCGAACAATCCCGCCCGCCGGCAGTTGACCACGGCGCGAACGAACTGATACATCGTGAATCCTGAAAGGATGTGAGTGGCGCCGAGCGTGATCTTTGTGGTGACGTGAAGGTCCCCCGAAATCGCCCCGATGATTCCTGCGATGTAGAAATAGAGGAAGCCGTAGAACTGCAGAAATGGGGTACCCGCGGCGACCAGGGGCGTCGAGACCGGCAGGATCCCCTGGGCGAGTCCCTCACTGGCGATCCAGACATAGAGGGTGTGGAGCGCTGAATCGGCGGCCCAGCTGAGATCGCCGGGCGTGAAGTAGTAGCGAGCGGCTACGATCGAGAACAGGACAACCCACACCCGGGCACGCGCATCGCGATCTGTGACCCAGGTGAGGAATACGGTCCACCGGCATGCAACCACTTCGAGGACGAGAAAGGCCGTTGCGCACAACCCGAAAAGGCCGACGAGGGTCAGGTCGAGAAGCGTCCACTCAATGTCGCGCAGGCGACTGACATATTCACCGATCGGGCCTCTGTAACTCGTCAGGATGACCCACAGCTTTGTCACGGTCGTGAACTGAAGGACAAGCAGCAGGACGCAGCACGCCGATACGAGAAGAAGCGTCTCTCTCGGGGGCTGCGGAGTTTCAGTGGAAGGAGGCGAGGCCACCACTAGCTACGAGCGGTTAACGCGACGGCCGACGATCGATGGCGATGGATCCAGATGAGACAACCGAGGCTGGTAAGTCCCACGATGATCCAAAGGATTCTACGCAAAGCCGACGTTCCGCCGGTGATATCTAGGATGTTTTCGCCGGGTTCCAGGCGAATGGCCACGAATCCGTCAGCTGTTTCGTGGATGGAAGCCGGCCGCCCGTTCACCAGAATCTGCAGGTTCGAGTAGTAGCCGAAGGCGAGCCGCGCAAAACAGGTAGAGGATACCTCGGTGACCAGACGAACCCGATCGACTCGAACTTCGTAGTCAGTCAAGGTCGTGGTCAGCTGCCCGCCCGATGAGATGTGGGTTGTGGGACCTGTGACCGGTATGTGATCGGTGAGATGTCTTTCCCGGTCGACGTTCATCTCCTTCACGAGGTCGAACAGTTCCGACTCCGAACCGGGAGTCAGAGCCGGCTGGTGAACGAGCGAGGAGGACACGACCAGCGGGCTGTGTGTGTTCAACGTCAGTTCGATTGTACCTCGTCTCGTCGCGTCGCCGACCGGTGTCAGGTGGTAGCGAGCGCCCGCCAGGTAGAGGGCATCGAGGAGCACGCGGGCCGAGTCCGATGTTGCCAGCCAGTTGTTCAGATAGGCACCGTGCCGGACGACTTCGCGCTCCACGAGGGGGATCAGCGGTCGTAGGAACCGATCGGCCGAAGGCGGGTGTTCGACGTAGACGCCTGCGATCGTGGGTGTTCGTGTCGACGCCACGAGGGTGCCGTTGCGCGGGGGGTATGTGTGAACCATCCGTTCGAGGGGATACGTCTCGGGTTCGTGTCGCGCTCCCATGCTTGCCAGGTGATCGTAGAGAGGGGCGGATATCCTGGACACGGTGCGGGGTGTGGAGAAGTGGTAGGGTTGTCGAAAGGTTGTGGGCATCAGGTCCAGACTGACCAGGAGCAGCCCGATGGAGAGGACTGTCGATGGGCGTTGGCGCACGATGCGGGCGAGAGGCTTAAGGGCCAGGCCCGCAAGCAGGGAAACGAACAGGAGGAGGAAGGTTTCGTACCGGCCGGCGTTCTGGGCATACAGAAATGGCAGGTCCCGGATGACGGGCCAGCGATAGGCGAAGATAAAGGTCCACGCGAGGACGAATCCGGAAACGGAGAACCAGAATGCAACGGGCGGCCTTGGCGTCTTCCGACGAACCACCGTTGCCGCAATCCCGGCGAGTGACAGGAGGACGGCGGACAGACCGATATATCCTCCGTACCAGTTGTATTCATCGCCGACATCTGCCAGTCCTGTGTTGTAGTTGGACCAGAGAAGGATCTGTGCGAGGGAGGGATCTGGCAGTCCTGACAGGCTGAACCCGGAACTGAGGTAAGTTTCGCTCCTTTCGAACACCAGGGGAACGGTCAGGACGGAAGACAGCAGGAGCGCGACGATGATCGATCCGGCGCCCTTCGGCAAGGTGTGCTCGCGCTGGTCGGGTGCGAGGAGCCAGTTGAGGCCGACGAAGATCAGGAAGAAGGTGCCCGCCCAGACTCCGTAACCGGGATGGATGAGCATCAGGAGGGCCAGGGCGAGGCCTGCGATGATGGTCTTGCCCGGTTTGTTTCCCTGCTCGAGGGCTGAGGAAAACGCCCAGAAAGGGAGGGGGAGCAGGGCGTAGATCAGGGCCACCGGATACCGCCCCATGACGAGCACCTGCTGAGTATGCCAGAATCCGAGCACGTAGACTGCCGCCGCTAGGAGACCGGCTCTCCGACTGCGACTGATCTGGTGGCAGAGAAGAAAGACGGTCAGGCCAGAGGCAATGTGCGCGCCGCCGAGGACAAGCTTCAGTGTGACGTGGAGATCCTTAATCAGGGTGTAAACGACCGCTGATACCCAGAAGAACACGAATCCATAGAACTGGAGGAACGGGGTTCCGGCCGCGACGAGAGGCGTCCAAGTTGGCAGGATGCCGGAGACAAGGGCCTCGCCAGCGATCCAGGCGTAGAGCGTATGGTAGGCCGCGTCGGCAGTCCAGGTTAGCCGCCCGGGTGAAAAGTAAAACCGGGCAGATACACATCCACCGAGGATCACGAACAGGCGGGCCCGGCGATCGGTGGAGACTGCGGCGTCGATGAACCGGGTCCAACTCCGGTGGCGGATTTCCTGGTAGAGGAGTGAAGCGGTAAGAAGGACGAGAACGACGCCTGCGGATCGGTCGAAGACGGACCAGGGTAGCCCTCTTAGCGCGGAGAGGAATTCGGACGGGTGGTCGAAGCGCGTGGTCTGGGTGATGACAGGCCACAGTTTGGGGACGGTCGTCCATTGAAGCAGAATCAGGAGGGCAGAGGCAGAGGCGGCAAGGAGGAGCGCGTCTCGTGGGAACCTCGAGGGCTCGGGCAGAGTGGGTGAGGCGTCATCCACGCGATGATCAGCGCGTCCAGTCGAAAAGCACGCCGAGCGTGTCGACTGGGGTTTCGGCGAGTTCGTCGTAGACTTCCTGGCAGGACTCCGGAACGTGGGTGTGCGTGATCAGGTCGTCGAGGTCGAGACGGCCCACGGCCATGAGGTGGAGCACCAGGTCGCGCTCCCGCTTCTTATAGAAGCGATAGTAGATGTGGTCGTCATCCGGGGTCTTCGGCTGGTGGGCGCCGAGGATGGACACTTCACGGAGGTGGACGTTCGTGAGGAAATCCATGTCGACGGTACCGCGCGGGGATCCGAGCGCGACGACCCGGCCTCCCTGGCAGGCGAGTGCGGCCGCAGTCGGGTAAACGACAGGTTTTCCGGTCGATTCGAGGACGATGTTGGCACCATCCTCTGCACAACGGCTTCTGATCTCTTCGATCAGGTCGACTTTCTCCGGATGGAGGGCGATGTCGCAGCCGTTTTGGATAGCTTTTTCGATTCTGAAGGCGTCGAGATCGATCCCGATCACGGGGAGGCCACCAGAGAGTCTTGCCAGCTTGGCTGCGATCTGGCCGACGAGACCCAGACCGAAAACGACGACCGATTCTCCCAACTGGACTTGGGCGACCCGGATGCCGTGGAGGGCGATGGCGCTCATGACCGTAAAGGCCGCCTGTCGTGGGTCCACGGCTCCTGGTACACGGTTGTAGCTCGTGCGAAGGACGGCGTGACTTGCGTGGTTCCCCTGCCCCGCGACGAGGTCGCCTGTCTGGATTCCCTCTACATCGGACCCGACCTCGAGCGCCCTTCCAACGCTGCAATATCCCGTCACGCGCGGAAACATCGATTGGCGTCCGGGTTCGCTGCCGTGAATCCAATTGTAGACTTCGGTCCCGATCGAGACCGCCGTGTAGAGATTTTCGACAAGGAGCCCGTCAGATGGAACCGGGCCCGGGTCATATGACTCGACCTCGATTTTTCGCCGGTCCGGGCAGATCAACCTTCGTGCATTCATATCCGTATCCGTTCTACGGTGGGTCGGCGGGGAGCTTCTGACGTTTGGGAATCAGCGGATCGTATTTGAACCCGCGGGTTTTCTTCTGAAACTCGGACCGCACCTTTCGCAAGGCTTCCGGCCGTGTCGCCAGATCGACGGCGGACCCGGCGAAGATTTTGGCCGCCTGGAAGACCGCTCGATCCGCGAATGGGAGAAGAGCCTGCGCAGCCATGTCCCGATGATGCCCGGGCGTCCCCTTTGCATAGCACGCGACGGTGAACCGACCCATCGGCGCCAGCCACGATACGTTGTCCTCATCG
>CEVA01064612.1_pt1 | contig 10452 bp, 7 predicted proteins | sample 361521 | NCBI WGS metagenome assembly CEVA01 (sample SAMEA2622823, study PRJEB7988) | marine metagenome | isolation source: saline water (ENVO:00002010), including | reverse complement strand
CGATCTGGTTTTAGCTGATTATTTGCCAGAAGAAAGCATTCAACCAAGCGATTCGCCTGTTTCTCTTCCCGACAGTTTCATCTTCCATGCACCAAACGTGGCAGCTTTCCCGGATACTACGCGGTCAGAAAACGGCCCCCTTCTATGGATCGTCGACGCAACCAGCATGACCTCGGGACCAACAAATCACAAAGTGGCGAAAACCTTGGGCAAGATGCGGGTCGAAAAGGAAACCGACGTCATTAGCATGGAACCCGGGTCCCCGAGTTTGCAGGAATTACGGACTCGGATGTCAAAGGCAAAAGGTGTTTTGGTCGTAACCGGCGATCCGATGCTTGGGCATTACCTGGTTCGATCGGCATATCGCCTTGCCATTCCCATTTCCTTTCCAATCGAAGAACCTTGCAGCCCCCTTCGTTTCACCTCGGATGAGCTCACGCTCTATTTGGCGTACAACAATTACGGTAGAACCGGCATGTCCACTCGTGGACTCCTTTCAAAGGCCGTTGAAAGCGTGAGCCAAAACAGCATGACGAAAGCTTCCTTGAAAGAAGGACCTGAGGAGCAAGTCTCGGTCACTTCAAGATGGTTGAACTTGTTGGAGAGAAAGAAGAACGGCGACGTTGCCCCGTCCTCCAATCCAAGCGCTTACGAATTAATTGACCCGAAGGACGGGCAGACGGACGCAGAAGCCAAATTCCATTTCGTGCCTCCGACCCAAGCCGAAAACAGTACCTTCGAGGCAACGCTTACACCCAGGCAATGGATGGAAAGCTCATCCTTGGCGGAAGCAGTTCTTTCCCTCCAGTCTCAATCGGACGTGGACAAGAATATACCGCGAGGCATTGCGGATTTTCTGGCCGAGCACCTGTTGGCATTGAAGCCTTCCGCGAAAGTGGCTGGCCAACTATTCAGGGCCATTGCGGAAAGCGACCCCGAATGGCTTCTGCGTACATGCGAAAAGATGAAGCAATGGAAAGAGTCGGGCGTATTTCTTGACGTTGCTCGATGCATCCACGTTTCCCATCCCGATCAAAGTGAAATTCTCTCAGGGAGTCTATCCGAACGGAGAAAGGAATACGAGGGATTGGTCGCCCTTCTTGATTTCCAACTAGATGCAAACGTATTCTCAACTTTCATCGTCCTTCCGTTGTTCCGTTTTCTCAGTGCCCTCGACTTGATCGAAGAACGCATCGAGTCCATAATGAAATTGTTCGCCGCATACCCCTCGAACGAGCGACCTTATCGATCTTTTCTGGGCTTTTTCAAAGCGATCAATGGAAATACCGAGGATGCCCAAGGGCTTCTCCCCAATTACAACGATACCAGCAATCTCGGTTTGCCCTTTGGCCACATGTTTCTTTTCACGGGCATCAAGACCAACGCGATAACCGACCCCCGTGGAGCGGTCTCACAGTGCTTGACGGAAGGACAATTTGAAAAGTGGAGCAAGGGATTGCCATGGGACCGGACACTGATGGCGTTGATCCTTGGGCTTTTGGATCTGCAGGAGGAAGCCCGCTCAATGATGGATGAAGCGGTTGCCTCCCATCCTCATCTCTATCCCTTTTCAGACCTTCTTTCCCAGATATCCGAACTTAGCCCTTCCGCGGAATCCCTTGTTTCCGAAGATCAAAAAAAGGACCTGCGACAAATCCTAAGCCAAGGAAAATAAGCCGCGTCCACTGGGAAGAGCAGACATGTGTGGCATCGCTTCATGGCTTGAAGTTCCTCCCCGACCATCCGAGCAAATGGTCGCCATGATGAGGCTGGCGAAACACAGGGGGCCCGACGACGATGGGTTGCTTGGATTGAGTCGTTTCGGCGAAGCTCCCGTCAGGTGGCGAGAAAGCGCTCCTCCTCCGGTCGACGCCGTGGGAATCGCCTTGGGTCACCGCAGGTTGTCGATCATTGACCTCTCCAACGCCGGTCAGCAACCGATGGGCGATCCCACGGGGAGGTATCAAGTAACTTACAATGGGGAAATCTACAACCATCCGGAATTGCGTGAAGAACTGAAGCGATTGGGTCACGGATTCAGAACGCAAACGGATACCGAAGTCCTACTTGCGGCCTGGAAGGAATGGGGTGAGAACTGCTTGCAACGCTTCAACGGCATGTTCGCCTTCGTGCTTTTGGACATGGAGAAACAATGCCTTTTCGCAGTTCGTGATCGGTTTGGCATCAAACCACTTTATCACTATAGATCATCGACCGGAGGAATTGTATTCGCATCCGAAATCAAGCAATTCTCAGCTTTGGAAGGATGGTCTCCCAAGTTGAATGGGCAAAGGTGTTATGATTACCTTGCATGGGGCCTGACCGATCATACTGAGGAAACGTGTTTTCAAGACGTGAACCAAGTGCCACCCGGTGGCATCGCGATGGTAAGGGTAAAGGATTCCGCATCACGGCCAAACGTCGAAATCGAGCAGTGGTATCGCTTGCCGATGCAAACGATCGATCTTTCCATGCAGGAAGCCACACTCGAAACAAAACGGCTTCTGACCGACTCCGTTCGCCTGCGCCTTCGTTCCGACGTCACGGTGGGATCTTGCCTTTCCGGAGGCATCGACTCCTCCAGCATAGTCTGCTTGATAGACCAACTTCGAGGCCACGACTTACCCACCAAAACCTTCACCGCCCGGTTCCCTGGAGACGTCGTGGACGAAGGAGCGTGGTGTGAGCTCGTATCAGGCAATACGCAAACGATCCCAGTTTCCATCTATCCGGAAGAAAAAAATATCCCATCGCGTTTGCCTGAACTAGTCTGGATGCAGGACGAACCATTTGGATCCACCAGCATATTCGCTCAATCCGAGGTCTTCGCAATGGCCAGGAACGAGGGCGTCACCGTGATGCTGGATGGGCAAGGAGCGGACGAACAATTCGCAGGGTACGAGACTTTCATCAAATGCCATTTGCGGCATCTATTGAATTCCGGAAATAAGTCCGCGTTCGAGGCCGAGCTGTCGGCCACCGCCGCATGGCGAAACCGTTCTCCGGATGATCTTCGGAATTGGTTGCAGGTCGCGGATGGAGACCGCGCCAAGCCCGACTGGCTCGATCTTGAAAAACTGGGGGCTCGTCCCAACCACTTGTTCGAATCACTCGACAGCCTAGACAGTCCAATTGAAACACTTGCTCGATCCATGGTCGAGAAACGCAACCTGCAAATGCTGCTTCATTGGGAAGACAGGAACTCGATGGCCCGATCCATCGAAGCAAGAGTTCCTTTTCTGGACCACCGTCTGGTCGAACACGTTCTTTCCACTCCGGGGGAGCAACGCCTGAAAGAAGGAAGAACAAAGATTCTTTTGCGTGAGGCCATGAGGAAGATCGTGCCGGAACCCATCCTCGAACGAAAAGACAAGCTGGGATTCGCGACCCCGGAAGAAAGGTGGATTCGCGAGGGTCGCCCGGATGAATACCAATTGCTCGTAGACCAAGCAATCCAAGCCAGCAACGGCATCCTGAAGCCAGCCCAGACACGCAAGGAAACCCAAGCTATGCTGAAAGGCGATAAACCCTTCACCTTCCAACTCTGGCGATTGGCTTGCTTTGGTGCTTGGCTCGATCGTTTCGGGATTTCTCGATGAAAGCTGAAACCATGTCAGTCGATTCTAAATCGCCCCCTTTGGTATCGGTGGTAATGCCTGTCTTGAATGAAGAAAAGTATATCGCGGAAGCCTTGGAAAGCCTGGCAAACCAAGAATATCCGAACATCGAATTAATCGTGGTCGACGATGGCAGTTCGGACTCCACCCCCGATATTCTCGAAAACTACTCGAAATGCAGCTCTTCTCCGTTTCCGCTTGAAGTGATTCGTCACGCAGAGCCTAAAGGAGTATCAGCCGCCAAAAACACCGGTTTGGCCAGGGCCAAGGGGAAGTACCTCGCCATAGTGGCAGGCGACGACGTGCAAAGGCGAAACCGTATTTCTCTGCCGGCTGGAATTCTAGAAGAGCACTCGTCCTGCGACATAGTTTTTCTCGATTGCGACATGATTGATTTCGAAGGCAATCCCCTGAATCGCAAAAAGGGTTACCCCGAGAGGATGACCGGCAAGAACGCGATGTTGTTTCAATTGCGCCGCAATCACTTGTTTAGCGGCCTGTTCCTGGCGCGCCGAGAAGCCTGTCCCACCTTTGACGAAACGCTACCCTCGGGAGTGGACTACGAATGGTCTTGGCGAGCGCTTCTGGAAAAACGAAGGATCCGCATCCTGCATGATTCAGTCACCAAGTACAGGATACACCAAAACAATTTGTCGGCTAACGCTGCCCAATCCAGTGAGGCGCTTGCTCGAACGATGGGAAAGCTCGACTTGGAAGCCGTGCGGGATGACCTGTCCAAGGAAGGTTTTCCGAAGGACGAAATCGCAGTGGGGCTGGCATGGGCGTCGCTGGCTGCAAATCGACCGGAACAATGCCTCGGCTATCTACGAGACCTAAAAACCCAAGACGATGGTTTGAAACGGGAACAATCGTTTGCCTCCGGCGTGGCGTGGTGGAAGACAGGCAATCTCCACGAAGCAGAAAAAGCCTTTACCACCATACTCGAGGATTCACCCTCGGATGCCGTTTCAGCCAACAACTTGGCGGTCTTGCTGGCCTTGCAAGGAAAAGACCCTCACCAAGTTGCCGCATTACTGGAACAAGCGGTGAAACAGAGGTCGGAATATCGTGATGCCTCCGACAATTTGACCCAGGCTCGAAAAGGCGACCTTGTAAACTTGAGGTTTACTGAACGACCTCTTCGCGACAACGTGATTCACGATCAACATTATCGCCTTTGAAACGAGGGCAAGGCCTTCGTTTGCTGCTCTTCAATCCCCTGGAAAACTCGATTTCATCAGCCTTTCGCATAGGTGAAGAAGGATACCCAACGTCAAAAGGAACAGCCAAGAATCAAATGGAATTTCGTGCAGCAAAGGAGAATATTTTCACTTTTCCCAAAAACGGGGTTGAACATTTCGCTCCGGTTCTTTGTCTATGTAGTTAGCGACGGTTTGCGGATGATGGGGAGCCTGGGGGGGCGCTCAGTAATTAGCGACCGCAAATACATGAACACCTGAAACTTGCATAATCGGGCGGAAGTTTTCGCCAAATCAATTACAGACATGACGAGCAAAGAACAAATGGATTTGCGACTGGAGCAAATCAACTCCTTGAAATGGGCAATCAAAGAACTCAAGAAGGAAAAAACCACGATTGCCAACCGCTTTGAAAAGACAAAGCAGGCGAAAGGATTGAAGGATTCCTTGAGCAATGCCTTGAACGAAAAAAGTTCCCTTCAAGATCGAATCGAAGATTTGCAAGGAAACCTACGCCAATTGGGAGAAGAAGAGTACAACTCGAGCTTGGAGGATAAACTGGAAAATCAAAAGGCGTCCCTGGAAGAACGCATAGCCATAGCCTCCGAACGACTCACCGCCTTGGAGCAAGATCGTGACCTTGAACGCATTGCCCGCCGCTTCCAAGGCTCCGAAATGGACGGTGACCAGCCAACGGATTCTTCAATTTCTCTTTCCAAAGAATCAATCACAACGGACAAATCCATGGAAGAAAGCACATCAGAAAACCGCCTGAAACATAGCAGCCCTCTTGAGGAAGCCGATATCGACTCCTTGGCGCCTATTCGAGAATTGAAACCGAAAGCGAAACCTTTGGCCAGTTCCGGGGATTTAGCGTGTTCGGGCGAAACCTGCGAACAACTGCTCGTAACTTCGGCTGCATTGGATTTGGATCCCGAGTACCTATTGAACAAAAGTCTTCAGGCGGTTCTGCGCATGATTGAACGGAACAAGAATCGAGTGACTTTCCCACTGGAAGTCAAACAAGTCGATTCAATCGACTAGCGAGAAAAGCAGTCCCCTTCCCTTTGTCGAGTTACCGCGGCAAAGGAAAGATTTTCGAGCCCATGACGAATAGCCAAGGCTCCGAAAACATTAATTCACTTAATGCCATCGGTAGTCATTCATGCACTGTAAAACTTGCGTTCGCTCATAACTTCCTCGAGAGATAGATTGAAGTAAGGCCGATTCGTCAACCACTCCGGTCTATTGTCGCTAGATGCCAAGGATTCGCAGGTAAAGATCCATAGGGGAATTCCGCTTGTAGATTCAGACGCTTCCTCCACACTAAAGCATTCACAACCACTCCAGTGCCGCAAAACCTCCGTATATCTTCTCCCATGAAAAGACACTTCCTTATGACAATCGCTTGGGTTGGCTTTCTTGCCAGCCATGATTTCACGGCTACCGCAAAGCCGGACGAAGATCCATCGCAGAGCAAAGAGGACGCGAACAAAACTGAAAACGCTCAGGCCGAAGAGAAGCAAGAAGCCAAGAAAGCCGAGACCAAAACCCACCGCGTAGAACGTGAAGCGTTTGAGATCAAGGTGACGTTGGACGGAATTTTCGAGAGCTCTCGCATGAAAGAAGTATCCATTAGCACGAAATCGTGGGGCGAACTCTTGGTTCTGGATGCGCTGCCTCAAGGAGCCGAAGTGAAAAAGGGTGATTCGCTAGTCACCCTCGATCTGGAGAAAATTGATGAAAAAATCAAAGCGCTTCGGCAAGATTTGGTTATTTTGGAACTGGATATCCAAATCAGCAAAGCCGACCTTAAACTGGCGCAAATACTCTCTCCAATGGAACTGGCTGCGCTCAAACGAAGAAATGAGGAAACCCAAGAAGACCTCGCTCGATACTTGAAGATTTACAAGCCATTCAACGAGAAGTCAGCCGCCTTGAGCTTGAAAAGCTTCAAGGACAGTCTCTCGTACGCTCAGGAAGAGCTTAGGCAATTGAAGAAAATGTACGAAGCCGACGACTTGACCGAGGAAACAGAGGAAATAATCTTGAAACGGGCCGAGAATGCAGTCGCCCGAGCAGAGTTCTCCTTGGAAGCCGCGAAAATTCGCAATCAGGAAACTCTAGGTTTTGCAATTCCACGAGAGGATATCAACTGGAGAGAAACAGCCAAACAGAACGAGTTGGCCTTGAACGCGGCGCTTAAGATCAAACCCGCTGAATTGGAAAAGAAAATACTCGAATCCAAGAAACTGGAACAACAGCGGGAGAAAATTGTCCAAAACCTTGCTCGCTTGGAACAGGATCGAAAAGAAATGAAAGTGTCTTCTCCCGCCGCCGGAACAGTTTATCGCGGTACCTTCGACGCAGGGGAATGGTCCGGGGCCGCAGCTTTGAAAAATCGTTTGCGCAAAGGAGGATCGCTTAAACCGCATGAAGTGTTCATGACGATCGTCGCCTCCAAACCTCTCTTCATAAGAGCCTCTGTAAGTGAAAAAAGCCTACGCCAAGTGAAAGCGTCGGCAAAAGGTAAAATCAAGACCACCGCCTACCCCGAACTGAGATTGGAAGGAACCGTTCGAGAAGTTTCCAAAGCCCCGACTGCACCAGGTAAATTCGGTCTCATTCTGGATGTGTCGCTACCGCCAAAAGGCGATCAAGTACTTCCGGGCATGACTTGCTCGATCGAAATCGTCAGCTATCGAAATGATAAAGCTCTCGTAGCGCCATCTTCCGCCGTCTTCGCGGAAGATGGAAATCCAGATTCCCGATACGTCCACGTAATTAGAGAAGGTAAAAAGCCATTGAAAAGAAAAGTGAAGGTCGGAAAGGAATCGGGTGGCAAGACAGAGATCTTGGGAGGCCTGAAGAGAGGTCAGGAAATCCTTGTCGAGAAACCCAAGAAATAAATCTCCGCAAACAAGCCGAAGTAGTTTGGTAAATCGATGAAATCTCCATGAGAAAAGTTTTCCTGGTTTCATCGGTCGCGCTTTGCTCAGTTTCCCTGAATTTCGCTGAGCCTGAAAAAATTCTGCCATTGCCTGAAAAGGTTTTCCCTGAGCAGAAGGCCATCGCAACCTCCATCGACAAAGGCACCGCCTTTCTGAAGACAAAACAAAACGGCGATGGCTCATGGGGTTCACCACGCCAAACGAAAGGCATGAATATCTTCGCCCCTGCGCCCGGCTCGCACCGTGCTTTCCAACTTGCGGTAACGGCGCTCTCCATAGCCGCGTTGATTGAGACCAAAGGGCATGACCCCGCTTATGCAAAGGTGATCAGAAAGGGTGAGGATCATCTGCTTGATAAGCTACCTCATTTAAGGCGCGCAACCCCCGTTGCCATTTACAACGTTTGGGCGCACTCATTCGGCATACAGGCACTGACCCGAATGAGAAGCCGGGCAATGGAACACCAGGAAAACAATGCCTCGAGAAGAAAGCAAATAGACGATCTTATCCGTCACCAAATCGGAATGCTCGAACGTTATGAATCCGTCGATGGTGGCTGGGGTTATTATGATTTCAACGTCCAAACCAAGCAACCTTCGGGTAGCTCGATTTCCTTCGTGAATGCGACGGGCCTCATCGCCATGCATGAAGCTAAGAAGCAGGGTATCATTCCTCCCCGCAAATTAGTGAAAAGAGCTTACGACGCCATTCAGCGGCAACGTCTCTCGGACCACAGTTACCTTTATGGTGAATACCTGAAATGGCAACCGCGTAGAGGGATAAATCGCCCGGCTGGTAGCCTCGGACGATCGCATGCCTGCAACCTTGCTCTTCAACTATGGGGCGACGACACGGTGACTACTGAAGTCCACCAAGTGTGCCTCAACCGTCTAATAGCAAGAAATGGTTGGTTGGACATTGGCCGCAAACGTCCTGTGCCTCACGAAGCTTGGTTTGGCGTCGCCGGTTACTTTTTCTACTACGGTCATTACTATGCAGCCTTCTGTATAGAAACACTTCCGGAAACGATGCAACCGCTCTACAAAAAGCACCTCGCCGCCATCCTCGTGCCACTTCAGGAAAAGGACGGGTCGTGGTGGGACTTCCCCTTCTACGACTACCATCAGCAATATGGCACGGCAATGGCCCTGATGAGCCTTCAGCGATGCTTGGACAAAAGAAACGCTCAATAAATGATCGCAAACTCCTCAAACCGAGCGAAACCCTGACTCTCAACTATCTCACAACTTTCAATGCAAGTGGACATCTGATCACGCAAATCAGATAAAAACGCTTTCACTGTGGATTCTTCACCTTCCACGATCATTTCCACGGAGCCGTTGGCCAGGTTCTTGACGTAACCGACCAATGGATAATTTTCGGCCAATTTCCAGGTAGACCAGCGAAAGCCCACGCCTTGTACGCGACCTCGAAAATGAACCTCCAGACAATGGATCTCCTCCATGCTCACAATTTACCTTACGTTGATACCCAAGAGACAGCGTAAACAAGCCGATCCTTTAGACCAGAAAATTAAAAGTTTGACCAACAGGTAAGCAAAGAATGCACTAGAATCTGCAATTGGGTAATTCCAAGCCTAGACATGAGCCAATACGATTTCGACAGCTTCCACTTCGACGGAGAGTGGGACGACGCCGGAGAAATAGCTTGGAGCGAAGCCGAGTGGCAACGATATCTCGGCGATGCGGAAAAGGAAGTCGCTCGATTCATCAGCGTCTACAACAGTGTGTTGGAACGTCCCGACAGACTGGATGAAACCGCGCACATAATGGGGTGGGATCGAGCCGAATGGGCGTTGGGAGAGGAAGAGGAAGCAAACGAGACTACGGACGCAGACTGGGAAGCCTTCGATTCGGATGCTCCCTATACCATTCACAGACACCCGGTTTACATCGCTTCCACCGCCATTTATCTTCATATTCGGAAAAACTGGGGGCAATTTCTTTCCTCCGTGGAGAGCAAGAAGGAGCCAAGCTTCCTTTGGCAGTTTTCCTCCAGTCTTCGTGATGGTGAAATGCATGCCATTCTTGGCGTGCAATGTCTTGATCTTGGCGACAACCAGTTAGCGGTTTGTCATTTCAAGAAAGCGCATACGGCATTGAACGAAACTCTTCAGATGATTAATCGCCTATCTGAGATTTATTTGGAACTAGCCTCGCTTCCAAAATACCAAGATGACTTGAGAAAACGCCTTCTGGACTTGCGGGAAATTTGGCTCCGAGTAATCCAAGAGTGCCGCCGCTGAACGAAACGCTCGCAAAGCCCCTGAGAGGGACTAGCTAGCCTGACGAATGCCGTTATTGCCGGTAAAAGCTGGCTTGGGAGCAATTGCCGAACTTTGCGCCATGCAAAGCTACTGGGAGCCTTCGAGGAGAATTCACCGCAGCTGCTTGCTCATCGGTACCCGCATCCAAGATCATCAAAGTATCACTGACTCGATCACGCCGCGTGAAGATTAGGTGGCGTCCGTCATTGGTCCAAACCGGTTGCAGGGCATCATACGAAGAGGTCGTCAATTGACGTGTTTTTCTTCGGGCAAAATCATACTCCCCAATCTGGAAGCGACCTCCAACGGAAAAAGTAAATGCGAGACGCTGAGGGTTTCGGGGATTCCAAGCAGCCTCGGAACAACGCGACCTGTTCGTGTATATCCGACTCATTTTT
>CEVA01194270.1_pt1 | contig 10459 bp, 8 predicted proteins | sample 361521 | NCBI WGS metagenome assembly CEVA01 (sample SAMEA2622823, study PRJEB7988) | marine metagenome | isolation source: saline water (ENVO:00002010), including | reverse complement strand
CTTCTTGAACCTCTGTTGTTTCTTCGACTTCTACAACTTCTTCTTCTTGAATTTCTGTTGTCTCTTCAACTTCTGTAACTTCTTCATTAACTTCTATTGTTTTTTCGATCTCTACAACTTCTTCCTTAGTTTCTATTGTATCTTCGACTTCTAAAACTTCTTCGTTAATTTCTATTGTCTTTTCAACATCTTTAACTTCTTCAGCAATTTCTTCAACAATGATTTTTTTGTTAATTTCTTTTTCTTGAACAACTTTTTCAATATTTTCCTTAGCTTCATCTTTTAATTCCTTTTCAATTCTTCTTTTTTCTTTTTCTTTCTTTACCTTTTCTGCTATTTCTTTTTCACGCTTTTTCTTTATTGCTTCACGTTTTTTTATTCTTTCTCTTCTTTCTTTCGCTTTTTGTTTTTTCTCAGCGATATCTAATTCTTCTTGTTTTTTCTTTTCTTTCGCTTTTATTTTTTCTTTTAATTCCTTTCTTTTTTCTTCTTTTTCTTCGTCTTCATCTATTTTTGTTTCTTCTTCAATTACTTTATATTCTGGGTGAATTTTTCCCCTTATGAAATAAGAAAGTAAGCCACCAAATAAAGCAACACTTATTATGTTTATTAAGAAACCACGTTGAACAATTGAGAACAATAATGCCAGCATTTCTAATGAAATTATTATATGCGGAAAATATTCTAATTCTTTTTCTATATATTTTTCTTTAAATTTGTTTGCGATTGAATATTCAAAATCGTCAAGACCTTTAACCAAATCACTAAAAAAGACCGCAAAAACACAAAGAAAACCAAAAAATATTACGTCTACGAATATTTCAAGTGGTGTCAATTTAACTATCATTAAGAATAGCAGTAATGACATTAGACCTTTTGCTATTTTTTCGTTTCCAAAAAAATTTTCTATCAATTTTTCTTCAAAAATTTTATAATTAATTATTATTTTATCTTTTATATCGTTAAATGAAAAACTCATTTTTAAGTACTCCCTTACTTTTCAAACTATAATATTATTATATCAAAATAATATCATTTTTAAAGAAAGTATTTACTTTAAATTGTTTTTATTTATTGATTTTTATTTGTAAATAAAAAAAGTGCTCACCCAGAGCACTTTATTTATTTCCTTATTTTAAGTTGTTTTATTTATTTCTTTTTCTAGTCTTTCTATCTTTTTTAATGACCTTAAAAATATTCCTAAGCCACCGAACGCCAATATAAATATCATTATCAAATCAAATGAGTTCATTGTATTTAACCTCAATGTCACACTTGATATCACACCAAATAACATTCCTGCTAGTGAAGTTAATGTTAGCAACCAAGCGAATATTGACTTTCCGTTATAAAATATCCATATTATACCTATTATTAATGGTATTAAAATCATTCCTGTCGTTAATCCAAAGGATACATTACTTCCTGCCCCACCAAATCTATATAAATTTGTTCCTAAACCAAATGTGCTACTAACTGTTATTTTTGATAATAACATATATAAACCAACACCACACATTATAAGACCAACGAAAAAATCTCTAATTCCACCTTCTGTACCACCAGCACCTTTTATTTTTTTCATTTTAAATTTCCTTTTGTTTTTCTACAATAATTATTAAAACACATTTTTTATTATTTAAAAGAAAAAGAAGGAGAATACTCCTTCTTTTATTTTTGTATCTTCTTATTAATACTGTTCTTCTGTAATTTTGTAGTATTCTACTTGACCTTGAGAATAGTTAAAGAATGAGATTTGTCCAGTAGGGAAGGAACCGTTGACATCAATTACTTTTGAATCTTCAATATAGATTTTCACGTTTGTTGGTGTATATCTAATTTCAAAGTTGTAGTAATTGTCATGATTCCAACCATAGTCACCATGTTTCGTTTGTAAAATTTGATAACCTGTCCTGCTTTGATCCATATTCCAGTTTATTGCACCTTTATTTGTTACTTTTGCAAAATTATGACCTTCTTTTTCAGAAGAATTTGCATTAGCACCATTTTTCCAAGACCATAAATAGAATGTATTGCTATTTTGCTTACCAAGAGCCATACCAATCCAATCATTATCTTGAGCCGCAGATCTTACTCTCATTCTACCACGTATAACTGTGTTACCGTAAGTTGTTGCTGCAGAATCAAAAAATGTTGGTGCGCCATTAATTGACTGGTATACATAAGAACCATCATTTGATACTGACCAATTACCAGCACTTGTTGAATCATTTGTATACCAATCATTTAAGTCAATTTTTGTTCCGTAAACAGTTCTTGTTTCTGTTGATTCTCTGTATTCAATTTCACCATCTGCATAACGATATTCATTAGTCTCTGGACGATATTGCTCACCCGAACATTCACGACTTTCGTATTTTTTACGTTCTTGAGCTACTGATTCATCTCTGTTATAATTAGAAGCATCAGGAATCCAAGATTCATATCTGTCAAACTCCCAATTTGTACACGAAACTTCACCAGTATTTACCCAGTATTCCAATTTACCTTGAACTGTTCTGTATTCTGTAACAACAGTTGTATCTGTTTTTTGATTACCTAACTGTCTTACTTCGCCAGTTGCAGGTCTTATTTCTTGTTCAATGATCTTTCTTTCTTTTTTAACTTCTCTGCTTTGATTAACCGTTGTATTTTCATAAACAGTTGAGGCATCTGGGTTCCAATCTTGGAACACTTCTGTTACTGCCCAGTCTTGAACTACATAAGGATCAGTTGATTCCCAATAAGCTATTGCTCCTAATACATTTTGAGATTCATTTGTAAAACGTTCTTCTGTTTTTTGAGAACCAACATTTCTAATTTCACCTGTCGCTGGACGAATTTCTTGTGATTGTGTTATTTTTGTTTCTCGTTTTGTTCTTGTTTGTTCAAATGTTTCATTTTCATATTTTGTGCTTTGATCTGGTGTCCAGACATAACCTAAATAGGAGGTATCAACAGTCCAATCTTGAATTAATAAATCAGTTGTCGCCTCCCAATATTCACCAGAACCATATATTTCTCTTGAATCAGTAACATTATTATCATATTCAGTTTGTGGAGAACCTGAATCTCTTATTTCACCTGTTTTTGTTCTTTCCTCTCTGTCTTGTCTTTCTCTTTCTTTATTAACTATTCTTGTTTGAGTAATTAATTCATTTTCAAGCACAGTACTTAAATCAGGACTCCAATCTTGAACAATATTAACAACTTCCCATTCTGTGTATTCTGGTGAGGTTGGCAGCCAATTTTCTGCTTCTACTATTATAGGTTTCATATATTCTTCATATAATCCATCTGTTATTTTTAGAGTTAAGAATATATCACCGTCATAATTTGGAACTATAAATTCTACTCCTTCACTATCATTCTTTATATAGTTTAAAGATAAGTTCGAACTCCAAAAACCATTAATATTGTTTTCTCCTGTAACTCTATTTGCGACATTTGATTCCACTGTAATAGTATCTTTATTTTCTGCTTCTATGTTTAGAGAAGATTTCATTATATTTCCTGAATCTTTATCACCTGTAGATTCATTTAAAATAGAAGCTGGCACACCTTGATCTGGTGAGGGTAAATTTGAAACTGGTTTATGAGAATAATTGCTTTCACTTTTTTTTACAATAACACTAAAATCATTTGCTATTGAATAGCCTGACGATAACATTATTGCACATGAAATTGCTATATTTAGTCTAGTCCTTTTCATATTAAATCCTTTTTTTATCATATAATAATATTATTATCATTATTTTAACTTTTGCAAAAAAATACAAAAAATTTATAAAAATACGGTTATTTCTTTTTTTTGTTTTTTCTAATAAGTAATAAAAAAAAAGAAACTATGTTTCTTTTTTTTATTTTTTGTTTAATCTAGAGTTTCTTCTACTACTTTATAGTATTCAACCTTACTTTGTGAGTTATTATAGAAACCAATCTTACCAGTATCAAAGCTTCCAGAAGATTCAAGAACTTTTGTTCCTTCAACCCAAATTTCCACTTTTGTTGGTGTATAAACGACTTCAAAGTTATAATATGTTTCATATTCCCAACCAATTGAATTGCTTATATTTGTATCAAGAACTTCATATCCGTCTGAGTCTATATCCATTAACCACGTAACTTTATTCACACCGCCTGTAACTTTTCCTAAATAATGACCTTCATATGAAGTTCCACCATGTATTGATTGATTAGATCTCTTCCAAGCCCATATAATGAAGTTATTTGCGTCTGTTTTACCTAATACCATACCTACGAAATCATCATCGCCATCATTACCAACTTTGATAACACCACTAATTTTAACATTACCATAGGTATCAGCAGCAGACTCAAACACTGTTGGATTACCATTTATTGTTTGATTAACATAAGTTCCGTCGTCAGACACAGACCAATTACCTCTTGTATCATTCGTAAACCAGTCATTTAAATCAATTTTTGAACCATAAGTTATTCTAGATTCTTGAATAGTTCTAGATTCAGTTTCAGCCGTTGCATAACGATAATCATTTGTCGCTGGTCTATGTTGTTGACCCGAACATTCTCTTGTCTCAAATTTGTCACGAGTTTGTGAAACTGATTCAGTTCTCTCGTACTCCGCAGCACTTGGTGTCCATACTGTATTGTTTGAGAACACCCAAGATGTACAGCTTGAAGAACCTGTATTAACCCAATATTCTTGATCACCTTTCACTGTTCGATATTCAGTTGTTATACTTACGTCTGTTTTATTAGAACTTGTGAATCTATATTCACCTGTTGCTGGACGATATTCTCTATTTCTAATTGTTCTAATTCGTTTAACTTCTTTTTGTTGGTTTACATCGACATTTTCATAATAAGAAGCAGAAGAAGGAATCCAACTACTTGGATAAGAGCTGTCTATAACCCAATCAGACACAACATATGGTTCAGCATTCTCCCAGTATTCAAGATCACCATTCACAGTTCTATTTTCTGTTGAGAATCTTTCAGAAGATATTTGATTTCCTGTATCTCTATACTCATCTGTTGCTGGACGGTATTCTTGATTTATAACAATTTTAGTTTCTCTTCTTTCTCTTGTTTGTGGAACACTTTCATTTTCATATTTTGAAGAAACGTCTGGTGTCCATACATAATTAGAGTAAGAAGAATCAGTTGCCCAGTCTTGAACTATTCTTTGACTTGTTACTTCCCAATAAGGTTTTGAACCTGATACTGTCTGAGAATCATTTCCAAAACGTTCTTCTTCTATTTCTATGCCAATATTTCTGTATTCGTCTGTTGCTGGACGGTATTCTCTTTCTTGTGTTCTTTTTGTTTCTCTATATTCTTTTGTTTGTGGAACGTTTTCGTTTTCAAAATATAAAGACTCAGAAGGTGTCCAAGAAGACATATAAGAATTATCCCTTGTCCAATCTTGTATAACAAGTATATCCGCAGATTCCCAGTAAGGTTTTAAGCCTAACACTGTTCTTGTGTCATCGTTAAAACGTTCTTCTAGTTTTTCAGAACCTATATTTCTATATTCATCTGTCGCTGGACGATATTCTCTTTCTTGTGTTTTCTTTGTCTCTCTATATTCTTTTGTTTGTGGAACGTTTTCGTTTTCAAAGTATAAAGACTCAGAAGGTATCCAAGAAGAAACATAAGAACTGTCCCTTGTCCAATCTTGTATAACAAGTATATCCGTAGATTCCCAGTATGATTTTGTTCCAAAAGAAATTCTTGTTTCTAAATAATCGTCATCTGTTTCTTCTTGCTTAGAACCTATATTTCTTAAAGAACCTGTTGCTGGGCGTAATTCTTGTTCTTGCTTATCTCTTGTTCTTTTTATTGTTCTTGATTGATTTATTGATTCATTTTCAAAATACGAATCTAATGAAGGAGACCAATCTTCTACAACACTATCAAATTTCCATTCTGTATAACTTGGTGTTGTTGAAATCCAATGTTCATTTTCTATTACAATTGCTTTTAATGATTTACTATTTGAGCCGTCTGATAAATTTAAGGTTAATAAAATATCACCATCATAATTTGGGGCAATAAAAGAAAACCCATTTTTATCATTAGAGCTAGAGTTTAATGATAAATTTGAAACCCAGTTTCCTTTTAACTCTAATTCTTGAAAGCTTCTGTCTTTTATGTCTGTTGAAATGTTTATTAAATGCCCTGATTCAGATTTTATTGAAAGATTTTCTAAGAAAAGATCTCCTGAATCTCTTGAATTTGTATTTTCATTTTCTACTATTGCATTTGCACCATCTTTTTCTGGCAAAAGAGAAGCCGTTTCGTGTCTGTATAGATTATGTTCTTTCCCTATCACTACTGTGTAATATTCTGTTGCTGTTGCATACATTGAGAAAGACAATGATGATAAAATCGCAATATTTAAGTTTTTCCTTTTCATCCCTAAAAGTCCTTTTAAAAAAATATATGTGTCCTAGTATAATACTCTACCACTTATATCTATTTAATCAAATTATTTCGATAAAAAAAGAAGCCTATCGACTTCTTTTTATTTTTTTTATATTTTAAAATTGTTCATCAACAACTTTATAGTATTCTACTTGACCTTGGCTTAAATTGAAGAATCCGATTTGACCAGCAGGGAAAGCACCGCTTGCTTCTAACACTTTAGTTCCTTCTACCCAAACTTCTATTTTTGTTGGAGTATACTTAATTTCAAAGTTATAGTAAATATCGTGATTCCAACCAATAGAAGTGCTTATCAATGAATCAAGTGCATCATACCCTGACTTATCTTTTTCCATAAACCAATTGATTGCACCAACACCTCCTGTTACATGAGCTAAATAATGCCCTTCATAAGATACGCCACCATTAATACTTTGGTTTAGCTTCTTCCAAGACCACAAGTAGAAATCAGATTCACTTGTTTTACCAAAGACCATACCGATAAAGTCATCATCTCCACCACTTGCTCTTACTCTCATTCTACCTTTTATTGTAGTGTTACCGTAAGTTGTTGCTTTCGATTGAAATATTGTATTGTTACCATTAATTGCTTGATATGCATAAGTTCCGTCATTTGATACTGACCAAGCACCATTTGAATCTGTAGTAAACCATTCATTTAAATCAATTTTTGTTCCGTAAACAGTTCTTGTTTCTGTTGATTCTCTGTATTCAACTTCACCATCTGCATAACGATATTCATCTGTCGCTGGACGATACTGCTCACCAGAACATTCACGACTTTCATAAACTTTACGCTCTTGATTAACTGATTCATCTCTATCATAGTTAGAAGCATCAGGAATCCAAGCTTCATTTCTATCGAATACCCAATCTGTACAAGAAACCTCACCCGTATTTATCCAGTATTCTAATTTACCTTGAACTGTTCTGTATTCTGTAACAACTGTTGTATCTGTCTTTTGACTACCTACTTGACGGATTTCACCAGTTGCAGGTCTTATTTCTTGTTCGATGATCTTTCTTTCTTTTTTAACTTCTCTACTTTGATCAATTGTTGTGTTTTCATAAACAGTAGAAGCATCTGGATTCCAATCTTGGAATACTTCTGTTACCGTCCAGTCTTGAACCACGTAAGGATCAGTTGATTCCCAATAAGCCATTGTTCCTTGAACTGTTTGAGTTTCTGTGTAGTTTGTTTCTGTTTCTACTACGGGAGAACCTATATCTCTCGTTTCTCCCGTTGAAGGTCTTTCTTCTTTATCCTGTCTTGTTCTTTCTCTGTCTGTTATTTTTGTTTGCTCAACTGTTGTATTCTCATAAACGGTTGAAGCAGCAGGAGACCAATCTTGAACGACATTCGTTGTTGTCCATTCACTATATTCTGGTGTGCCAGCAACCCAATGTTCTGATTCTACTACAATAGAGTGTAAAGTCTTTTCATAAAGACCATCTGTTATTTTTAATGTTACAAATATATCACCGTCATAATCTGGAACTACAAATTCTGTTCCTGTTTTATCATTCTTTGTGAAGTTTAAAGATACATTTGAAGACCAAATTCCTGAAATAGTCAGATCACCACCAGAACTTTTTACAACGGAAGACTCTATCTCTATTGAGTCACCGTCTTCTGCTTCGATAGACAATGTTTCTTTTATTATATCTCCTGAATCTTTCAATCCTGTATTTACGTTTAACACAGAAGCTGGAACTCCTTCCTTATCCCCAGGAAGAACAGATACAGGTTTATGATCATATTTACTTTCACTCTTTTTTACTATAACCGCAAAATCTTCCGCAAAAGAAGATACTGGCAATAATAAAAACGCAGTTATTGAAAGACTTAAAAGATTTTTTTTCATTTTAATTCCTTTTATTTTTACAATTATTATCCTACTTTACAACTTAACACGCTTTTTTTTAAAGAAAAGTTATTTGATTGACAAAAATATTTTTTATTTATATAATTCCTTTTAATTAGGAGAAAATATGATTATTAAATTGTTTTTTTTATATATCATTATTAAGATAATGGCATTTATAATTGCATTGGCTTTATCGGCCTATTTTGATAAATTGTAATCTTGTTTGACAATAGATTACTTTTTTTGTTATAATTTCTTGATAATTAATTAACTAAAAGGATATGAATTATGGATATTATTAAAAAAACATTTAGCTTTTTCATTCAAAAAAACTTACACGAAGATATCTTTGACGCTTCTGGTTTTTATACTCGAAATGGAGAGTTTAAGTAATAATGGATATGTATGTTTATCAAGCAACTCTTTTTGCTTGCTTTTTATTCTGGGGACTATTTGATACAATTAGCAACATTCTCTTAAAACATAGAATATCAGACAATCCAGAAAGATTCTTAACAAGAAATAAAGATTCATTGAGGGCTATGCAATTACACTTTGCATTGAAGTTTTTGTTTTATATTGCCTGTGTTATATGTCTTTTTAAAATGGAAGGCATGAATGTTATTATTTCATTTGTTGGCTTTTTTATCGGAACTAAATTAGCTGTAAAAAACAACAGTGTTGACGAAATGGTCTTAAATGATGATAAAAAAGAAATTGATAAATCTTTTGTTTATGGTAGTATTTCTTTTGTTTCTATGATAGTATTTACCGTATCATTATTTTTATTATAGGTGTAAAAATGTTAAGTGACCAATTTATTGCTGTTTTAAATGAAGAACAAGAAATTATTAATGTTTTAAAAAGTGAAGCTGTTTATGCCATAATGGTTCGTGAGAATTCAATAGTTATCATGAATAAAGCTACCAACTCCAATTTGGAATCATTTTTTAAGAAGCCAAAAGAGATTCAAAAGGCTTTAAAAAGTCTAGCCATTTCACAAGGTTTTAAGAAGGTTGAGGATTGTTTCTTAAAGTGTAAGAAAAAAGATAATGGTGTCGATAGAGATATTTATATTGTTCCAGAAGAAGTATTATATGTTGAAAGATTTGGCGAAAATGGCTCTAAAATATATTTAAATCATAGAGGTGAAACGATGACCGTTGAAACTTCGATCAATGATATTTTCAAATATTAACTAAGAGGAAAGTAAAATGTCAAAAAATAAAGAAATAATTTCTATTATTGAACAAATATCCGATAAAGAAATCAATAATTATAATTTGCGTTTTGTTGAAGATTTAAACTTTGACTCTCTTGATACTGTTGTTTTATTGTCTCGACTCGAAAAAGAATTAGACATATACGTCAAAGACAGTGAAGTTCAAAAATTAATTACTGTTCAACATTTGATTGATTTTATATAATTAAAAAAACCTCAATAGCAAATTGAGGTTTTTTATGTTTTTAACTTATTTTATAATTATTAATAACAAAAAATAATTTATCTTTTATATCAATGAGAATTATTTGCAAAAATCTTTTGCATTCGTTGTCTCACCCTGTTTATATTTAAATCTTATTGAAACTTCTCCATTTGAAATTTTTTGACAAATAGGAGACGACATATTCCAAGGGTTATTAAATTGAACCATATCTTCTGGTCTTTTATCTTGAAGATAAATAGAACCTTTTTCAAAGTTTTCTAAACCTGAAAGATCTGTTACATTCGTCTCCCTCAAATCAACTTTTGAAGATGATTTTAATGAAGATAATCCTGATATGTCGCTTAGATTTGGGTTGTATGATAAATTAACACCATAATTTCTACGATCATATTTCGTTTCTTCATATCTTGAAAGGAAATCGACGTTTGTTAAATTATTATTATTTAATCTTATTCCGAATGAAGATTTGAAGTTCCAAAGATTCGCTTCTGGAATATCTGAATCTGTAAAACCTTTATCATTTAAAGCTAATACCTGATCTTCCAATTCTGATTGTTTTGTTATCGAAAGTGTTGTGTTTTTTATTATAAAATCAACAATTTCGTCATCTGCTTTGCATAAATCTTTTTGGGTTTTTTTACTTCCTGATTTAAATCTTATGGAAATACTTCTATCTAATATTTTTTGACAAATAGGAGACGACATATTCCA
>CEVA01514417.1_pt1 | contig 10463 bp, 10 predicted proteins | sample 361521 | NCBI WGS metagenome assembly CEVA01 (sample SAMEA2622823, study PRJEB7988) | marine metagenome | isolation source: saline water (ENVO:00002010), including | reverse complement strand
AAAGAAGATGAAAGTGATTTTAGTCAATACATGCATCCGTTAGGGTGCTCTAGCAACATACCTCACTACATGCGTGCTCGTGAGATCTCACCTACACAATCACAATCAGGCATAATCAATACTCAACACCGTGTCTGAATATACCGCTGAACACGCCCAAGCTGGTCTCGATGCGAAACTCCCTTCCATCGAAACATGGCCGAACCAGTTCAAGGGCTATAGCATAACAATCGAAATTTCGGAGTTTACCTCGATATGCCCCAAGACGGGCTTGCCCGATTTTGGGAAACTTTCTCTCACTTACGAACCCGATATGCTTTGCCTGGAGTTGAAATCTTTCAAATACTACCTTCTGGCCTATCGTGGTTTGGGTATTTTCTATGAAAACGTCGTTAACCGCATACTGGCTGACGTGGTGCAAGCTATTCAACCGGTCAGCGCAGAACTAGTAGGTGAATTCACACCCCGTGGCGGACTGCGCTCCACTATAACTGCACAACACCGTAGCAACAACACAGAAAAGACCTCTTGCTAACATAATCTGATCTTCAACCAAAGGAATACACTCTCAAGGTTCCATGTAAATCTGCGATGAAAACCACTTACTTACTGTTGATCGTCATAGTGACCAACGCAGCAGGAAACGTCACACTCGGTTACGGCATGCAACAGTTTGGCAGCATTGCATCCTACTCTCCTTTGGATATGATTCGGGGTGGTATCGCAGCCATGGCTAACCCGTGGGTGATCGCAGGGGTTGTCTTGTTGCTGGTTTTCTTCATTGCGCATGGGTTGGCTCTAAGTCGCGCTGACCTAAGTTACGTTTTACTCGTCACTTCGGTAGGGTATGTGCTGGTTGCAGTTCTCGGGTGGTCCATATTGGGAGAATCAATCTCGACATGGCGTTGGATTGGCACGGTACTCATCACTGTCGGAGTCAGTCTCGTCGGGTCAACTCCACCATCAACCATAAATCGACAACTCGGAAATGGTGTATCTTGAACTTCTTTCTTTTACTCCTAACCATTAGCGGCACTGTCGTCGGCGATCTTCTGAAAACTGCCTGTATGCGACAGATTGGACCCATCGATGATTTTCACCCTGGGGCGCTAATCCAAAATGCACGTCAAGTTGTCAGAATGACCGCTATTTGGTTTTGCTTACTCGCCTATACTGTGTCGTTCTTTTCCTTCATGGCACTTATTTCAATAAGCGACGTAAGTTTTGCTGTGCCAGCAACAGCCGCAGGTTATGTCGCAGAGATACTATTAGCAAAAACGTTTCTGAGTGAGACTATCTCCCAACGCCGCTGGGCCGGTGCTGTGTTGGTAACCTGCGGTGTGATGTTGATTTCCTACTAAAGGTTGCGGTGATGGAATTACTAAACAAGCCAACATTGTTAGTGGCCGTCGTTCTGGCAGTATGTGCCTCGCTCTACTATTTGGTTGTCATATGTTGCACTTGGCGCTTTCGACACAGACTGCCATACGGTGGCAGTTCGACATCAACACCTCCACTGTCAGTGCTCAAACCTCTCCGTGGTGCTGACCCGTTCCTGGAGACCAATCTACTGACCCATGCACTGCAGGACTACCCCGATTTTGAGCTGCTGCTTGGAGTGGAATCTCTGGATGACCCTGCAGCTGAAGTAGTTGACCGACTGAGTTCCAAATTCCCTGATTTACCTCTTAAGACCATTGTGTGTGGCCCAACACTCGCCGGTAATCCTAAAATATGGCAACTCGAAAGGCTGGCTCATCACTCGCACCACGACACCTTTCTGGTGAATGATGCCGACATTGTCGTAGAGCCAAACTACTTTCGAGAGATCGTCGAAGAACTGGAAGCTCCCAATGTAGGAGGAGTGACCTGCCTTTACCGGGCTCGACCTGGTGGTGGCCTAGTCTCTCTACTGGAAGCATTGTGGGTATCTGCAGAATTTCAAGGATTGGTGTTGACCGCTAGCTGCACCCAAGGAGTAAGTTTTGCACTTGGAGCAACAATAGCATTCCGAAACAGTGACCTAAAAGAAGCTGGTGGTTTTGAAGTATTACGGCCGTTCTTAGCCGACGATTATCAACTAGGCAACCATCTCACTAAGGTTGGACGACGGGTTGTATTATCTCGACGAGTTGTAGAAACTGTCTTGCCAACCACAAATTGGCGTGAAGTCTTGCAACACTGGCTGCGATGGTCCCGCACCGTGCGTTTATCTCGACCTCGCGGACATGCCGGACTGATTTTCACCCATGGCACGATTTGGAGCCTGTTGGCGCTCCTTGTTTGTGACGGTCAAACTGTTCCAGTTGTCACTGCTATTTGCTGTTTGGCCCTACGTGGCATGGCCGCCTGGAGTGTTGGCCACTTTGTAGTCCAATCAGAAACGGTACGTCGCTATGGTTACTTGATTTTCTTGGCCGATCTTCTGGCGTTTGTTTTATGGTGTGTTAGCTTCTTCGGAAACCATGTCGTGTGGGCAGGCCGTCATCTGTCACTCGATCGCCTGGGTCGAATACGCCAGACCACTTCAAATTCGGACTAATTCTATCAGCAGTCTTGTAGAAAGCTGCTGTAAGCTATAGGTGGTAGCTTCGAGAGTAATTTCGTAGCAGGATCGATCTCAAAAAAAGGGCACAGCCACACTGATGGATTCGATAGTGAATAACAACCTACACACTGGGAAGAAAGAAACTGACAAGGCTGTCTACCTTCTAAAGCCACGTGGCTTTTGTGCAGGGGTTGTTCGGGCAATCGACATTGTCGATTTAGCCCTGAAGGTATACGGTCCGCCAATCTATGTTCGTAAAGAAATTGTGCACAATCGACACGTAGTCGCTGACCTCGCCTCTCGAGGGGCGATTTTTGTGGACGAACTAGACGAGGTTCCAGAACGCGGCCGCGCGGTCTTCAGTGCACACGGCGTTGCCCCCGAAGTGCGACAACAAGCTGAACAACGTTGTCTTCGTATTATCGACGCCACCTGTCCACTTGTCACGAAGGTACATTTGGAAGCAGTCCGCTTCGCTGAGACACAGGGCACAATTCTCCTCATAGGTCACCGCGACCACGATGAAGTAATTGGGACGATGGGTGAAGCACCCGAGCGAACTATAGTGATCTCATCACCCGAGGAAGCACAACAAGTCGAGGTGCCGAACCCGAAGAATACGTACTATTTAACACAAACAACACTCAGCTTAGACGAAGCAAACGTCATCATTGAGGAGTTACAAAAAAGATTCCCTAGCATTCAGGGCCCGCCTGCTAAAGATATTTGCTATGCCACTGAGAATAGGCAACAAGCTGTAAAACGTGTTGCTCCACGCTCGGATCTGTTATTAGTAGTCGGATCAGAAAATAGTTCAAATTCAAGAAGACTTGTCGAAGTTGGTGAAAATCTAGGCGTGCCAGGGTTTCTCGTCGACGACAAATCTCAACTGAAAGCAAGCTGGTTTGAGAACGTAAGTCGTGTGGCAGTTACGGCAGGCGCATCTGCACCGGAAGTATTGGTGTTAGGAATACTTGATCATCTTAGAACGTTTGGTTTTGACAAGGTAGAAGAAGTGGAAGTCATTGAGGAAGACATTATATTCCCTCTGCCTCCCGAGCTCACAGACCATAAAAAAGAGCTTACTCAGATCGCTAACGTGTGAAGTGGAATCGGTGATGAGATTAGAGATTTCGATCTGCGAAAATCTGAAGGTCTGCAAAACATGCGAAGGATCTTTAACTCAACCGAGTGAGGAATTGAGCATTTGAACATAGCGGTTGCACAAAGTGTTGCTTTATCCCAGCAGTCCGAGATTCTCTCGTCACTGAAAGCCGCCACCGAATACCTGCTGAGTAAGCAGTCACCTGAAGGCTACTGGGTAGGAGAATTAGAAGCCGATACTTCCCTCGAATCTGACTACATCCTGCTCCAACTATGGCTTTATCCTCCAACCACTGGTTCATGGGGCCCACCAACGATGAAGCGCATCAAGCGGGCGGCAAGATATATTCTTAGTCGACAACTTCCAGACGGGGGTTGGAACATCTACCAGGGTGGACCAGCAAACGTCAGTGTTTCAGTCAAAGCCTACCTTGCTCTTCGCCTCGCCGGTATTGGCATCGATACACCACAGCTAACCCAAGCGAAAGAGCGGATACTTCAACTAGGCGGAGTCGAAGCAGCTAATAGCTACACCAAGATCTACTTGAGTTTCTTTGGGCTGTATGATCGAGCCAAAACTCCTTCAATTCCACCAGAGCTCTTTCTGCTCCCACCTAGAGCAGTATTCAGCGTGTACGAAATGTCGTCGTGGACACGCACCATCATAGCCCCATTAGCGATTCTTGGAGCACTAAAATCATCACGGCCGGTACCGGAAGAAATCACCCTAAACGAACTGTCAACCGGTGTTGAGCCCTCTACGCCCAACTTACTTAGCCTTGGTGGCCTCTTTTGCCTCGCAGACCAAGCGTTCAAGATCTGGGAACGTATTGGAATACAGAGAGTGCGACGCAATGCAATTAGAGCGACCAGTCACTGGATGATCAAACACCTCGAAAGATCAGATGGATTAGGCGCTATTTTTCCAGCAATGATGAACTGTATTATGGCGCTAACCGAGCTCGGTTACAGTCTTGATGACCCCTTGCTAAAACAGCAAATTCAAAAGTTTGAAGAGTTGATTGTTGAGGACGGCAATGAACACGATGGGGCAATGCGAGTGCAGCCATGCCTATCTCCGGTGTGGGATACCGGATTAACGGCATTTGCTGTGGGAAGAGTTTCAGCCATCTGTACTAGCAATGCTGAAAGTGCGTTGAATCGCGCAGCTGACTGGTTGCTAACCAAGGAGGCCCGACACAATGGCGATTGGTCAGTGAAAAATAAGACTGGCAGACCGGGAGGATGGTATTTTGAATTTGCCAATGAATTTTATCCCGACACCGATGACACAGCTCAGGTGCTTTTGGGGCTCCACTATGCAAAATCTAGCAACCCGGAAATGCAGGAGAAAGCAAAACAACGTGGTATCGAATGGTTGCTCAGCATGCAGTCCAGCAACGGTGGGTGGGGTGCTTTTGATGTTGATAACAATAATCGTCTACTGAGTCATGTTCCGTTTGCCGACCACAACGCTATGCTTGACCCAACATGTCCAGATTTGACCGGACGAGTTCTCGAGGCACTTTGCGTGACAGGGCTCGGTCATTCGCACCGAGCAGTAAGGCGTGGGGTAGAGTTTCTGAAACAAACGCAGGAAGAGGATGGAAGCTGGTTTGGACGTTGGGGAGTGAACTACATATACGGCACATGCTTCGCCCTGAGGGGTCTAGCATCTGCAGGCGAAGACCCGCGTGAAGCATACATCATCCGTGCTGGAGAGTGGCTACGCTCAATTCAAAATGCAGACGGCGGGTGGGGGGAAACCTGTGCTAGTTATGACAATCCAAGGTACAAAACTGAAGGTAGAAGTACTACATCACAGACTGCGTGGGCGCTCATGGGATTAATAGCCTCAGGAGACAATCAGTCTGGCAGTACTACAACGGGAGTGCGATACTTGCTAGACACTCAACTTCTCGATGGGTCATGGAGTGAACAGAGCTACACTGGTACTGGTTTCCCGGGTGTTTTCTACCTGAAGTACGACCTATACCGACAATATTTTCCCTTGTTGGCTTTGTCGCAGCATATAACAGCATCGGAGGGAACAGGCCGCCGCACCTAGCGATAGACATCCATATTAATGCACTTTCTTGTTCTTAAAAAACACAATGCGTATTCCTCTTGAAACTGCAGTCCGGCTTGGCTTTTATATGGCCAAAAACAAACTTCGGCCACCCGCTCGTTGGCAAGGTGACCCTACACGGGTCCAAGGCGGTAACCCTTTCCCAATCATCGCCGACAAACCGCCCTCGACGCGGCTTTCCAGAAAAAACGTCTCGCACCCATACTTACGTAAACGCTTCCCACTCGTGTTAATGCTGGAACCGCTACACGCCTGCAATCTAACCTGTACTGGGTGCGGGCGAATTCGTGAATACGACGACACCATCACTGAACGTATTCCCCTCGAGAAATGCCTGTCTGCAGTGGACGAATGTGGTGCGCCTGTTGTTTCGATTTGTGGCGGTGAGCCAATGATGTATCCCCAAATCGGGGCGCTAGTGAAAAATATCATTGCACGTAAACGTCACGTTTATTTATGTACTAATGGGATGTTTCTAATCAAACGCTTGCATGAATTTCAACCAAGCAAACAACTTTTCTTCAATGTCCACTTAGACGGCCTAAAGGAAACCCATGATTTAGCTGTTGAACGGGAGGGAGTGTTTGACGAAGCTATCGATGGTATACGCGCAGCTAAGAAGGCCGGCTTCATGGTTTGCACAAACACTACCGTGTACCGTGAAACTGACATGAAGGAGATTGAAGCTCTGTTTGAGTTTCTCGAACCACTCGGAGTAGATGGACATATGCTGTCACCTGCGTATGGCTACGCAGCCGTAGGGGACCGTGAAATTTTTCTGACCCGCCAAGAAGTACATGAGAAGTTTAGAAACATTGACCAAATCTTTCGACGATTTAAGCTGACATCAACGCCAGCATACCTTAAGTTTTTGAAAGGTGAACGCGAACTGCCCTGCACAGCCTGGGGCAATCCCACTTACAACATTCGCGGGTGGAAGGGGCCATGCTATCTGATCACTGATGCACACTGGGAAACCTTCGATGATTTGATGAACCAAACCCCTTGGGAGGAATACGGCTACGGCAACGACTCTCGATGCGAACATTGCCTGGTGCACTGTGGGTACGAAGCTTCAGCTGCACTCGGAGTTAACGCGCAAATGGGTGACAGTTTGAGGATGCTCAGATGGGCATTATCTTAGACAAAACTGAGGTGTAAAACCCCCCGTGCTGCCCAGGCTTGACAATGCTCTCTAAAACGTACAGTGACATTTTTGACTGGAGCTTCAGGATTCATAGGCGGGCATCTAGCGCGCGTACTCATAAAGAGTGGTCGTTCAGTGCGGGCTCTTTTACGGCCCTCGAGCAATAGAGAGAGAGTATCTGGACTTGACTTGGAAACAGTAGTCGGAGATCTGCGCGATGTGAATTCCTTAAAGGGAAAGATGAGAGGCTGTCAGGAATTATTCCACGTGGCGGCTGATTACAGATTGTGGGCAAGAGATCCAGCGGAAATTTACACCTCAAACATCGAGGGCACTCGGAATATTCTTCAAATCGCTTTAGAGGAAGGCGTAGAACGAGTCGTGTACACCTCAACGGTAGGCTGCATAGGAATGCCTGCGAACAACGAAGAGGGGGATGAGAATGTCGCGGTTTCTGTTACAAAAGCCGCGGGACCCTACAAGCACTCGAAGTACCTAGCAGAGCGAATCGCTCTCGAGTTTGCTTCACTAGGGCTTCCGGTTATCATTGTCAATCCAACAGCACCAATTGGAGAGTATGACTGGAAACCAACTCCGACAGGAAAGATTGTTGTAGATTTTCTTAGAAAAGCACTGCCGGCATACCTGGAAACCGGTCTGAATATCGTTGATGTCCGGGATGTTGCTCAGGGGCACTTAACTGCAATGAAAAGAGGGCGAAGTGGAGAACGCTACATTTTGGGCGGACGTAACATGATGCTCTGGGAAATTTTTCGCACCTTGTCAAAGATTAGCGGACAACCTGCCCCAAAAGTTCGTATACCCTATGCAGTAGCGTACGCTTATGGGTTAACCTCGACAATAGCCGCAAAATTTACGAAGCAAACACCGCTTGCGCCGCTGGACGCTGTTCGCATGGCACGCAAGAGGATGTTCGTCAAATCGGAGAAGGCCGAACGTGAAATCGGCTTCGTAGCCGGTCCAGTCGAACAAGCCTTCGAACGCGCAGTACAATGGTTTCGCAACAACCAATATTGTTAGTAGTGGGTGCAGATCGTCGAGAGTTTTCGGCCTTCGATCGAGTAAAACAGACCGCTTCTCAGGCAAGAGTTCGCTGGGAAGCCAGAACAGTGCTACCATCCGGTCCAGCGCTACTGGCGGCGCATGGCCCAGGACGTGAAAATGCTAGTTATGCAGTCCGCGCAATTTGCTCTTCACAACCTGTTACTGCGGTCATTTCTACCGGTTTTGTTGGTGCTCTCGATGAAACACTTTCTCTATCAGATGTTTTCATAGCGACTCGTGTTGTACAGCAAGAGTCAAAACTGCAGTATGCTGTAAAGTTGCCGGTCTGGTCGAGAGTGAGGGAGCCTGCGCAAGGGTCGCTACTAACAGTCGACGAAGTGGTGCAGACGGCTCACGATCGAAAGGAGCTCCGTTCACTTGGAGTAAGTGCAGTAGACATGGAAGCGTCAGCGGTGGCAGCAGAGGCAGCAGCCAGAAAATTGCCGTTTTTTTGTGTTCGTGTGGTAAGTGATGAAGCGGACGTTTCGTTTCCGGTTGACTTTAACAGAGCACGTAGATCTAACGGTACTTTTTCAGAATGGCGCATACTTAGCCAGGCTTTGACGCGACCGAGCTGTTGGAATAGATTGTGGCAACTGAAAATTGATTCAGACCAGGCAAGTATTGCGCTGGCAGATTTTTTCAGTAGAGCAAAGTTTAACGTTTAATTTGGATCATGAGTGCAGCAGCATTAGTAGTGCCAAACTCAATGGACGCCTCAGTTTACCGAGGATCAAGTCGGTTATGTCTTGAACAGTTGCCAGTACCTGAAATAGAACCTGGCGAGCTTCTGGTAAGAGTGGAGTCGTGCGGTATTTGCCACACAGATTTAAAGAAGATCAAATATGACCTTCTTCCACCGCCTAGGATCTACGGACACGAAACGGCAGGCGTTGTGGTGCGCACCGGCGAACGCGTCCAGGGACTAGCCCCTGGCGACCGAGTTTGCTTGTTTCACCATATCCCTTGTTTCAACTGTTTCTACTGTCGTCACGACAATTTTGCTCAGTGTGAGACATACAAAAAAGTTGGTGTAGGTGCTGGGTTTGAGCCAGCTGGCGGTGGCTTTGCACAGTATGTAAAGGTCATGGACTGGATCGTGAAACGTGGAGTCATCAAAATTCCAGAGGGAGTTAGTTTTGATCGAGCTAGCTTCGTTGAGCCTGTTAACACCTGCTTAAAAGCTTTGCGAAAATGTGCCACCTCACGAGAGGAAACAGTACTGGTGGTGGGACAAGGTCCCATAGGATTGCTGTTTACGATATTACTCTCACAATCAGGTGTAAAAAACATTTTTTCGACGGACATATTACGCACACGTGTAGAAGCTTCATTGCGGATGGGAGCCGTGGAGTCTTGGAGTCCACTAGTGCAGGATATTTCGTCAGAGATCAAACGTGTAACTTCCGGTCGTGGCGCAGATGTTGTTATCGTAGCTGCATCTGCACCAAATATTGTTGAGCAGGCGGTCGACGCTTCACGACCTGGGGGACGGATAATGCTCTTTGCGCAAACATCGCATCAGGAAACCTTCACACTGCCGGGTGCCCTGATCTGTGCCCAAGAGAGGATGGTGTTCGGCTCCTACAGTGCTGCAATTGATTTACAAGAGGAAGCAGCGAAGATAGTTTGGCAAAATGGATTTCCGGAGGAAGAGCTGATCTCACATCGCCTTCCATTGGGTGATTTGGAGCACGGCATTGAGCTAGCGCACAGTCCGACCAGTGGGTCTCTGAAATTAGTAGTACACCCACAGAATTGATTGTTCAAGTTCTTATTGAGGAGTTCGTACGTGAAACAGACCATGCAGGCCGCGATGCTATATGGCAGGGAGGAACTCCGCGTTGAAGAAGTTCCCGTGCCTTCGGTCAAGTCGGACGACATTCTAGTCAAGGTCCGGGTTGCCCTGACGTGTGGTACGGACCTAAAGGTGTTTCGGCGCGGCTACCATGCCCGCATGATCAGACCACCAGCAGTACTCGGACACGAATTGGCCGGCGATATAGTAGCGGTTGGTCCAGACGTAACGAACTTCCACATTGGCCAACGCGTGGTTGCTGCAAATTCTGCACCATGTAGACACTGTTATTTCTGTAAACGGAATCAGGAGAACCTTTGTGAAAACCTCCTGTTCAATAATGGTGCTTACGCGGAATATGTCCGTATTCCGGGCCCTATAGTAGCTTGCAATACGCATGAAATCACAGATGGCGTTTCCTATCGAGATGCGGCAATGGTGGAGCCGCTAGCTTGTGTTATACGCGGTATAGAAGAAACTGGTATCCGTGAGGGTGACACCGTGGCGGTGATTGGGTTGGGACCTATAGGCCTGATGTTCATTCGCTTAGCTCACCTAAATGGAGCTCGTGTGATCGCCGTGGGGCGCCGTCCGACACAGCTTGAGCGCGCCAAACGGATGGGTGCATCAGAACTTGTAACCGCTGTGGATGATGTCGACTGGGTAAACCAGGTGCGGAACTACACGGATTCGTCCCGTGGTGCGGATGCGG
>CEVA01029477.1_pt1 | contig 10467 bp, 10 predicted proteins | sample 361521 | NCBI WGS metagenome assembly CEVA01 (sample SAMEA2622823, study PRJEB7988) | marine metagenome | isolation source: saline water (ENVO:00002010), including | reverse complement strand
TATAAATGCCTTGCATGCATATATGACAGACGTGTTCTTATGGCGTTTTCTAAAGGTGTCCACAAAAGATCTACACCTAGCTCTTAGGGTAGCTTCATCCATAACATATAATGGGGTGCCAAACTCCTCTGCAAGAGACATGACATCTCTACTTCCTATGGCTAGATGCCCCTGACTATTAACTTCGGCGGTGTCCGGAAACAGATATCTATTATTGAAACTCAATTGAACTCATCCTTTAATTTGATTTGATATAAATACATAGTCGCCAGTGCCTAATCAATACCTAATTCCTCTTCTTTGACTATCCCATCCTCAATCCGAAATGATCTAACATCAGGATTATCTTTATCTAATAAAGAAACCAGTATATAGAATGCATCCGGGAAAAACGATGTAGGGGCTAACCTAACATCTGTATCGGATGGATAAGCCTCACTGTGGGTATGAGAATGGTATATTGCAACTAATTCATTTTCAGAATTTTCGTACTCTGAATCCAATATGTTCATTAATTCCGAAGGATCCATATCGTATCTGTAAGGACTAGCTGCCGTGTTAGTCATTCTACGTACCTTGTCTACAACTCCATCCTTGCCAACCAAAATACCACAGCATTCATTTGGGTTTTCTTCAAGGGCATGGCTTATTATTTCTTGTTTGTGCTCGTTATTTATTGAAAACATCTTGGTTAGTATTCTATAACGATTTAAAACGAAATGACTATCCCTCTATGTGCTACTCAGATCCCATCGACTGTACAGCACGCACATGGTACAATTGCATCTCCTTTTCTTCTGCGGGAGTAGCTCAGGGGTAGAGCGCCGCCCTTCCAAGGCGGTTGTCGTGGGTTCAAATCCCATCTCCCGCTCCAGTATTCAGCCTTATGAAACATCTGCATTGGTATGAAAAAGTCCTTCAAAACTTACACTGATTCTGTCTACACGATACTGAGTGATCAATACGGTCCTGCAAACTGGGAACCCAGATTTGATCCTGTATCTGAGTTGGTCTTTACTATACTTTCACAACATACGTCAGACATAAATTCATTTAGAGCCTACTATAACCTGATAGATATATTCCCAAATTGGCACCTCGTTGAGAATGCTGACACCGATAGCATTGCAAATGCTATATGGATGGGTGGCCTTTCAAAAATAAAAGCCCCTCGCATTAAAGCCGTACTAAAGTCAATCAGAAGTCTTCGAGGTAATCTTGATCTCTCTTTCTTAAAAGATATGCCACTAGTTGATGCAAAGCGTTGGCTTTGCAGTCTGCCCGGCATTGGTCCAAAAACTGCGGCTGTTGTTTTATGCTTTGCTCTCGGTCTGCCGGCTATGCCAGTTGATACGCATATATACAGAGTGACTAAGCGGTTAAGCCTTATAGAGCCAGGTGTTTCCGCCGACAAAGCCCACGATCTATTAGATGAGTTAATTCCACAAGATAGGATTTTTGCACTCCATGTTTATTTGATTACCCATGGTCGTCAGATATGTAAGGCAAGAAAACCCAAGTGTACTGACTGTAATCTGTCAAAGATTTGCCCTTCAGCATTCAGCTTCAATGGATAGTAAAGCTTGTACAGGATATTAACAGAATGTATACTGTCAACCTATTAATCTGGGGAGGTGTGCGATGATAAAGGCCGCTATTATAAATGTTACTGGATACGCTGGCATGGATTTGGCAAGACTGCTCCATATCCATCCTGAAGTAGAACTGACTCAAGTAACAGGACGAAGTATGGCTGGTCAAGAATTAAGGGAAGCCTTTCCTCACCTGGGCGACATAGAATTGACCATACAAGATGAAATATCCGAGAGCGTTGACGTAGCATTCTCAGCACTTCCTCAAACAGCAAGCGCTGAAGCTTGTATTCCACTGGTTAAATCTGGGGTTAAAGTAATTGATATAAGTGCTGATTTCCGCCTTAAGAACCCAACGGAATACGAGGACTGGTACGGCGTACCTCACCCTATGCCTTCCTTATTGGAAGATTCAGTTTACGGATTAACGGAACTCTATAGGTCAGAGGTAAAGGGATCAAATCTCATAGCAAACCCTGGCTGTTATCCAACTGCAGCCATATTAGCATTAGCCCCTGCCATTAGAGAGGGACTAATACAAGAAGACGTGATCATAGATGCAAAATCTGGTGTTTCTGGTGCAGGGCGTGGATTAAGCCTTAATACCCATTTCTCAGAAGTAAATGAAAACGTATCCGCATATGCCGTCAACGGACATAGACACCTTCCAGAAATAACTCAGGAGCTTGGTTTGATCTCAGATCAATACAACCCTAGGATAACTTTCTTGCCACACCTGATACCTATGACAAGAGGCATTCTTAACTCTTGTTATGCAAACTTGACTGACGGGGCCGTAGCATCTGGGCCGGAAGGTATAAGAGAAATAAGGGATTTATACAATCAATACTACAAAGACGAGCCATTCATTCGTATAGCTGAAGCGTCTCCAATGACCAAACATACCTCAGGTAATAATAACTGCGTAATATACCCTGTAATTGACCCGAGAACCAATAGACTGATGGTGATTAGTTGTCTAGATAATTTGGTAAAAGGGGCAGCGGGACAGGCAATACAAAATATGAACCTGATGTGTGGCTTAGAAGAAACTCAAGGTCTGGAACAGTTGGCTTTATATCCTTAAACAATAATAGTATTATACTTAACGCTGATTCTTGAGCCAAGCACTTCGATAGTTAGCTGTTTGAACGTGCCCTCATCGTCTAGTCTGGCCTAGGACGCCACCCTTTCAAGGTGGAGATCAGGGGTTCGAATCCCCTTGAGGGCACCACTCTTAGTTGTGTGTATTCATGGCTTTATCTATTCCATCTTCTACAATCTGGATTACCGCATCATGGACCCTGCTACTAACTTCCCCTAAAATGTTCTCTTCTTCCGTGCTAAATTTTCCTAAAACATAGCCTATTTGATTAACTGATTGCCCGGGTCTACCTATGCCAATTCTAATTCTCGATACGCTGCTAGTATTTAAAGCCGAGATTATCGAAGCTATACCGTTATGACCACCTGCGCTACCGTTTGGTCGTATCCGAATTTTTCCCACTGGCAAATCCAAATCATCGTAGATAACTACTATTTGATCTATCGATAAACCAAATCTGGACATTATGTAAGACACTGCTTTCCCACTATTGTTCATAAATGTTTTAGGCTTAACTAACAAAAGTTGTTCTTCGCCGTGATTAACGCTAACAAATTCAGCAAGCTTATGCCTATCGGAAAATTTTGACTCAAATTTGCCAGCTATATGATCTAGGGCTGCAAAGCCTATATTATGCCTGGTGCCTTTATATTTAGTGCCTGGATTTCCTAAGCCTATTACTGCAAACATCAACTCTTCATTGTCCTCTTTCCATTTTTATCATTGACAATAGGTCGAGCTCAGAAATAACTTGAACCCCTAATGCTAACGCCTTAGTCATTTTTGATCCCGGTTGTTCTCCAGCAATTAGGTAGTCTGTTTTCGAAGATAGACTAGTACTTACAGTCCCACCAACTTTCCTTATTTCCCCAATTAATTCGTTCCTGCTTAAACCATCCATGCGACCAGTAATCACAAATTGTTTACCCTGTAAAACCAAGTCTTCAACACCTTGCGAAATCTGAATGGCCATCTTTAACCCTGACTGCCTCAATTCATTAAGCACCTCAATGTTAGTACTATCTTCAAAATAAGTTCTTATACCGCTGGCGATTTTCGGGCCTATGCCTGGTATCTCTACTAAATCTTGCTCATTCGCAAAAGCTACGCTATCAATACTCTTATACCTATCAATCAATATCCGGGCTGTCTCTTGGCCTACATTTGGAATACCAATACCGAATAGTATCTTTTGACATTCCTGGTCGCGACTTTCGTTAATAGATCTAATAAGGTTGAATGCAGCTTTTTCTCCAAACCCCTCAAGTTCCAGTAAATCGTCTTCCTTAATCTTATATAAATCGGATAACCTCTGAACTAATCCTGCATGGAACAGTAACCCACAAATCTTTTCACCCAGACCCTCTATGTCCATGGCATCTCTGGAAACAAAATGTTTTAGGAGTTCTACAAATTGTGCTGGGCATTGCAAGTTTGGACACATTGCCCCTTTTTCGCCTTGCATTCTCACTACTGAAGACCCACAAACCGGGCAAGTTGCTGGCATAGAAAACACTGTTTCTGTGCCTATCCTTAACTCGGTTACCGGTCCAACCACTTGTGGAATGACTTCCCCTGCCCTTTCAACTATAACAGTGTCTCCTACCCTAATGTCTTTGCGCCTTATGTCTTCTTCATTATGCAGAGTAGCCATTCGTATTGTAGCTCCACCAACTGCAACTGGCTCCAAAATAGCATATGGGTTTAATGTTCCTGTACGCCCTACGTTTATTCCTATCTCCAAGAGGGTAGTAGTGGTGCGTTCAGCAGGGTATTTATAAGCTATTGCCCACCGAGGCTCTCTTCCTATTGATCCCAAGAAATATTGCTTATCAAGATTATTCAGCTTGATTACTATTCCATCAGCATCATAATCAATATCTTCTCTCTTTTCTAAGCATTCTTGATAGTATTCTTCGATTGACGCAATAGTTGCACATATACGATTATTGGAATTTGTTCTGAGGCCTAGTTCCTCTATGTATTTCAGTGCAGACCAATGATCTTGAAATGAGACCCCGTCCTGAATATATCCGAGTCCATATATAAATATATCCAATGGCCTTTCTGCAGTAATGTTTGGGTCTAATTGTCGAAGAGAACCAGCGGCACAATTCCGCGGGTTAGCAAATGGTTTTTGACCATTTCTCAAACGTTCTTCATTAAGGACCCGGAAACTTGACCTAGGCATATAGACTTCTCCTCGTACTTCAATCACACCTGGTCTAGCTCCTGATAGGGCCCTTGGTATGGATTTTATGGTTTTCAGGTTCATGGTTACATCTTCACCAACTACACCATTACCCCTAGTAGCACCTCTCACAAATATGCCATCCTCGTAAATTAATGACACAGCTAAACCATCTATCTTTAATTCACATACCATTTCCATTTCACTATCGCCTAATAGATTCAGCGTCCTTTGGTGCCAAGACTGAATATCATCCAAGTTAAACCCATTACCCAAGCTCAATAAAGGTACTCGGTGTTCCACCCTGCCAAAATTTTCGTTGGACGGAGCGCCAACTCTCTGAGTCGGGGAGTCGTTTGTAATCAATGCAGGATGCCTAGCCTCAAGGTTTTTTAGCTCAATCATTAGTAGATCGTAATCGTTGTCGGTAATCTCTGGATCATTGGAAACATAATAGAGATTGTTGTGACGATTAATCTCTTCTCTTAAGAATATAACTCTCTCTTCAGTAAGACTATCCATAACTTAAACCCTTTTGCGGCCTGATGAAATTCCTTGATTCAAATATATCACTTCTTACTATCCTTAGGCACGACTTTACTAAACATGATATATAGAGTGGCGTCATATATTATCCTAATTGCACAACAAGCAACGAATGGCGCACCTGCAGAAACTCCTTGCCACAAAGCCGTCCCAACTGATGGCCCTAGGGTGCCGCTTAAACTACGCCCTACTATATGCATCCCTGCCATAGCAACTCGCTCTTCTTCGTTTACAACGCTCATAATATAAGAATCCCTAGGGGGAACATCCATGCTTCCAAGTAGTGATCTGAGTTGCCAAAAAAATATTGCTACCCATACATTAGGAGCAAAAGCCATACCTAAAAGGAAGATGTTAGCAGGCGCATGAGTGAATACCATAGTATTGATACGACCTATTCTGTTAGAAATTTTAGCCGAAGCCCAAAGAGATAAAGCAGACAAGATTTGGGCAAAGAAAAATATAAATGCTAGTGAGTCGACCTCCAAGCCAAAGTTAGCCTTAAACCAATATGCGACCAAACCCTGGATTATCAAAGAGCCTGCAAAGTGGTCAAGGCTAAATAATCCAACTAAAGGGAAAATGGTCTTCCTTGATGGTAGCGTGAATGGATTCGTCCATCGGGCAGAAGAATACTTAACTTCTATTTCTCTAGAAAGGAAAGAGTATGTAAATGCCCCCAAGCAAAGCAAGATTGAAAAGAACATAAACATCATCTTGATAGCTGATAAATCAGAGACTCCGAATATCTCCACATATACCCTTGGTAGACCTGCTGTTAGCGCCCCAAGTGCCGCACACGATGTACCAACAATCCTATAGAGTGCAAAAATCTCTGTTCTTAGATCAGCTGGAGCGGAATCTGACAAGCTAGCTTGTTCTATTGGTTGCAAAGCCTGTCCGCTACCCCCTGCTCCTACTCCATTGAGATTGCCAATAAATGCCAAAATAAGAAACACATAAAAATGCTCTGCCCATATTAGTAACCCTACTGACATGGCAGTCAGTAGGGTTAAACAAATTAATATTCTCCTTCTGCCTACTCTGTCAGCCAATATCCCCACAAGAAAAGCGAATAATGCTCCACCTGAGACACCAATGCTAAAAAATAAGCCTACTTGAATTAGTGAAAATCCTATATCTGCCAAATATATCCCGAGCAAAATTGCCAAGAATCCATGCCCAAATGTGGTCAAAGATCTCGCTATGACGATTATTTTTGCTGTACGACTCAGTGCCTTGACTGGCAACGAAAAAGTAAAATCTCTGGTCATATTATGAATTAATGCCGCATCAATCTTATTTTAGTTGGTTTATCACTACACCTGTGGGCAACTTAGGACTGAAATATGTAGACTTAATAGGCATTCGTTCCCCTGAAAACACCACTTCTTCAAATAGTTGTAGTGGCATAGAAGGCAGCAAAATACCAATGCTATATTGACCTGACGAAACTCCTGCCAATACTTCCGTTGCATCATGGCTAAAATGCAGTTTTCCCTGATCTACTATTACTTCCAAGGGCCCCATCAATGGCCTCAATACCTTCTGCTCTAATATCCAAGTCGGGCATTTTTCTAGCGAATTCTCCGAACCATCCAACTCTACATTCATAGAAAATGTGGTAATTCTAGAGCCGTGATCATATATAACTGAAAATTGCAGTTCATCCGACTTGCTACTTAAAGACCTTTCCAGACTCACGCCAAGTTCCTCTATGCTTTCTTTGCTATTATTTAAACTCTTATCTTCAACTACTACAAAGCTAGATTGAATTAATTGAAGCAATTCCTGCTCTTTTTCAGCAATGTCTCGAAGCATCCTGTGATATGGTAAAACCAAGAGCCCAGGATCATCGATTTCAATCAATGACATCATGACGAAATCTCGCACTTGCTCTCCCAAATGTGATTCCTGAGAATATTTCAATGCTGTTTCATATCTGTGGTGGCCATCTGCCAAATATATAGGATTGTCGATAAATCCTGCTGCAATTTGCTCTATTTGACCTTTGTCTGATATCGGCCATAGTTTAATATTAATGTCCTGATATTCTACGTCCACTATCGGTAGGTTATGCTTATGTTCTTCAATTATCCCAACAACAACTTGTTTGTGGTCTCTGTATATTGACATTATTGGACTCAAATTTGCCTGCGTTGCCTCTAAAATCTGCATCCTGTCTTTCTTTGGGGCACTTGATGTCTCTTCGTGCGGCAAAACAATCCGCTTATCAAATTCCTCAACCTTGACTCTTGCTACAATAGATGTTCTATTTCTAGTTATCCCAAGGTGCACAAACCCTTCTTCCAAAATGTAGTAGCATTCATCTTCTTCAGCGACCAACACACCTGATTTTATCCACTCTTCCAATGTAGATGCAGCCCTTGTGTATCTATTGTCTATCGATGTGTCCGTAGCTGCCTCTAACCCAAATTCAAGCCTAATCGCATTAAATTTATTTACCTCATGTAATTCCCTCTGCTGTTCTTTTGATATCACATCGTAAGGAGGGCATAACACTTCTCCCAAGCCCAATGCCGAATCATACCTTATACCTTTAAAAGGTCGCACCTCTGCCAATTTTCAATCCTCCGCTTATTTAGTTGTTAACTAAGTATATCTCTACTAGATAAAACCGTCTATTTCAGGAGTAATTCCTCTTAGTATTTGACCAGATAGAATACCATGTGCTAAATTAGAACAAATGTTCCTACATGGGTGATGTTTGTGTTAAGAGAAAGACAAGATAGAATATTGCGCTTCATAGAATCTTTCTATGAACAAAATAGCTACCCTCCAACAATTCGTGACATACAAAAGGCATGTTCCATTAGCTCAACATCTGTAGTGAATTACAACCTAAATTTACTCGAGAAAGCCGGGTATCTAAAGAGATCTGGCAATATTTCACGAGGAATCGAGTTAGTTGGCAAGAACAGCAATGAAACAATACCCGTCCTAGGATCAATAGCCGCTGGCGAGCCCCTGGGCATCCCGGGACAAGACTCGTGGGGAATCGGTGACCCTATAGACTCAGTAGATTTATCTCCCGAATTTTTTGGCAACAAGAAAGACATCTATGCACTAAAAGTAAAAGGCACATCAATGATAGATGCCTTAGTGGACGATGGAGACACAGTCATAATCGAGCCAATTACATCAAGCAAGAACGGAGATATGGTCGTTGCCTGGCTCAAACTCGAAGAAGCCGTAACTCTAAAGCGTATTTACAAAGAAGGCGACCGTGTCCGCCTGCAACCAGCTAATCCGCTTATGGACCCGCTATATGTTAAAGCCGATAATCTGATAGTCCAAGGAAAAGTAATTGGTATAATTAGACATCTAGGTTGATTAAGACTATTATTAATGAACTTGCTAGAATGCTATACTGAGAAACCTTAGAAATAGACAATAGCTGTCGGAGGAATTAACTATATGCCGCGAGGGAAAACATACTGGATGGTCTCTACATCTTTGGAAAATTTTCGAATATCTAGGGATATGAATTTCACCTTGCAAGGTTTGAAAACACATCAAAAACGCAAAGCTCAACGTATGGAGCCAGGTGATCGTCTGGTTTATTACATATATGACAATCGGGGTTTTGCAGGAACTTGCAATGTCACCTCTAAATGCTTTGAAGATCATTCTCCAATATGGAAAACTGAAGGTAAAGCAGAGGACTACCCCTGGCGTGTTAATATAGAGCCGGTAGCTCTACTAAAGGAAGACGCTTTTCTCGATGCTCTTGAGATTGGCCCGCGGCTTGAGTACGTAAAAAAATGGCCCCCGGAACTCTGGTTCCTTGCCTTCCAGGGAAACTTGCATATACTGCCCAGAGTGGATTTTGAGTTGCTTGAGACAGAATCTAAGCGCAACCTTACGACGAACTCTCCTAGATAAACACCTTCACCTTTAAATGGTCTCTGCTTCACACATTAAGTCCTCGAATATCTCCTGTTCATCAACCCCATTACATATGTCCATCAAAGTACCAATACTTCCAAAAACAGGTAGTGCGCTGCAAACATAAGAATTCTTGAGACAAAAGCCGAGTGCTATTTGTTCAACTGGAACGTCCCAGCATAACGCCAGATTTCTGATTTTTTCCATCCTCTGGCTTAATGCTATATCAATACTATTGCTGGGGTGTACTCCATGCTGATCATTGATCAATAGATTAGATTCATTTAAAAGCATCTCGCCTGTCAAATCTTTGCATATTACGGAGTTAGGAATAATCTCTTTATCTTCAGCTAAATCATCAAGCAGTCTTCTGTCTAAAATATTATATGGAACCTGAATCACGTCTACGTGGTCATTTAGGTATTTATCCATTAATGTTTGTTCTACATCAGTAGATAAGCCAATATGTCTAATTTTGCCTTCCTTAACCAAAGATTGTAATGTTTCCAACCAAACAGATCTCTCATGTAAGTATATGTGTTCAGGAATGCATTGTATTTGGTATATATCTATGTAATCAGTACCAAGTGCCCTTAGGCTCTCTTCACATGACCTTCGAATAAATTCTGCTGAAACATCTCCGGCTTCTTTTGTCTTTGACTGAAGATTTCTATCCCTGCCACAACTACAACCACATTTACTACCAATAATGATTTCGTGCCTGAGTTGCTTAACTGCTTTATTTAATATCCTTTCTGCATAGCCATCTTTCCAAAAGTGGCCAGTATCAAAAAGGGCAATGCCAGCTCCTGCAGCCTCTTGCAAGAATCTAATCTTGTCGGATTCGTGACTCCTAATTAATGGTGATATTGATACAGCATTAGCCCAGACATCAATACCTATAACCGAAACTTTTAAATCAGTGTCACCAATAATCCTATATTTCAAAGTGTATCGTTTCCGTTCACTAATATTGCTATGCTCAATTATAGCAACACCTTCTAATATAGCCCAATCCTACAAATAAGAGAGCTCAACAAGATGTAGCTCTTTGGAATACACTGGATTCCAGTTGACAATCGCTTGCTTGAATATTAATCTGCGATTTGAGGTCAACGACCAAG